>Ga0222718_10000856_pt1 | contig 31099 bp, 54 predicted proteins | sample C33_27DmetaG_FD_165045 | JGI IMG/M metagenome (GOLD analysis project Ga0222718, IMG submission 165045) | Estuarine water microbial communities from San Francisco Bay, California, United States - C33_27D | ecosystem: Environmental > Aquatic > Marine > Unclassified | place: USA: California...
GTGTTCGCCTTGTGGCGTATAGAAAAAAACGCCCCCAGTCCCCCTTAAAACGCCCTATTTGTAGGCTTATTTAGATATAGCTATTTACGGTACTTTTCTACTATATGTCTTAACCGATGACAGTTTTGGCACAATATACGTAAGTTTGATAATCTATTACTTCCGCCCTCGCTTACCTGTACTATATGGTCTATCTCTAATTTATTGTTAGGGGTACCCCCCGTATTACATCTAAAGCAACGCCCGTATTCTTTTATTAAGTACTTACGGTTACGTCTATATTCCGGGTCGTTATAATGCGGTTTACGTTTAATATTCTGCCGTTTAGTAGGTTTATGTAATGCACAATAACTAGGGCTATCTTTACTAGGTATAAATAAAGCTCTACATTTTAAGCAAGGCCTACTAGGTTTATTCATTATCTATTTTCTTTTTATCTAGCCACTTCTTTAAGTTATCTCTAGTACACCCTTTACACCACGAAGTTTTACCGCCTATACCCGCCGGCCTATTACTAAAGCTATTAGCGTCTTGCCTTAACCAACATTTAGTACATCTTTTACTTTCTAAGCTACCGTAACTATCAAAGATCGGCATAGATTGGCTAGCCTTATCTCTATCCAGTAATTTATCTACGCGCTTTTTATCTTTAATTGATATGTAGCAACTAATACAAATATGGTTATAACCACCCCAATTACTATTATCTTTGCTATAGCCCTTAACGTATCTATTACACCGTAAGCAACGTTTCTTAACTAACTTACCGTCTTTATTAAAGGTAGGGTCTATTACGTCCATAGTTTTAAACGTATCTACCATATATTTATTTAGATCAACTTTTTTACGTATTCTGCGGCGTACCCGTTCGGGTAAACTAAATAAGCCGTACTCTAGGTCGTTATTTAAAGCATAGGTAAGGCAATCTATATTAACCGGACACTCCCGGCACATCTTATTAGCGTTCCAAATATTTAGATCACTATATTTACGCCTACTAGGGTTAATAAATAAATTAGTATCTACATTATTACAACTAGCCCTGTTAAGCCATACCATAAGCTAAGGTTAGTCGTTATTTATGTAATTAGAAGTTATTATCTAAATCTTTTAAAGCCTTTAAATCTTTTTTACCGGTTTTACTTAATGTAAAATCTAAATCGTCTAATAGTATGTTATTTAATAAACTTATTTCTTCGTAAACGGCTTTAAATAATATTATTAAACTTTGGCTATCTACTATAGCGCTTTCATAGTTAAGGTTAAATTTATTAAACTTACTTACCTCTACGCTATATTGGTCATCGCTAAAATATCTTATTACAAACTTAGTAAAAGCGTCATTAGGTAATAATACGCTAAAGTTTACCCCGCCTTTATGTCCGTAAGGGGTATTTAGGCTCTCTACCGGCGTAAGTTCTTGTATATAAGCGTCTAGCCCGCCTATATCTTTTATTAGTTTATTTATTTTATTAAAACCTATACCGTTCATATTTTTAGTATAGACTATTTAATTTAAGTTAGATCAACTTTGAATTTACTAAATTTATACATAAGCTAAAGGGCTTTTCTAAATAACCTACTACTTTAGGTATCTCATTGTTATTTTCATAATGGGTAGTTTTACGTAAGTTTTTAGTTTTCCATAAATAGTTGTAGCCTATGCTATCTAAGTAATTTATATCCCACGCGTATAAGTAAGGGTACGCTACCGCTACGTAAAAAAAGTTTCTTTTACTAGTTAAACTATGTTCAATATTACGCTCGTACTTAAAGCGTTCTATAATATGCTTATCATAATCTTGCGTACGTACTTTAATCTCTAAAATGTTACTAAAGTTTTCCGCGTCGTAATGTTCGTACGGATCTATACTTTTTATAAAGTTACCGCCCCTAAAATTAATTTTATTTAGTATATCTATAACGTGGGGCTCGTTTAAATCTCTCATTTTTCTAATTTTACTAAATTTAAAAAAGTTTTAGTATCTTTCCAACAATTTTCCGAACTACTAAACGGTTTCCAATACGGTTGATAACTATGTAAATCTTGTACTAAGATAGCTGCCGCTTTTATGTTTACTTCGGGTATAAATTGTGCGTACGTATCGTAAATAGGGTAATCCCAATACGGTAAATCACTATTTTGTACTACCCAACCGTAAGTACGCGGTATAAATTGAAAAAGCCCGCTATCTTGATCTTGCCACCTATACGAGTTAGGTAAACCCCTACTTTCGCACCACATTATTTTAAAAGCGGTTTCTAAATTATCCTCGTAAAAATGTTCTACTAATAACGGGCTATAGGTTAAGCAATTACCCGGTAAATCGTCATAACATTTTTTTAAATCATCTAGTTGTTCTATAGTTGGTGGTATACCTACGCTAAAATTATTAATTATTAAAGCGTATAGTAAAACGCAGGCCTTAATCATATTTATAAGTTTTTACTTCGCCGTATTTAATGTGATCTAAAACTTCGCGCCCGTCGGTTTGCGTAAAATCTACGCGCCTTACCTTACCTGCGTTAATTAAAAACTCGGCGCACTCTTTAGCGTAATCTACACTTATTTTATCGCTTTCAAGCCACATAACTATTTCGGCGGCAACTACTACTTTTTTAAAATCCGGGTCTTTATAATCTTTTTTACGCTTATTAAGTTCTGTTAAATACGTACTTTTTTTAGCGTCTTTAATTTCGCTCATTTATCTTCGCTTATTAATGTAAATTTACGACATTCGTTAAAATGTTTAGTTTTATTTTCTATAATATCTTTAGCGCTATTAAAATCTTTAGCTTTTACTCTTTTATATACCGCTACTTCAAAAAAATAGTCTTTCATTATTCTTCCTCCTTATAATCTTCAAAAGCTACTACCCAAGTTAATAATTGGTGTACTTCGCCTACTAACATATTTTTAATAGTTTTACCGTTAGCGGTAACATCGTATAAATCATTAAAATTTAAAAATATACTATGCTTAAAAATAGTACCTTTACTTTTTAGCTTAAACTCTAAACCGCCCCAACCCTCTTTACTTTCCGGGATTGTCTTTTTTTCGGTAATTAGTTTATCTATACCGGGTATATTATCTAATAACTCCGTTACCCCTATAGCCCCTTTATTTATTTCTCTACTCATTAGCCCACCTTTCTAATTTACTTTGATCTACTACATTTTTAAAATCTTTAGGCTTACGCGTTTTAGCGCCCTGTATAAGTTCTAAATGATTAGGTAAGCTACGGTGGTTTAATGCGCTTTCGCCGTAACTTAATACTATATTTTTAGCTAATATAGGTATTTCCTCTAAAGTAACGCCGGCCGTAAATAATTGTTTCGCGGTATTTTCTATTTGCCCCCACATATTTGGGCTTATCTTATCTAAATTACATACTTCTATTATTTTATCTTTATAAGAGTTTTGTATTTTTTTACTATATAGTTTATTGGGTATAGTTACATTGGGTATAGTTAGAGTTAAGTTTTCTTTACTACCCGTAGTTAAGTTTTCTTTACTAGGGGTAGTATTATTTTCTTTACTAGGGGTGGTTAAGTTTTCTTTACTACCCCCGTTAACTATAAGCGTATAATGGTTTCTATCCCAATCGCCTTTATCGTTTTTACGTTTTTCTATTTTTAATACGCCTTTATCAGCTAAACCCTTAATAGCGGTTATAGTAGCGGTTTTAGATCTGCCTAAATCTCTAGCTATAGTATTTAAACTAGGCCAACACTCTTTAGTCTTATTATCAGCATATTTACCTAAAACTACGTACGTAGCTAACTCGGTAGGTTTAAGTAATTCTGCTACCCAATGAGGTACTATAGTAAAGGGCGGTATATCATATTTTATTTCTACATTATCGGTCATTTTTTACTCCTGTTGTGTTTTATAGCGTCTTTGATATTAGTAAAATTATTTTCTTTTAAATACTCTTTTAACCCGTTTATATTTTTAGGTTGATCTAATTGCGGCCGGGTAATTAATTCGTCGTTATGTAAATCTTTTGTTATCTTATAAAGTTTAGGTAATTCTAAATAAGTAGATCCGTTTTCATATAAAAGCCGTAGGGCTTTAGCTAAAGAGTTATAACTAAAGCCCTTATAGTCGTCGTATAAACTACTTACGGTATCTTTATCTAAGCTAACATTACTCCAACGTATGCTAGCCCACTTTAAGTTAGATAAAAATTCCTGTTTATTCATTAAAACGGCGCTATATCCTCGTCATCGTTAACTTGGCCGGCGTTATCAACGCTATCTACTTTAGCGTCATCTACCCCGTTGGTCTTTGTTTGTAATTCTGCATTAGCGAACTCGTCCTCGTCCCAACTAGCCCACGCCATTAGCTTATTATATTTTTTACTAAAGCTACCGCCGGTACAATCCTCGTTCTTACAACGCCATTTAGGTTGTATAGCGCTTGCGGTTTCGCGGTTATCCCAAACAAAACTATCACAAGCCGGGCATTTAGGCTCAAAACCGTTGCTACTAGTAGTATCTACTTTAGTTACGGTTAGATCAACCCCCTCTAATAACCAATCATTAAAAAAGCTAGCATTAACTATAACTTCCTCTTTAGTACCACCTAAGTTGGCTGCCGCCTTTAAGCTAACTTGCTTTAAAATGAGTAACTCTTTTTTATCCATTTTTACTTCCTTTTTTTCCATTTTATACTTTTTACTTCTACCCTCTTATAATGACTATTTAGCTTTACTAAAAAGTAATACATAAGTTTGTTGATTATACTTTTAAGATAAGATAAAAAATTATAAGCGCTTACTAAAAATATTTTTTTAATCATTAAATAAGTCGCTTTCATCTTTTACCCAATCCGGTAAGTCCATTTCTTCCTCGTCGTCATCTGTAAAAACGACTAAAGCTATAGTTACCCCCAACATCATTAGTAAACCCCACTTAGCTAAAATAGACATACTACTTAACGGATCCATTTTTCACCTCCTTTAATTTATTTATTCCTGTTAATGTACCGCCCCAAAATAAATACTCGTTATAAGTCCAACAATTTTTAACTAGATCAAAATTTTTAACATCATCAAAAGCTTTTACTAGTTTTTTTAAATCTTTTACTTTCATATTGAGTAACTTACCTCTCTATTTTCTTTTATCCATTTATCTAAGTTATATTGGCCGTTATACATAGCAAACGTATAAAAGTTAAGCCTATGATTTTTTTCGTTATATTCGTGGCCTTTATAAGCGGTAATAGTAACTGTTTTATCGCCTATACTTTTAACTTCGCCTAAGTACTTAAAGTTATACATATCGTATACGGCTAGCATACCTACCTTAATAAGCCCGCTAAAAAAGTAATAAGGCTCATAATTAGCGTTATACATTTTAGTAAATACACCTATAGCGTTATTAGTAGGCCTATGAATAAAGTAATCAGTATATTTTAGATCCCCGTACTCTTTTTTATAATCTAAAGTTATTTGATTAGCATACATAGAATTTTCTACCGTAACTACTACGCCCGCGTCGGTTAGTTTTCTATAACTATTAATAACCGTAGGCGTACGCTCTAAATCAACTTTATACATCGTGTAACCTCCCGCAATAATCAAATATTTTTTTACAATGTACGCAATCGTCGTTATAGACGTCTTTACGTATTAAGTAAGGGTCGTGTGCGGCGCGTGATCCTCGCTCGCTTGTAGGTTGCGTTCTAAAACTAAGGCTAGGTGTTTTATCATCTACTAGCTCTAATTGGTTTAGATCAACTACCGCCCCGTTATAAAGTTGTACTAAACCGAAACTAGCTAGTACGTGGGTTAGAGTTACCTTACCGTTATCATTTAAAACCCCGCTATATACATTATCTTTAATTAATAATGTATCTTTAGGGTCGTTTAGTTTATATAATTTTAACAATTTACCTCCTAAGTAATTACCAATAATTATAACTACTTAAAATAAAATTGCTAGCTTATTCGGTACGACAAGTAAATTTTTTTATTATTTAACGGGTAGGCTAAGTACTGCTAGGCCTATATTCCAAACGGCGCAAAACGTAAATTTGGCCTATGTTTGTAAAAGAAAAAAGCCGGGTTTTTAGATATTTATTTATTTTTAAATATTACCCGGCTTTTTCGGTTGTGCAGTTACTTAGGGGGTAATTACACAATTTGATCTATTTATTTTAACTTATAAAATTAGTTATCCCAAGTCGCTTTAGGTTTATATTGCTCTAAAGCGTGTTGTATTACTGTAATAAAGCTAGATAGAAAAGCTACTCCTAAAAGCTCTAACATATCCGCACTAATTATTCCGGTGCTATTAGCTAAGTACAAAGATATAGCGCTTTGTAAACCGGTACGAAAAGCTTTAGATAACATAAAGCCCCAATAGGCTTTCCAATTTTTAGATGATTTCATATTTGCCAATTAAACTATTCCTTTCCGCATTTATTTTAGCAGACCTAAACTCCATTAATTTAGCGTAGGTATTAGAGCCTACTATACCGTCCTCTATTAGCCCGGCTTTTTTTTGAAAAACTAAAACTGCGGCTTGCGTTAAACTACCAAAGTCGCCGTCCGGTACTAAATGTTGATCTAAAACTTCAGTTAGTAATTTTTGTATATACTTAACGCCCTCGCCTTTATCCCCTTTACGTAGTGGTTTACTAGCTAGGCCTAACTTAACGTATTCGGTTTGGTTAAAGTTGTTACGTACTATACCTTTATTTAATTCTTCCGGCGTTACAAATATTTCAAAGTGCATAGGGTCTTTATAACTTTTATAGTTACCGCCCCACCTAAATACCGGTAAACCGTCTTGCGTTTTAATCTCTAAAATTTTAGCAATAGTACTATCTTTAAAATTAGTTTTAGTAGATCCGTCGCGCGTAACCGGGTTTAAATCCCAATTTATATCTACGGCTAAACCGTAGGCGTGGCAACTATATCTATCACTATTAGCTATTTTACGAAAGTTATAACCGCCCGTAGTTTTACGGTGCGTAATATAATTATCTTCCGTTAAACACATATTTAATAATGTAAAAGCGGGTAGTACGGCTTTATTAATTTGCGCCCGCCCTTTACCGTTAAATCTTATTACTGTTAATTCATCGGTATTACCTAAAGCATTTGCCCAATGTTCTAAATACCAATTACTACTTCCTCGTCTTGTACTCATAATATCTCTATATCACTCCATTTCCTTAAATCTTTAGTGCTATGTAAAACTAGCGTTGTTACTCCGGGTAAACTTTTATCCCCGCCCCCTTCTTCAAACCATTGGCTACCGTTATCTATGGTAGTTGCACCCAACATAAGCCTTTCATTTTCTTTACTCCAATGGTGGTGGTAATGTCCTACTAATAAAACATTAGTAGCATAAAAACCACCTTTACTTTGCTTACTAGCCATTTTATTAAACCAATTTTCTACCCGCAAGGCCGGTGTCGTTCCTCGTTTAGCTTGGTGGCCGTGCGCTAAAGTAAGTACGGTACCCGGTAAAACCTCAATACTATAAGCTAAACTATTATCCGGTATTGTAAATTTAACGTGCTTTTTACTAGGATCAGCTTTTAATATCTGCGCTACCTCGTCAAATAATTCGCCGTCCTTATTATCCCCAAACGTAGTGTAGGCTTTAGTACCAATTCTTTTTTCACCGTGATTTCCTAAGGCGCATAACCCGAGTACCTCGTTAAAATCTTTACTAAATCTATTAAAGGCGTCTAATAACATTTGCCGGGCTAACGTTTTTTGCTGCCGTTCATCTAAAACGGTTGTAAAAGTTTGCATAGGGTAGTGGCCACTACACGATTCGACAAGATCACCTAAACCCGCTATTACTAACTTATCTAAGTCTTTATATTTACGTTTTAAGTGTTTTATTTGTAAAGCAATATTATCTAAAGCTTTATAATATCTATCTAACATATCTTCGGTACCCTCTTTTCCGACTTGCCAATCGGACATACATATTACGAAAGCTTTTTTATTTTTAGTTTTAGGTTGATCTACCGGCTTTTTACGTTTAGCGTTACTAATTAGTGTTTTTAATTCTTTATCTTGGTACTTATTATTTTTACGCGCGTATATGTTAGCTTTAAAATAATAAAAGTTTTGTATTCCATTTTCGCCCCAACCTTGCCACGTTCTAAAGTTAACCGGCTCGTCCTCGCGTACGTAAAAGTCTTTACTAGCGCCGTCGCCAAGCCAATAATCTATCCAATCGTTCCAATTAGGGTTGCCTTTAGGTATAGCTTTAGTAGTAATACTACCTTTAGATCCGTTCATTTCTACGCCCGGTACCCAATCGCTACTAGGCTTAGGCACTTTATTTTTTACTTCGGGTACATCTTTACGGGTAGCTACAAATTCGTCTAAATTCATAACTCGCACCCGTTTTCTTTTGCTATACGGCTTATTATTTTGCGTAAACTTTCACTATGTACCATTTTATAATTTAAAACTTCTATGCAATATTCCGCTATAGTTTTATAACTATACACGCTTAGTTGAGTTTCTTTTTTTCTTATTTGAGTTTGCTTTAATAAATTAATAATTACTTCAGTTTCTTTTGGGTATTTATTTTCGAATTTATTTTTACTTTTATAATTTATTTTACCTAAAGCGTAACTATCAAAGTCTATTTGTGTCATATTTAGCCCCTTTATTAACTTAGGGTAATTATATTCGCTTTATACGACATTAAAAGCTTATAAATAAAAAAAACCCGGTAATTAAACCGGGCTTTTAATTGCATATTGAGAGTATAAACCCCAACTAAAGTCTAATTCCTTATCCTTACGTTGCTTATACTTAACTTTATTATATCTTATTGTGTTTTATAAGCCACCACGCTAGGTAATTAATTCCTATTATTGCGCTAAAAACTATAAAAGCGTCCATAACTTAATTTTATCCGCTTATTTTAAATAATAATTCACTAAATAAACTTTCTTGCATATCTAAATCTTTTTCTAGTATTCTAAGCTGTTCCATCATTGAACTGTGAGCTATTTGCAATTCCTCTATAGTATTAAATAACCAACCTATAACGCCTATAAGCGTAGTAATTAAAATAGGGGTAATATTTTTTAGATCAACTTTCATTACATTAAAACGTTAACTAAAGTAGCTATAGATATACCGGCTATTATCCAACCGTATATTTCTGCTCTAGTAGGTCTAGTATTAATATCTTTTTGGAGTTCATCTAACTTATTAAAAATTTTCTCAATATCTAGCATAATCTTTGCCGTCATTTCTTTCTGCGTATAATTATTGTTGTCGCTCATAATCTAAGTAAGATTTTAACAGTATGCGATACTCTTTTTTAGCCAATGATATTGTGCGACCGTCGTATAAATCGTGGTGTAATTTACATAACATAGCAACGTTATTTATATCGTATTTACGGCTTGGGCTACCGCCCATACCTATATCTTTTAAATGCGCCATTTCTAATTTTTGGTCGTAGTTTATACACTCCGGCCACTCGCATTTATTACCGGCGCGCTCTAACGCTATTAGGCGCATTTTTTGAAGTTCGGTCAATTACGGTTTAGGGTTATTAGCCTTTACTTCGGCTATATGATCTGCCCAATTAGTAGTACCATTTACTCCGTCCCAATAAATTAAATCTAATTGTTCCGGGATAGCTAAATATTGTTCTTGTCTAGCTCTTATGTAGCCGTTATTATATTCATCTAATATAAAATTTTTACGATCTATAATAGCTTGGTCATAATCTGCTTGGGTAAACTCTAAACGTTCTTTATTTATTTGCTTATATAACGGTTTAGCGTCTTCTATTTCTTGTGTAGCTTGCTCTAAAGCTTGTTCTTCTGTCATAAAATAAAGTTTAAGTAAGTTGATCTAAATTAAACGTAATATGACATATATTTCTTATACTTACTTATTTAAACCATATAAAGTGAATATTCCACCTGCAATAGTACTGCTTGACATAAAAAACTGTAACCCTTTTCCTAATTGATTAATTGTATGCACAAATCCACCCTGTCCTGCAATTAATCTTGAAGCATTATCAAGGTTAGACATTTCAGTAGTACAAAAATTGTATTCACTAGCATTGTTAAAGTTAAATAAATAAAAGATACCATTTGCACTTTCCCCTGTTGCAGTACCTAAAATTTCTATACCAAATTCTGTCTGATTAGTAGAGCCTGTATCAGTAAAATTAGTATCACTTCTTAGAATTGTTAAAGCTCTATCATAATTTGCAGTACTATCAGCAGTATTATCACTTTTTAAAACTCTTGCATATAGAATTGTACTATCAGTTGTTACTGTTACATTACTAAATTTAACCATATACACATCATAAGAACTATCCCAATTAGCACCACCTAAATCAACACTACTTACTGCTGATGTAACTATTTCTTCATATATTTTTATTAAACTACCTGCCATTATTTAACTCCATATACTGCAATGTCCATTGTTGTTATATCACTTATTAATATTTGCAAACCTGAATTTGATTGTTCAACTTTATGAACACCTATTGATTTTGACGCTACATTATAGCTACCACTACCAATTTGATAAAACGCTGAACTGCCTTGTCCTCCAAAAAATGTATAACTTCCACTATCAAATGGACTATAAACTGTTATTTCCCCACCATTGTTTCCTGGACCTGTATTCATATAAGCAAAAGCATTTGTTATAGCAGTTAAATTTGTGTATCTATTATCTCCTGAAGTTGAGTGAGCATACAACATCTGTCCTGCACTATCATAGTTTGAAGTTGCGTCAGGAGTTCCTGTTGTTGCATTTATAACTCTTAGGTTTGCCCAAGCATTAACAAAGCCTGTACCTAAATCTATTTTTGTATAGTAAATTTTATATACATCATATTCATCTGAAAATATATCAGTAATTTCTGGATTAGCACTACTTCTAACTTCTACAGATTTGATGAATTGAAGATTAGTAGCCATTATGAATACCTTATTCCATATAGAGATGTTGTCCCTGTCATAGTAGAAGCACCAAGTGTAGTAAATTGTATAGCATTATTAATTTCTAATGTTGTTCTCCACGCACCACCATAAGCAAAATAATGAGTTAATGAGTTATGTTCGTTAAATGCGTGATAAGTTGAAAAACTATAATTAGTATTATCTCCTAAGCTATAAAAGTATAGATAACCATTCTTCATATTATTAGCAGACGCAGAGCCAAAATCTCCAATATTTGAAGATGATGTTGTGTTATCAAGACCAAAAGTTCCACCAACACTTCCATATTGTGCAGCTCTTTGATAACCTGAACTTAAATATGAACTACCACCATCATTTGATAATTGAGCAACCAATGCACCACCACCTAAGTTTAAAGCAAAAGTTACAAAATGAACATCATAAGTGCTTTCTTGTAAATTAAGAAATTCAGCAGTTGAACTTCCACTAACATTTAAAGTTTCAATTAACTCTAATTGTCCAAAAGAAGTCCATTTATTATCTGCTATAAGGTTGTTAATATCATTAGGGTCAAACACACCTGTATTATTACCAAAACTTTGTGTTGGCTCTGCACCTTTATATCCATATTTCAAATCATCTGCCATTGTTATACCACCTTATATAAAGTAAATGTTCCACTTGCTATTGTGCTTGAACTCATTACAAAATGTATTTCTGAATTGCTTTGAGTTACTGTATGAACTCCACCACCTTGTTTTCCATATAAAGCAGTTATATAAAGCATTGTTGCTTCCTCTTGTGTAATAAAGCTATACTCTGAACTACTAGCCCAATTATAAAGATAATAAATTGCATTTGCATTACTACCTGCAAGACTATCTAAATTATTTAAAGCGTCCCATTCTGTTTGATTAGTATTTGATTGATTAAGAAAACTTCCTGCTGAATATAAAGTTTTTGTTGCATAATCATAATTTGCTGAACTATCAGCAGTTCCACTATTACCAACTCTTACATAACAAGTAGTATTATCTGTTGTAACTTTTAAATCATTTACAGTAACCATATACACATCATCAGTTGTAATTCCACTTAAATATAAAGATGAAGTTGGACTACTTATTGTTTCTGTATCTACTTGAATTAATTGTCCTGCCATTAGCTATCTACTCTCAATCCATAAGTTCTTATAAGTGCTTTAAAAGAATAACTAGAATTTTGAGAATACAAATTAATCCCAGTCATACTTGCAGTTTGTTTTAAAACACCAATTTGTTTATTACCTCTGTATCTATTATTTGCAGTATCATAACCACCACTACCTTGTCCAAGCATAAATGTATAACTACTTGATGAATAAGGATTAAATATATAAGTTACACTTCCACTACTTGTATAATTACCAATATAATCTCTAGCATATAAAAAAGATGTATTAGCTAATTTATCTTCATCATATACATTTTCTGATTTCATTACTAAATTAGCCCTGTCATAATTACTTGCAGTTATAACACTTCCACTTGCATTTATAAATCTTGTATATAAAGCTATAACATCTGTGCTAGGAACACCACTTGGCTCTGTATCACTAACAACAATTTTATATATATCAAAATCTGCTGAAAAAATATCAGTAATATTTACTGTATTTACAAAACTACTAACATTAGTTTCATTAATTAATCTTAGGTTACTCATATCTGTTTTACTCCATAGAGTTTTATAGTTCCTGTAAAATTTCCACTTGGAACACTAAATTTTATTGCATTTATTGTTTCAGCAGTTGGGTGTACACCACCACCAAAAAAAGATATAAATGCAGTTGGGTGGTTAGAAAAAGTATGATAAGTATTGAAACTATATTTACTTGAATTACCTAAATTATAATAATAACCATAACCATTTTTCATAATTGCAGTTCCTGCTGAGTACCCAATATCTTGAAAATATGTTTGACTTGTATTTTTTTGTTCTCCAGTTCCACCATTTACAAAATTAATCTGTGCAGCTTCTTGATACCCACTTGTTATATATGAAGTTCCACCATTATTAGATAAATAAACTTTTGGACTACCTGTTGTTTCAACATAAAAATTTAAAAAATGTACATCAAATTTATTTTCTTTTATGTTTGTAAATTCAACTGAACTTGCTGAACTTGGATTAATTTCCTCAATAAGTTCTAAGCTACCACCAAGTTTTCCTTGTGATTGAAGTTCAGCTACATCAGTAATAGAAAAGACACCACTATTATTAACAGTTTGATTAGGTTGATTTTGTCCTAGATAACCATAAGGCATAATTACTCCTTTAGGTTATTTCTAAAATACTTGCAAAAGCCTCTAGATCACCGGACGCGTTACCGCCTTGTAATTGTATACTATCGCCATTTTCTAAAAATAATTTAGAAGTACCCGCTAGCTCTATAGTGCTATCTGCCGGGACGCTTATAGTATAAGCTATACGACTATTACCACTAGTAGCGTCAATAATATCTGCGGTTATTGTATCGTCGGTAGCACCGTCTACGTTAGTTATACGTAAAGTAACTATAATCCCGGATCCACCGCTTGAATTAGTATAAAGTGTTTGCGCGCTAGAAGTAATATCTAAATACGCATTTTTATAACTTTCCGCCAATGTATATCCTTTCTATCCTAACGCTAAAATTAAACCTACCGTAGCGCCTGAGGGTGCTAGGTTTGCAATATCTTGCGCTGTTGTCTTTTTTATATTATTACTATCATCTACGTCGCCTATAAGTACTTCATCTGTACTTGCAACTGTCGCACTACTTTGGCCATTAATATCTACGGCTAAAGAAACTGCACCGCTTGTACCACCACCGGATAAACCGGCACCGGCAGTTACGCCCGTAATATCGCCCTCGCCAATAAAATTATTCCAAGCACTAGATCCGTAAAATTGTAAAGTACTTGATCCTGTTAAAAATACAAACTGACCGTCTTCCGGTGTAGTAATTCCTGCGTCGCGAGCCGTAGCGTCGGCAAATACGCAGATACTTTGTTCCATTAAATAATTATTTACATCGCTCGCCGTTAATACTTCACCGGTTGCGAAAGTTTTAAATCCACTAGGCATATTTTTATTTTATTTCCTTTCTATAGTGATCTAGGTTATATGACATTAATAACCTAATTTATCCGTATCTAAAACACCAAAAAGTGTGTTATCTAAACGTAAAAAAGCTTGTTGGTTAGCGCTACTTAATTTATAAGCTACTTTAAAAGTATCGGGTGTAACGTTATAGGTAATACTATCTAATATTTCTAAACTAGTTATTTGGCTAGGGCTACCACTACCCGGTGGCGTAAGCTCTACGTTTACTATATCGCCTACTTCACTTGATAAAATTAAATTTTGATTAGTAGTATTTAGATCAACTAAATTAACAGTAATATTATCAAATCTAAGTAAAGCGTCTTTAAACTTACCTAATAAAAATAAAGCAGCGTCATTTACTTCCGTATCATTATCATTTAATAACCCGGTACGCGTTAAAGTACGTATTAAGTATTTAAGTTGGCTACCTACGTCCTCTTTTGTTTGCGTAGTACCGCCCGTACGGGTAAGGTTTACTATATTATAAATCTCATTATCGTCGTTTATATAATCTACGCTAGTATATGGTACATCGCTACCGTCATCGCTAAAGGTTATACTAGCCGTACTTGGAAAAGTAGTATGTCGGTTTTTAAACGTTAACTTACCGCTTTTAGACATAAATAATAAACCGTTTTCGGAACGCTCTATAGTTTGTAATAAACTTAATGTATTACTATCTATACCGCTTAAAGCCTGCATAGTACTAATACCGGTTTCTATATCCCTATTACCCGTACTAAATTTAACGCTATCATTATCTAAAATATTATTTATTAACGTACCGCTATCTGTATTAGTAAAAGATTGATTAACTAATTCTGTATTATTTATTTTCATAAAAGCGTCAAAACCGGTAAAGGTAGCGAACGAGTTATTACTATCCGGGTAAGTTAAACTAATATCTGCTACAAAGCCTACGAATAAGTCCTCGTATGTACTACCGCCGTCGGTAGTAGCGTCTACGTGCATTTTTATAAACGGCTCTATACCGGGATAGTAAGGGCTACTAGTATTGGTATTTTCATATTTACGACTATTATTTAAAAGCTTTATAGCACAACTACCCGTAAAAAAACTATCTAAGTCTTTTGATCTACCGCGACTAATAGCTACATTTTGTACATCGCTAGTAACATCTGTTAACTCTATCGCGCCACCCAGTTGCCCGGTATCTAATACACCCCTAACTAGATCGTCTAAAGTAAAGGTATTAGGGGTAAAGCCTAAACGTACCCGTATAGTAGGTTGCGCCATTAGACTATCCTTAAATTACGTCTATTATATTTTTCTATCTGTTCTACGATTAAACGGCCTACATCAGCGCCGTCGGTACCTATACCCGCGTTAACGGTAATATTTATATTATTTCCTAAACCTTTACCGTCGCCAACTCCCGACGGTAAGGGGATTACTGCTTCGGCACCCTGCTCGCCAATCATAGCGACCGTAGGTTCCGTAACAATACCACCTTTAGCTAATCTAGGTATATTAGGTATATCCGGCGGGTCTATATCTATACCAAAAAATGAAAAAGCTAAACCGCTATTTAAACCATTTATAAAGTCATTAATCTTATCTATAACTTTATTAAATACAAACTTTACGCCCTCTAGTACTACACCGGCGCTAGTTTTTAATACGGTAGTAATAGTTTCTATAAAGCCTTTACCAAACTCTTTTAATCTAGGCCAAATAAAATCTTTAGCTTTAGTAAGCGCGTTTAAAAATACATCTTTTAAAGTACCTAATAAATTCCAATTATTTTTAAAGAAACTTAATAAACCTTTAAATATATCTTTTAAGCTATCTACTGCCCCTTTAACGTCCCCGCTAAATAAAGCTTTTATAAAATTAACTACCCCGCTAAATACATCTTTTAAATTATTAAATTGAGTTTTAACAAAATCTAATCCCCTTTGCATAGCGCCAACGAAACCGTCGCTTTGGAAAAAATCTATAAATCTTTTAAATAGATCACGTAAAAAAGCCATACCGTTATCTATAAAGTTTCTAAAGCCCTCAAAGTTATCGTAAGCGTATCTAAAACCACCGGCAATAGCAGCAATTAGGCCTATAACGATAGTAAAGGGGCTAAATAGAGCAGCGAAAGCGCTAGCTAAGGAAACTACGCTAGCTAACAATATACCGCCTATAACGACCGCTAAACCGGTAAATAATACTTTAGGGTTAGCTCTAAAAAATGCTTGTATCTTATCTATAACCGGCGCTAAGTTTTTCTGTAAAGTATTAAAAGCGTCTTTTAATTTATTAACGGTATTTACTACTTGATCACTAGCAAAAAAACTTTTTACATTATCTACGAAAGCTTGTAAGCCGGGTTGTATCTCTTTAAATTTAGCTTGTATATTATCAATAGCGTCAATAAGTATCGGCGCTAATTTTTGTCCTATTTCTATTTGTAATACTTTAAACGCAGCTTGTAATTTTTCTAAAACTAAACCTATACCCTGCGAGCCTTGCTCAAAAGCGGCGTCGGTTGCACCTACGGCGTTTGCAGCGTTTTCTATTTCACTAGCAAATTTTTCGCTACCTTTACCGGTTAAAGTTTGTATAGCACCAAGAGCCTCGACCGATCCTACGTAATCAGCTAAAGGTTTACCGTTTTGCTCGGCACCTTTTTTAATAATATCAAAACCCTCTTTTAGATCACCACCGCTAGCTATAAACTCCTCAAAACTTTGCCCGGTCATCTCTCTAAAAAGTTGACTTATCTTTGTAGTAGGTTTAGCTAGTTCCGATAATGCAGCTCTTATTTGCGTCATAGCTACGCTTGTAGGAGTACCGGACGCGGTTAAGGTAGCAACGGCCGCAGTAACGTTACCGAACTCTATACCCATAGACGCCGCAATAGGCGCAACGTTGAACATAGCTTTAGATAATTGCTCTACGGTAGTTTTACCACCTTTAACGGCCGTAAATATAATATCGGACGCCTCGCCTACGCTAATTACATCACTACCGAACGCATTAACTACGGTAGTTAAACCGTCTACCGCTATACCTAACTCAGTAGCACCACCTACGGCTAATTTATTAGCGGTTTCTAAAAAAGTAAAAACATTATCCGGCGGTACGCCTGCTGATAATGAGTCATATAAAGCCGGTATAACGTCTTCCGGTAACTTACCTATTTCTTTAGATAGCCTTAAAACATCTTTATTAATCTGATCAAAAGTTTCTTGGCTAGTACCCGGTAACAAAGTAAATACTTCGTTCATACCGGTTTCGAAATCTCTAAACGCGGTTAATGACTTTGCGGCGGTTGCCCCTGCGGCAACTCCTATACCCGCGAAAACTTTATTTATAGTGTCGCCCGTAGATTTCATTTGGGCGCCTACATCACTAAACTTTTTACCTACTTGACCTACATTACCTAAAAACTTCTTAGTATCTGCTAAAAATTCAAACCTTAAAGTCTTAGTGCTAGTTGCCGCCATTATCTACCCTTTATCGCTTGCTTAACTGTTTTTAACATCTTATCCGAATAATCTTCCGTAATACCCGGTACCGCTTTAGCTATAGTTGGCTCGGCAACGTAGCCGTGTATTCTTGCACCTTCCGGAAATACACCGGTACTACGCCATTTATTACCGACCCATTTTTTGTATACGCGTCTTTTAAGTTGATCAGCAGGAAAAAATATACCGGTAGCGTTAGCGCTTACGTTATTACCTTTAGCTTGTGATCTATTATAAAAATTTAAAAATTGATAATCTCGGCCAAATTCTAAGTTACGTACGAATTTATTAGTACGCCTAATATCTAAATAAGCGCTACGGTCGGTACCACCGCCAACGTAACCTTTAGCGCCTTGCGTTCTTTTAGGTACAGGCCTACCGTTTACGCTTTGTTTTAATGCGGTAGTTCTAGCTACGGTTTCTACTTCTTTAGAGATTTCCTTATGTAAATCTCGTAAAGCTTTACGTACTTCACTTCCTTGCGCTAAATCTCTTAAACCAAATATAGTATCGTTTAAGCCCTGTACGGCTATACCACTATCGCTAGTTGTTTTAAAAATATTTTTAGCCATTTTTTTTATATTCTTCCGCTCGTTTTTGTAAAGCTTGTTGTAACGCTAAAAACATTGGTAGCGGTAACTCGGCTACTTCCATTGGGTTAAGGCCGGCAGCTAAACTTATTTCGGCTATTAGCTCTAAGTAATAACCGCCGTTTACTCCGGGTTTTCGCCACCTAGTCCGTCTATAGTAGCTACGCTATTAAGCCATTTATCAAAATCATCTGTTACGCCGGTACGCTTACTAGCGTTCCAACATAAATACATTAATTCCTCAAAACTTAAATTCTCTAACTCGCTTGCAGGTCGTTGTCCGAATTTACGCTCTAACGCAACGAAATCTATAGGCCTTAACGTTACTTCTTTCTTAGTACCGTCATCTAATACAAGCGTGAGTTGGTGTAACCCCTGTACAGTTGCCATACTAAGAAGTTGCTCTTGTTATTGTTCCTGAAGTTGGAAAACTTACAGAAAAACTTGCTAACTCGCCTACCCCATTAGCGACCGGTTGGTGTTGGTTAACCAATACGGATCCACTATATTTAGGGTTAGTTGATGATACGGCGTCGCTAGTAGCCTTAATTTCAAAAGTAGTTACTGTTCCTAAAAGTGGCCACAATGTAGCGTCTACTTCGCTTGCTGCGAAGTCCTGTTGGAAATCAATACTAAGGGTACCGTCTTTAAGACCCCCTAATCTACTTTTAAAAGTTTGGCCGAACGCAGTTTCCTCAACTTCATCGGCGGTAATATCTAAAGTAACACTAGCAACGTGATCGCTTAGATCAACGCTGTTAATTGTTACGCTAGCGTCTGTTAATACAAACTTTGCCAATTTAACTCCTTTACTTAATAATTAAATTTTAAGTCGGGTAGTTATATCTATAAGTAGTATGACATAAGAAAAAGCCGGGCGGTTAAACCCGGCTTTTATACGTACGTAACTTTTACTTAGGGAGTATTAGTTACGGCTTTTAAAATTTTCTTTTATATCTAAACGTCTAGCGTTTATTTGCTCGTAGGTAACTTTCATAGTTTCTACTTCGTTAGCTAACTTTAAAAGTATCTTATTATTTTTATCTATGTAGCTTTCGACTACTCCTATTTGATCTTTTAAAGCTTTAGCGTCTTCTAATAAGCTCATTATTTACCCCCTAATAGTTCTTTTTTTACTTGCATTAATGCAACCCTAACTTTAACGGTACTTATACTATCGGTATTTACGTTAGCTAAGTTACCGGCGGTTAAGATTGTATTAGTACTAATTTCATCTAAGTTAGCTAGTAAACTAGTTTCTTTAACTATAAAATTTACTAACTTTTTTTCTTTAGTATTTAGATAGTCCATTACGCGTTTTCCTTACACCATTTAGCGTAAGCTCTAGCGTTAGCTTTTTCGCGTTCTTTTTTTTCTACTTCGCTTAAATAACTTATAGCGTTATAAAAGTCGTTTTCGTTTAAGCCAACTTCATTAAGGTAAAAGTTAAAGCTATCATCTATTATTTCTACCCCTAAAGTTTCATTAGCTAATTCACAAAATAAGTTTTGATATTCTTGAACTTTACTAGCGCTAACAACCTTATCGTGTTTTTTAGTGCTATTAGTAAATTCTCTAACGGCCTTATTACAATTAACTACTAAAATTTCTAGTAGTTTTACTTTATCTTCGTTCATTTATTACCTCCCTAAGTAATTATTATGAAACCATTATATAAAGTAATTTAAAATAATGTCGGTAATTTTTATGAATTTATAAAAAAATTTTTATTTATTTTATCTACGGTAACTTGTTAAGCCCTTAAATTTAAACCGCGCAAAACGGCGCACAATGGCCTATTTATTCGCTTATTCTATACCAATAGTAGCGTGAATATCAAAACTAGGTGTAGTACCGCTAACGGTATAAGATAAACGCCAATAATCGTCGGTTATAGCCCCGCTTACTTTTTTAATCTCGCTACTTATAGCGGTTATATCTGTAAAGGTTGCTCTAGTAGTAGCACTAGTAAAGCCCGCGTTATCATCGCTTTCTAATACGAACGTAATAGTAGGGGTACTTGTACCGCTTACACCGTAGCAATGAATTGCGGCGTAAATGCTTTCGGTGGATCCTACGGCACCTAATTGTCTACCTGTAGTATTACCGGTGGCGGTAATACTTCCGTCTATATCAATAGTACCCCTTACAACTTTATCGGTGCTATTAGCTTTAGATAAACTAAACGGCGCTACTTCGCCTATAGCCCCAAGTATTGAGTAACTAAATAATTTAGACTTTAAAAAGTACGCGGTATTACCTGCACCTGCGTCCGGAACTATTGTGCATATAATTTCGTTACCTACGTTAGCCCCTAATAAAGCGTCGGGTTTTTCTGTACCCGCCTCAAAAAAACCGTCTATAGTAATACTACTATCTTTAAGACCGCCTAATCTCTCTCTAAAACCACCGCTATTAATAGTTGTAACATCTACTTCATCTGCGGTAACGTCTAAAGTAACGGCGTTAGTATGCGAACTTAAATCGTACCCGCCTAAAAATAACTTACCGTCGGTAAAAACATATTTAGCCATTATTTAACCTCATCTTTTTTAATTTGATCTAAAGCTTTTTTAGATTTTTTAGCTTTATCTTTTTTATCTAATTCTTTAATATGGCCTGCTTTAGTTAATGTAATAATTTGGTCTAAATCTTTTAGATCAACTATTTCGCCCGGCTCTTTTCCGTTTATTTTCTTCGTTCCTATTATTTTAAATTTAGGCATTAACTCGTTCCTTTAGTGTACACATCTAGGCTTAAATTTGCCCCTATTGCGTCTATACCGTTTAAATTTACATCGGCAGCATAATTGCCTACGCCGGTTATAGTCGCGTCGGTATCTGTTAAACCTAACGTTCTATTATTAAATATAGCCTGCCTTAAACTACTACTACCTTGCCCTGTTATATAAGCGTCTAGTTTATCTTGGGCGGTACGGCTATTACCACGTTCTACGGCGACTAAAATATCAAAATTATATAGATCAGTTCCACGTTGCATAGCAACATTAAATTGTATAGAAGTAGGTAGTACTATAGCTACCGGAAAGTTAATAGCGTAATCCGGTACTACGTCGTAAACCCTTAAACCGTCAATATTATTTTCTAGGGTAGTTTTAATACCGTCCCGAACTTCTTGTAAACTAGCCACTACGCAATACCTAAAACGCTAGCTTTACGAAATGGTAGTAATAACCGGGTAACCTCTCTATTTTGTTGTACATTAACTACCCCGAAGTCGCCTACGCCGGCTACTCCTAAAGGTGCGTTACGCATAGCGAAAAGCTCGCTAGCTAACATTTTACAAGCGTATTTAATAGGCTCGGGCGTAGTAGCGTAACCCCATTTAGCCGTAATTTGTGCGTATGGCCTATTAGAAGTATTAGATAAAGGCCACTCATAATCGCCGTCGCTATTTAGTTGTATTAAATAATAAGGGCTACCCTCTATACCGCCTACTACACCGTTGATAGGAAGTAATTTATATTCGGTACTAGGTACGGTTGTTTCATAAGTACCGTCATCATCATCATCGTATTTAATAACTAGATCTGTAGTCGTACTTATATCATCTACATAAAGTTTAAAATAATCGTTTGTAAAATATTCTCTTGCGGTTGCGCTTGCGTCGGCGTAAAATTTACGGCCACAAAAAGCGTCTATTTGTCTGCTAGCACCATTAATAGCGTTATCTAATAAATCATCGTCTGCGGTATCGCTAGTCGGTATTCCAACGAAAGCTTTAAGGTCGTTTTGGGTTATATACCCGTTTGTAATTGCCATAGTTTACTTACCCCTACGGCCTTTACCACTTCCGCCTTTCATTTTTTTTCCGCCTTTAGAGTGCTTAGGCATAACTACTTCTTTATAGTCTTTTTTTCGGCTTTAGGTTTAGCGGACTTATTTTCAATTTTTCCGCCAAGAGCTTTAATCTCTTTTTTAACTTGTTCGGCACGATCAGCTTTGTTATAAACCTCATAGTGCTTTAATTCTTTTTTTAAAGCTTCAATTTTTTCTTTATTAATACTCATAAACTTTCCTTAAAGTTCTAGTACGTCGGTTGCCCGACGTACTAAAACTAATTTAATTAAAAGGTTGGTGTTACCAATCCTGTTCCACCAATGGTGGATATTCCGGCAGGATATCTACCGCTAGCAAAAGCAACATAACCGTAAACCACTAACTTAGTTGTAAGTGATCCTGCGTTTGTTTCTTCAAACTTAGCTGTAAATACATCTTGCTCGAATAAAATATGGTCTTCTGCTCTAACGATATAGATTTCGTCCTCGTTAGTACCTGTACCAAAGTTGGTTGCAACATTAGCGTCGGTTATTACCGGTATACCTAATATTTGTCCTACTACTCCATATTTTGCAGCGTCGCCTACGCCATAAGCGTTTTGCGGTGCGTTGCCTGCAGGTAGTACTAGTGGTCTATTAGAGCTATCTACTCCGCTAGTAATAAAGCCCCATCGTCTTGGGTGCATAATTATTGCGGTAGCAGGTGCGAACCTATTTGAGTTTACTCTTTGGATAGCGTCAGCTAATTTAGGAAAAAGCTCGGCTACTGTAGGGCTTGCGTCTGTATAAGTTACGGCATTTACACCGGATACAGAAGTAAGACCTAACGGTTGTCCGGAGGATCCGGAACCGTTTAAAAGTAAGTTATCAAGTTTTGTGTAATAAGCAGCAGCTAGGTCTTGGAAAATAATATCTTCCAAGTTAAAGCCCGGTTGCCCGCCCCTATCTAGAGCTTGCTTAGAAACATCTTGTTGGCCGGCAATAGTATCAACGTTAACTGTTAATAGTGTGTCGTCCATATTTGTTTCTTGTACTGCGGAGTTTTCGCTAGCTTGTTCAGCTGCGGCTGATCCTGTAGTAATTCTTGATATCTCTACTTTATTTCCAAAAGCAGGTAATTCTCTTTTTGGTACTGCGTTGTAAAAGTTAGCGCCCGCTCTTGCAAGTGGTGCATAATCTTCAACTAAGTACTGAGGGACTACTAATCCTGTAAAAGCGCCTGTACCAACATCTCTTTTAGAGAATTCTTGGTGGTCGGCTAATCTTTTTTGTGCATCGTAGTCAGAATTAAATTTTGCTTGGTACATATCTCCAAAAAATGAGTTTTCCCCACCTTTACGGTACATATCAGGCTCTTTAACTTCCATACGGGTTTCGGAAATATCTTCATCTTTAATTTCTAAAGATTTTCTGCTTTCCTCTACTTCTTTAAGGGTAGCGCGCATATCTGCGTCAGCCTTAATTTTTTCGTCTAGCTCTTTAATTTCTTCCATTAAAGCGTTGGATCTTTCCATTTTCCCGTCGAATTCTTCGCCGGCGTCCATTTCGTCCATTTCGGAAACTAGGCCATTAAGTTCTTCAGCTTTTGCGTCCCTTAATTCGATTAATTTTTTCAATTTAATTATTCCTCGTTTTTATTCTGCTTGTACTTAATGCGTAAGGTGGGTATGTACCCGGCGTTACGTCTTATAACAACCCGTCTTTTTTCATCTTTAATTTTAAGACTTCTAATTTAGGGTTGCTTTTAGAGCGCTTATCTTCATCTTTATTTTCATCTAAAGAATTTATAATTTGCTCTAAAACTTCTACTGCTTTTTCACTATTACGACTTTCGACTAGCTCTTTTAAGTTTTCGGATATATCTAGCCCGCGTAATGTAGCGCCGGCGTAACTATTAGCCGGGTAAGTAACTACGCTTACGTCGAATAATCTAACTTCTTGTACATCTCTTTTTTCGCCGTCAAAGTCATCTCGTACTGCTGCGAAAGCAAAACTCATTTCGTTTAGATCACCGCGTTTCATAGCGCTTGCAACTTCGGCAACTTTAGGGTTAGCCGGGTCTAGCTCGCACTCAACGAATAGGCCGTAGTCATCTTCTTCTAATTTTAAAGTACCGCTACTTGATCTTGCTAAAGGTATTCCGTCGTGATTAATTAAAAATCTTACGTCATCTTGTTCTTGTAAAGTCTTTTTAAATGCGCCCGGTTTAATTGTTTCGGTATATGCGCCTTTACTATCTCTTACGCCATACGGTTTATTAAATACGCTTGCGTAACCGCTAAAGTTATAAGTAAATTTATCGTCTTCTTTTTCTCTTATTTCTACGTTAGCTAAACTAAAACTTCTATTTTCTTTTTCTTTCATATATGAACTAATCCTACTTCGCTTATTAAGTATTTTAGTGGTAACTGTCATAGCGTCGCCTTTAATGTCATAAAAATTGTTGCTTTTTTCTTCCTTACCGCTAAAACGTGGGTGGCTTTCGGGTAGTAAATCATTATCGCCCCTATAGTTTGAATTTTTAGGCCGATCATTTTTTAATAAATAACTAAAAGCTTTTAATCTAGCTAAACCCCACGCTTGCCTACTTACGCCCGGCCTATGCGAAGTACTATAAGCACCAAAGCCCCTACGTACTACCGCTTTAGCAGTAGGTACGCGTAACTTACGCCAACTAGCCATATCTTTAACTTCTTCGTTGTGGTTATCTACGATAGTTTGTATAGCTTTTAAAGTAGCGTCGTTAAATTTAATATTATTACTTTTACCGGTAGCACTTCCTTTAGGGTTTTTCTTGCTACCCTCTATTTGATCCTCTTTAGGTGCCGGCGTACTAGGGTCGCTAGGCGCTCTTTTATCTAAACTTCTTTCCTCGTTAGCTAGTTGATCTAATTTTCTTTTAGCCCAATCGCCTGCTTGCGTAGGGGCAGTCCACGGATTACTACCCCATAATAAAAAGGCAACATCGCTAGCGCGCCAAGTGTCGCTATCGTTAGGGTTGCTTTTTTCTCGCTTTAAATCACTTAAATGTCGAGCGTGCCAAGCATACATTAACTTTACTTTAGCCGGGCTTACCTTACCGCTACTAATAATACTTCTAGCGTCCCTTATAGTTTTAGGTGTTAAGCCGTCGCCCGCTCTATTTAAGTTATCTAACCCGCGTTGCATATTCTTTTTCATAAAAGCCGGTGCAGTTAAATCTACTGCTCTAGTTTCTGCTACTAGATCACTATTTTTTTCTTCTTCCGCCATAGCTATATTAAGAGCGGTTAAATGTTTTTCAGCGTCCTCGTGTGTTTCGTGGCAAGTAATTAATTCGTCGTTTTCTTCTTTAACTACCGCGTGTCCTTTCGGACAATCCGGGTGTTCCATTGAAATATAATAGGGCATTATCTAGGTCTTAATACGACTATATCGCCGGTAGTACCCTCGCTAATAGCGTATAGCTCATTATCTTGCGGTATTCTTAACTCTATAAATTGCCCGTTATCTAAATGTAAACCGTTAGTACTACTTACATCGCTACCGCCTAAATACATTTTATTAGAGTGGTTATTGTGAATATAAACGTGTTGCTCAAAGTTTTGGCTATCTAATATTTTTACTGCTGCGCCCGGAGTTACGCTAAAATTTTGACTAATCATTATTTTCTTCGGGGTTTAGTAAATCTTTTTTAGGGTCGTGTTCGTCGCTACCTAAAGGAGGAATACTAGGGTCTACTGCGGCGCCCTGTAATCCTAAGTAGAAACTATCGCCACCCTCGTACGGCTCTAAGTCTAATTTAGTACGGGCTTCGTTAGGTGTCATTAAACCACTAGATATAGCTACTTGGTAGGTACGTACTCTACTAAATAGATCACCGCGCGCGTATTCTTCCGTATCTAATTTAACCATTTGCCTGCCCGGTAATAAAGTAGTTAGGCCGTCCTCTATGCGCCTTATGTAAGGCAATAAAGTATGTCTAATAAAAGCTAGGCCATTACTCTCTATATTGCTATAAACGTTACTACCGTCTTTACTAAGTATTAAATGAGCCGGTACCCTAAATATACGGGCTACCTCGTTTACTATTTGATCTCTAGCGTCTATAAGTTCGTTACCCGCGCCCGCACTAATAGATTTCCATTTTAAACCGCCGGTAAGTACGGCCGGTTTTCTATTTCTATTGTGGTTAAGTGTCCAATTTTCTTGTAAATATTTAGCTTGCTCGCTAGTTAAATCTCTATCGGTTTCTAATATGCTACTAGGCGTACCGCCCTGCCCATAATATTGGCTTATGTGTCTTTCCATAGCTAAAGCTAAACCGTAAGTATTACCGTTTACTCGTAACGGGCTTATACCTACTAAATTACCGGGATAGCTAAACCATTTAAGGTGTAATATATTTTCATCTGTTAAAGAACGTTTATTACTATTAGTACCTATAACATAAGTTTTAACTCCGCCGTGCATTTCTACGACTACACGATCACTATGTATAGGCGTCATAGCTATAGGCCTACCCTGTCTATCTCTATCTATTAAAATAAAAGCGTTACCGTGCATTAATAAACTAGTAATAGTTTGGTGTATAACTTCAAAAATAGTTTGGTTGGCGTTAGGTTTTTCAAATATCTTAGGTTTTTCTGTAAAAACTTTCTTATTACCGTCGTATCTAATAGTTTTTATAGGTAAAATACTGATACTATCTGCTATTAAAGATATAGCACTTAATACGGCGCTTATACCTAAAGCGCTCTTTTCATTAACTTTTTCGCCGGTGTAGTTGTAAAGCCCGCCCTCTCTAAGTTGTAAAAGATCGGTTAAATTACCTAAAGCAGCGTCTCTTTTTTCACGATTAAATAAACTCATCTACTTACTAAATAACTTCCTATTATTAAAAACGTACCGGCAACTATCGTAGCTAAACCAATACTAAATGTATATACACCGTAAATTATAAGGCCGGCGCCTATAACTTCGGCTAACGTTGTCATATTATTAATGTTCATAAATTAATTATAGCTACCGGTGGCTCGGTATCAACAACCGGCGCCGTAATTCTATCTAACATAATTACCATAGCTATAGCACCGTCTATTTTTCTTTTTGATCTACCTTTACTAAGTCGCCAACCGCTATCCGTTACTTTTTGTGCGGCGGATAAAACTTGGTCGGTAAATGTAGCCGTTGCGTTATGTATAACTTTATTATTTACTATTAAATCATAAGCGTTTCCGCACGCAGGAACCATACGGGCGTGGCTTTGCGGAAAGTTAACCATAGGCACGCCATTATCTAAAAGTATCTGCGCGCTACGTTCAAAAAAGGCCGGGTCGTATGCTACTTCTTTTACGTTAAACTCTTTACATAAATCTAATATGTAACGCTCTACCGCTTGTATATCTATTACGTCGTAATCGTCCGGGTGCCAAATTTTACTATCTAAAATAATTTTACCCGTTATATCTTTTTGGCCGTGTACAATAGCTACGCTATCGTGGTGTAAAGCCATATCAACCCCAACATAAGTTTCGGCATCCGGGTTAAATACAACTTCGCCCGTACAATTATCCCAAGCGTTAGGCGGTAGCCAACTTTCTTCTTCCGTACGCGTCCATTGGTTTAAATGGTAACGTTGGAACTCGTGTAATGGTAAGCTTTTAAATCTACGGTTAAGGTTTTCTAAAGGCCACCAATCATTTTTAATTGCCGGGTTTACATCTACCCACGTTTTTTGATCTTCGTAGTTATCGCCCTCTTTAGCGCCTATCCATTTAAAATAATATTCCGGATCATCGCTTTCGCCGGTTTCTTTTTTTAATCCACGTTGGTATAACCTACCCGCTAAGCTATCTAAGTTATAACCGGCGGTAGTAATATTAAGTACTAAACCGTCTTTTCGTTTAGCGGTGTTATTACTAAGTACATAATGTACGCGCTCTTGGTTTATGTTTGCCCACTCGTGTATTTCATCTGCTATAAGGCAACTATTACGTCCGCCGTCGGCCGTACCTGCTTTAGCGGCAACTCTATAAGCCCTACCCGGACTATTTTTAACTTGTATTTCGTTTTCAAATGTTTCGACCATATCTTTTAAAAAGATACTTTCCTCGCACATAACTTTCATAGTTCCGAAAACTAAGTTAGCTTGTTCATAACTAGCTGCTGCTACCGCTACTAAAGGGCTAGTTACCCCGCTACCTAAAAGCTCGTATAAACCTATAGCTGCTGCTAAAGCGGTCTTGCCGTTTCCTTTCGGTAAACCGATAAGAGCCTCGCGGTACTTACGGCTATTATCACTATTAACTTCATATAGTTCATAAATAATTGCTTTTTGCCAATTATCTAATTTAAACGGCTCGCCAAAGAAGTCGCCCTCGCCGTGTACACAAAATTTTTCAATAAACTTAACTACCCGCGCCCCTTTAGTTTTAGGTAACTCTTTAGTCATTATTCTTCCTCTGTTAATTTAGTATCGCACCAAAAACATAATTTTAATTTACCGTTAAATGAATAAAAGTAATCGCCACACTCTTTACATCTAACTAAATCTTCGCCCGACTTATTACTTAAAGTCATTATTCTTCTTCTAGTTGATCTAATAAAATACGAGGATCTACTGTTTCTATCTCATCATCTTTTAAATATTCTTGTAATTGTTTAAAACCTATTTGAGCTTCGCCGAAAGCTATACCTAAACGTTGGCGGGCTAAAGGTGTAAGCCCAAGTTCTTGTTCTAGTTTTAAAATACTAGGCTCTAATTTAACCGTTAAGTCTATAAGCGGGTTAACTTTAGGTTGGCCTTGACTACCTACACTTAATAAACCTTTATTACCCATTTTTAACACCATACGATTAGCGCGCTCTACCGCGTCGTAAAATTGAAATAATCTATAAAAAGCGGGTAGATCAACTGCTTGCGCCGTACTACTTAGCTCGCTATCCCAATAGTTTTTCCAATTACGCCGGGTACTAGCTAGCCATTGGTGGCGTGCTGTAGGTTTAGGAAACTCGGCACCGCCTTTAAGTACTTGTAAATTATTATCTCTATGGCCGGTTTTAAGTTCCGCCTGCTTTGGTATTCTGCCCCGTTTACTCATTTACTTATTTTTATACCTTTACTTAATTTAATTTGTTCATCTAATAACTCTATACCTATAGAGTTAACGCCATAAGTTTCGGCTACCGCTAATACCGTACCCGAACCACTAAAGGGATTAATTATTGTATCGGTAAATAACTTTGCGTACTTAACGCTAGTTATAGCTGCACTTAAACCCATAGCGTTCTTATAAATTACTTTACCACGCTCGAATACGTCGGCGCCTTGTATGTTAGTCGGGTAAGCTTTATTAATTGTATTAAACGCTAATAAATGCGTATAACTAGGCCTATGTAATTCAACACTATTAACCGGTTTACGTAATGCTATTTTATGAAACATTAATTTACGGTTTAAGTTTCTTGCTGCTTGAAAAATTATTTCGGGTTTACTAATTACTTGGCTATTATGCTTACGATCGGTTACGTAAAATATAGTAGGCGTATCTTTTTTAGTAGCAGTAAAGCATAACTCAACGGCCATTAAAAACCACTCGCGCCAATCCTCTATACTTTTATTTACTTCTTCTGCGTCCGGCGGGCTAGTTATTACCGCGCCTAAACCTTTATTTTTATATAACCATTTACAAGCGTCGGCTTGTATTATCTCTTTACTCGGTTTCATCTTGTAGGTCTACCCCTACTACTTTACCGCAGTACTCGGTAGCTTTTTTATAGTCGCCTTTAACAAATATTAAAACGTTTTGGTGGGTTTTAGCTACCTTACGGCCTTTATCAAAGTAAGCGCCGGCTCTTAATGGCGCACTACCCGGTACATTTATTAAAACGAACTCGTTGTAATACTCTAAACCGGCGTCCCTAAAGGCTTGTACGGTAGTACCTACAAAATCTACGTAGCCGTGTGTCTTTTTTTCCCGGTATTCGCCTATAACTATACCGGCAAAACGGTCGTTTTTAAGTAAAGTACAAGTATCTTTTATAATCTCACTATATATTTTATTAAAATTATCGGTACTCATAGTACTTAAATCATTAGGGTCATCGCTATAAACTTCTAAAAATCCGTACGGAGGGCAGGTAAAAATAAAGTCATAACTATCTTTAGCTAGATCAACTACATTTTTACTATCGCCTACTATCCATTTAGGTAAATTATCGGGCGTTAGCTCTTTAGCTTGCTTATTATTTTCTTTAATTTGATCTTTAGCTAAATCTATACCGGTATAAGTTCTACCTAATACGCTAGCTACTATACCGCGTACGCTACCACCTGCGAACGGATCTAATATTTTACTACCGGGTGCGGTAAACCATTTATACATTAATTCCGTTAGTACGGGGTCGAAAACGCTTGTATTAGAAACGTTACTTTTAGTTTTTTGATATTCGCCGGGCTTAATAGCGAATAGTAAATCTTCTTCTCTACCTAACTCGCTTTTAATTCCAAACTCTAGCCACTCTCTTTTTCTATCTTGCCAATAGCCCTGCCGGGTATCTAAAGTAGTAAATGGTGGCGCCCCAAATTCTGTAATAAAATCTCTATGCTCGTCGTCATTGGGTACATAACTTAAATTTAATAAATCTTCCTCTTTAAAACTAGTTGCCGCTAAAAGCTTTGGGTCGCTAGATACACTAGATAACATTTCGCTTAATAAATCATTATCGTAAGTACCTAAATCTGCCGTACGGTTATCTGCTAGGGCGAACGCTTTAGCTTTTAATTCGTCATCGTTAGTAACTACCACCGCTATATGCGTCCAACCTAATTTTTTAGCTGCTGCTAATTGGTGGTTACCGCCTATTACCGTACCGTCGCTTGTAGCTACTATAGGTTTACGTTGTCCGAACTCATCGTAACTACGGGCTACCGCGTCTACATCTCCTTTACGAGGGTTACCCTCTAAATGTTTAAGTTGATCTAACGGCGTTTTTAATTTATCTAAGTCGGGGTGTATTTTATGTTTCATAAAAAATATTATAGTCGTATTTTACGTTAGGGGTACTCCTTTACGTAAAACCGCTCTAATTTAACATACCACTACATATAGTACCCCTCGTATAACAACGTTTAAAAAGTTATAGAGTAAAAAACGCCTAAAATTTGGGTAAAAAAAAAGTAAGG
>Ga0222718_10000857_pt1 | contig 31095 bp, 37 predicted proteins | sample C33_27DmetaG_FD_165045 | JGI IMG/M metagenome (GOLD analysis project Ga0222718, IMG submission 165045) | Estuarine water microbial communities from San Francisco Bay, California, United States - C33_27D | ecosystem: Environmental > Aquatic > Marine > Unclassified | place: USA: California...
TTCTATGTTTTTTATTAAATCCATATTCACTCCAAGGATGAATTATATAAGTAAATATAGTTTATATGTCTTTTAAATTATTCTTTTTCCAATTGTCTATTTCTTTGTGGTTCCCTGAAAGAAGTACATCGGGAACTTCATGGTTTTTATATGATTCTGGACGCGTATATACGGGAAAATCTTTTTGATTATTAACAAAAGTTTCACTAGTTAATGAATCGGGGTTTCCTAATACATTAGGTACTCTTCTTAATATAGCTTCTAAAAGATACATCGCAGGAATTTCTCCTCCTGATACTACAGATTGTCCTATTGATACTTCATAATCCGCGTGTATATCAATAACTCTCTGATCAAAACCTTCATACCTGCCACAAATTAGATTAAGTGAGTCATAATTTAAAAGTTCTTGTATTAAATTTTCGTCTAACTGTTGACCAGATGGTGTAAGAAAAACATTTTTTTTAGCTTCATTTTGTAAAATCGCATTATCTAAGGGTTCGGGCATTAAAACCATCCCCGGACCTCCTCCATAAGGGGAATCATCTACTTGCTTATACTCCCCTAATCCAAAATTGCGAAGGTTAACAGTAGAAATTTCAATTAAATTATTTTTTAAGGCTTGATTAATGATTCCAACCTTTTTCCATTCGTCTATCAAATTAGGAAAAAGAGTAATAACTTGATATTTATTCATTTTTGGTATGAGCTTTTTCCATTTTTTTAAAATCTGTATAAAGTGTATTTCTTAACATTGGTATTTTGTTTTCTAGTGATATTATTTCAATAAACTGATTTTGAGTTGTTTCCTGACCATGGTCTGCACCTGAAGCACGGCTAATATTTTCATTTATTAAAGTTCCACCAAGGTCATTTACTCCAGAATGTAAAAGTTTTCCTGCACCATCATGTCCCAACTTAACCCAACTGGCCTGGATATTATCTATGCTGTTATAAAAATAAATTCTTGCAAGAGCATGCATAAGTACAACCTCATCCCAAGTTGGGCCTGGCATGCTTTTGCCCTGTAGGTATACTGGTGAGCCCATATGAACAAAAGGGAGAGGAACAACCTCTGTAAAACCTCCTGTATTAGATTGAATATCTCTAATTAATTTAAAATGATTTACCCAAGATTTTATATCATCAATATGTCCGAACATAATTGTAGCAGTAGATTTTATTCCTAAACTGTGGGCAACTTCCATAACGTAAGCCCATTGAGAAGAAGTTATTTTATCTGGACATAAATATCTCCTAACTCTGTCGTCAAGTATTTCAGCTGCTGTACCAGGAAGTGTATTTAAGCCTGCATCTCTAAGCATCTCTAAGTATTTCTCAACAGGAGTGTTAATAGTTTCAGCACCTTGCCATATTTCTAAAGGGGTAAATCCATGTATATGTAAATCGGGTACTGCATTTTTAATTTTCTGAATCATAGACATGTAAAATTCACCAGTATATTCTGGATGAATACCGCCCTGAAGACACACTTCACTAGCACCCATTTCGTAAGCCTCTACTGATCTGTCAACAATCTCTGGAATGTCGATAGAGTACGGTTTCTCTTTTAAATTTAAACTATTTGGCCCTTTTGAGAATCCACAAAAGCCACATTTGTAATAACATTGATTTGTATAATTGATATTTCTATTCTTAACAAAACTAACTTTGTTACCATTTTTTTCAAGGTTTAACTTATTTGCAACTTCTACAATATCATTTAATCTTGTTCCAGATGTTTTAAATAACTTAAATAAATCATCTTCGTTAATCGTTTCTGAATTATTAATTTTGTTAATAATTGCATCAAATTCTTTATCTTGAAATTGAGTAATAATATTATGTTCAAAATTATATAACTTATGTAAAGGAAGTCCACTACCAGGAGACCATTCAGTTTTTTCTCGTCTATAACCCCTTACATCTTTTGTATTCAAATACCTAAAGTATCTTTTTGAATCAAATGATTCTCTAGCTTCATCAATAGAAAAAAGAGGTGATAAGACAGTTCTCTCATAGTAATTAAAGTCAATGTGATTTTGGAGTTCTATTATTTGTTCTGAACTCCAGTCTCGAAGCAGAAGATCATCTATTCGTTCATTAGATAACAACAAAGCTTCGTCTATTGATTCAGCATAACTAGTAATTAAAAATTCATTATTAGTTTTTATTGATTTTAAAAAAGATATATCGCTTACATTATTTATTAAAACAAAACCAGGGTTTAATCTATCAATGATTTCAAGAGCAATTTCATGAGATCCTGAATATTTATATATAAGCCTTTTACCCTCTGAGTTTTTAAATGTTTTCCAGTTATCTTCATTAACAATCCACATATCACTATCAATTTCAAGATTCTTGGATATAGTTTGAAACTCTTTACTATGAATCAATTCAATATCAACAGATGTGTCATCTTTAATTAAAAATGCCGATGTTCCTTCATTTTTTCTGGAGTTTAAATATATTTCATTGTCGTTATCACATGGTCGTAGTCTCAAGTATGAAATATTTTTATTCATAATTTTCCTTTGGATAACCGTCAGTATCAATAATATTATTAATTTTTTCAAACATTGCTTCATTTAACCATTCTTTTTCAATAAACCGTGGATAAACAGGAAGACGTTTTTTTAATATTTGATTTGAATTTAAAACTTCAATTTTTAATTTTTCTAAATCTGGCCATAAATGATCTGGATTAACCCAATCAATAGTTAGAGGTGAAATACCTCCTAAATCGTTTATACCACTTTTCAAAAAGAGCTTTATATCAGGTGAAAGATTCGGAGGAACCTGGATTGAAATATGACCAGGAACAAAAATTCTCGTTGTAGCAATAATTCTCAAATACAAATCATTTGTTACTTCAGCATTGTTTCTCATTAATGTATTAAGTTTTGCTCTAAAGTTTTGCAAAATAATTTCTTGAATTGCTGGATTATTTTTAGCTATATTTATTATTTGCTCAATATCATTTATCAAGTCATCTTTGGTTTCAGTAAGCCCTAACAACAAACCGGTCGTCATTGGGTATTTAATTTCTAGAGCATTGTTTAATGTTTCTATTCTTAAATCAACATATTTAGTTGTTGTTTTATAATGTGGTTTTCCTTTTGAATAAATTTCTTTTGAGAAACTTTCAATCATTATTCCACCAGAAGGTGAATAAAGTTTTAAATCACTGATTTCTTGTTTGGACATCAATCCTGGGTTAGCATGTGGGAGAATATTAAAGGCTGTATTAACTTCTTTCATGCAATTTATTAGATACTGGTGCGTTGATTCAAATCCTAATTTATTTAGTTGATTTATAGCAGCTTTCCATTTTATCTCTGGTTTGTCACCTAGTGTAAAAAGTGCCTCATAGCAACCTGCAGCATCTCCAGCTTTAGCAATACTAATTACATCATTAAACGACAAATACTCACCACCATCATTGGGAGATTTTACAAATGTACAATAAGCACATTTGTCTCTACACATAGTTGTTAGTGGGATGAAAACTTTAGGACTGTAAGTTATGGATTTACCAAAATGTTCTATTTTTTTCTGATATGACTCTTCAAGTAACTCACTAGTGGGAATATCACCAAATAAAAAATCAGTGATATTTTTGGTTATATTTATCATAAACTACTTTTTTAAGCTATATTATTACTTGATTGTAACAAGTTGCTATAAAAATAATTATTAGGAAAATAAATGACAAAAGTTTCACTTTTAGGATTTGGAAGAATAGGTAGAGACTTGTTTAGACAATCTATTTCAAATAACGATATAAACATAATTTCAATTTCAGACACAGCTGATAAGAAGAATCTTATCTACCTTCTTAAGTATGATTCTATATATGGAAAACTTGACGCAAAAATTGAAGAATCAGATAATGGAATAATTGTTAATGGAAAAGAAGTTCTCTTTAATAACTGGAAAGATTCAACGGAGGCAGATTGGAAATCTTTAAACACTGATGTTGTAATTCTTGCTACGGGCAAACCTCAGGTGGTGGATGAGATTCAAGGACACATTAATAAAGGTTGCAAAAAAGTTTTAATAGCTTCTACACCAATGGAATTTGGTGATGTTCAAATATATATTCCTGGAGCAAATGATGAAAATGTTGACTTTACACAAAATTCTTTTTCGTTAGGGTCAAATACTGCAATTGCTGTAGCACCAATCTTGAAGCACCTAGGTGATAAAGTTGGAATTAAACGAGCTTTCTTAACAACAGTACACGGATACTCAAATTCAAATAGACTGGCAGATGTTGCTGGAGAGGGATTTAGATTAAATAGAGCTGCGGGAGAAAATATCATACCTAGTATTACAAAATCTTCTGATGTAATAATTGAGGTACTTCCAGAATTTAAAAATAAAGTAGCTTCATCATCAATGACAGTTCCTGTTCCAGATGGTAGTACTGTTGACTTAACCATTGACTTAGAAAAGGAAACATCCATACAAGAGATCAATGAACTTATAGAAGATTTGTCTAACAATACTTTAAAAGACATAATAGGTATTACTTATGATCCCATTGTTTCTTCCGATGTAGTTAGAAGCACTCTTTCTGGTCTTGTAGATGGTTTAGCCACAATGGGAATTAATAATAAAAAAATTAAATTAATTATTTGGTTTGATAATGGATGGGGATATGCAGCACGAATAATTGATACTTTAAACAAATTGGATATGGAGTAACAATGGGAAATATTGCAATTAATGGATTTGGAAGAATCGGACGATCAATTCTAAGAATTATAATTGAAAACAATTCACCATTGAATGTTGTGGCCATAAATGATTTGGGGAACTATGAAAATTTAGCTTATTTACTTAAGCATGATTCCGTAATGGGAGTTTTAGATGCAGATGTGTCAGTAGAAGGTAGTAAATTAAAAGTAAATGAAAGAACTATTGAACTTATATCAATAAAAAATCCAAAAGATTTACCTTGGGAAGAGCACAATGTGGACGTAGTTATTGAGTCTACTGGAATATTTAGAGACAATGAATCACTCAATATGCATATTGAAGCTGGAGCAAAAAAAGTTCTACTAACCGTTCCGCCTAAAGATGAAATAGATGCAACAATAGTCTTGGGAGTAAACAACAACGACTTGAATGAAGATGATAAAATTGTTTCAAATGCTTCATGTACTACAAATTGCCTAGCGCCAATTGCTAAAGTTCTTAATGATAATTTTGGTATTAAGTCTGGATTGATGACTACAATTCATGCCTACACCAATGATCAAGCTTTAGCTGAAACGACACACAGTGACTTCAGAAGAGGGAGAAGTGCTACACAAAATATTATTCCAACCTCTACTGGAGCAGCTAAAGCAGTAGGAATGGTTTTACCTGAATTAAATGGGAAACTTGATGGTATGGCAATGCGAGTTCCTGTTCCTGATGGTAGTGTTGTAGATTTAGTTGTTGAACTTGAGAAAAATGTAACTATTGAAGAAGTAAATGCTGCAATCAAAAAAGCTTCTGAAGGTGAACTAAAAGGTATTTTGGAATATTCAGAAATTCCCCTTGTATCAACCGACATTCTTAATAATCCGCACTCAAGCATATATGATGCCTCGTCAACTCAACTTTTAGAAAACAATCATTTAAAAGTTGTATGCTGGTACGACAATGAGTGGGGTTACTCAAATAGAGTTGTTGATTTAATACAGGAACTACTTTAAAAATGGATGGAGCATTGCCTGAACCTCCTAAAGCCATTGGCAACTATGTTACTTACAAAAAGGTAGGAAACCTTATATTCACTTCAGGACATGTTCCAATCAGTGGTGAAAAGGAATATATTGGTAAAGTTCCTACAGACATTTCTATAGAAGATGCTTATTTAGCATCAGCTTTATGTGCTGAACTTACTATCTCAACATTGCAAGATAATACTGATATTAAAAAAATACAGCCCTTAAATGTTGTAGGGTTTGTTAATGCTGATGAAACTTTTGAAGATCATGCAAAGGTGTTAAATGGTTTTACTGATACATTAACAAAGTACTTTACAGAGAAAGCAACAAGGTCAGCGGTGGGTGTTAAAAGTTTACCTTTGAATGTATGCGTAGAAGTTCAATGTATATTTAGCTATGAGTAAATTAATTGGAATTTCAACTGGCATAAAAAATGTTGATATGGCTCCAGGTAATATTCCATGTGTAGTTATTAATAATGATTTTGTTAATTTATGTAATAGTTACGGATATACAGCGGTAATTATTGGCCCTCAAGGTGATCTAAATGATATTGATATTTCGAAATTTGATGGTCTTGTTATTTCAGGTGGTGGTGATATCAATCCAAAAGTATATGGACAAAACAAAGATGAAAAAACATCAAGAATTTCAGATAGCAGAGACTCAACAGAATTAAAACTTTTTGAATCTGCTGAAAAAAGCATGGTTAAAACTCTAGCTATTTGCAGAGGCAATCAATTATTAAATGTATACAAAAATGGCACACTATATCAGGATTTAAATGATGCAGGATTCACAGATATTAATCATGATAAGCCTTTTGACGACGCAAGGTCACACATTCATGATATTAATATTGATAAAGGTTCAAAACTATATTCTATAGTTGGGGAAGAAAAGATAGGAGTTAATTCTATTCATCATCAAGGTATAAACCTTCTAGGCGATGACTTAAAAATAACTGCTAAATCACCTGATGGAGTCGTAGAAGGAATAGAAACAACTAACGAATGGGAAGCAATAGGCATTCAATGGCATCCAGAAAATATGGTAGAAGACAAATATAGTAAATTAATTTTTGAATGGTTGTGTAGTTAGGTCATCATTAATTAATTCTAAATTTCCATTTTTATACGAAAAAAAGTCATCATTATAAGGAATAGGAAAATTTTCTATACCTTGCACATTACAAAAAATTATTTTATTTAAATATTGAAAACTCGAAAGTATTTTTCCATCAGAGGTTATCTGCGAACCTTTAAAGAAACCAGGCCAAGGAAGATTATTTGCATTTGTGAATTTGTTGATTAAATTATTTGAAAGATATACATCAGCATCTCGTAAATTTTGTATGGACTCAATAGAATCAAAATTTACAAATTTAATTAGATTTCTATCTTTAAGATGGCTTTTAAATTTATCAACAATTAAAAAGTCATTTCCAACTCTTAATTCAATATTATTTAAATTTTGATTCCTAAAAAATATCTCGATATTAATATATTGAAAACCTTTTAATGAATGGGGTTTTCCTAATTTTCCAATATAAAAGAGATTGTTATTAGTCAATAAATTCGACGCTTGATTGTAGTCCTTCTTCATCAGCAGCAGCTTGTGCTACAGTGCGAATTGCTCTTGCTACCCTTCCACGCTTACCTATGACTCTGCCCATGTCATCAGGAGAAGTTCTAACTTCAATTGATACATTTTCATTATCAGAATCTGCAATATCTACTTTTACAGATTTGGGATCTTCTACAATCTGAGAAACTATGTACTCAACTACATTTTTTACAATAGAACCTGAAGCCATGATTTATTCCTCTTCCTTTTCTTGAGAATCTTCACTTGGAGACTCACTTTCAGAAGTTTCAGATACTTCTTGTTTCTTTTTGCTAGCTTTTGAACTACTTTTAACCTTTTCTTCAGGTGCGGTTGGTATAGATACCACTTCCCCTTTTGAAGATCTCCACTGAGCCCATGCTCCTGATATTTCTAATAATTTTTGAGCTCTTTCAGATGGTTGCGCACCTTTGTCAAGCCAAGATACAGCTTTTTCAACATTTATTTCAACTTTTGAAGGATTGTGGTGCGGATCGTAATAACCCAAATCTTCAATGAAACGACCATCTCTTGGAGAACGAGAATCGGCGACTACAACTCTGTAAGTTCTACTTTTTTTCTTACCTCTTTGTGCAAGTCTAATTTTTACAGGCATTTATTTCCTTTATTTAAATAGCAATACATTATATTACATGATGTAAAACATAAAATGTATATTTATTAGATTAACTTCTTATGAAAAATAACTAGAAAAGATTTAATGTTTTGCTAATCTGATTCTGATGCAAGTAATAGAACTATCACATCCATTAAAAAATCATTATTTAACCATATTACGAGACAAAAATACTACAGTTGAAGATTTTAGAACTTATGCTTCAAAACTTTCGTATTTATTAATACTGGAAGGATCTAAAAATATTTCACTATCAAATAAAGAGGTCGAAACACCCTTAACAAATACTGATGGTTACGAGATTGAAAATCAGAGTGTAGCTGTTTCTGTCCTTCGAGCTGGGCTGGGGTTAGTAGATGGTGTAAAAGATTTAATACCCAATGTTGCGTTTGGATATATAGGTGTTCAAAGAAATGAAGAAACAGCTGAACCAGAATATTATTATGAAAATCTTCCAAATTTAGAAAATAAAAATGTTTTTATACTAGAACCGATGCTTGCAACTGGTGGTTCATTATCATTTGCTATTGATAAAGTTAAAGAATCATCACCTAAAAATATTACTGCCTTAACGGTGATAGCAGCCCCAGAGGGAATTAAAAAGTTAGAAAAAACTCATCCTGACGTAACCCTTGTTACCGGAAATATAGATGAGAAATTAAATGAAAATTGGTACATAGTCCCTGGTTTAGGAGATATGGGAGATAGACTTTTCGGTACAATTTAATGAAACGTTGTTTTCTAGTTGTAATTGATTCTTTAGGTGTTGGAGAAGCTCCAGACGCAGCATTATATGGTGATTTAGGTACCAACACTTTAGCTAATGTATCTAAAGCTGTTGGTGGTGTGAATTTGCCTAGTATGGAAAAACTAGGATTTGGAAAAATTACAAATGTTTTAAACATGGATAGTTTAAATATAGGTACAGTCGGTAGACTCTCAGAAGACTCTGTAGGGAACGATTCAACAACAGGTCACTGGGAATTAGCCGGCTTAACAACGAAAACTGAATTTAGAATATTTGAAAATGGGTTTCCTCAAGAACTAATCAAGGATATTGAAAAAGAAGCAAACTGTAATTTTATTGGTAACAGACACGCTTCAGGTACAGAAATTATTGAAGAACTAGGAAATCAACATTTAGAAACAGGTGAACTAATTTTATACACATCGGGAGATTCGGTGTTTCAGATAGCTGCTCATGAAAAAGTATGCAATATAGAAAAACTTTATGAGATATGTAGAGTATCAAGAAAGTACTGTAATCAATACAATATTGGAAGAGTCATTGCAAGACCATTTGTTGGAGATGCAGGTAACTTTAAAAGAACATATGATAGAAAAGATTTCGGCATGCCCCCCCCAGGTGAAACTATCCTTAGCCATCTTTATAAAAACGATATTAAAACTTATGGAATAGGAAAAATTAAAGATTTATTTGGTACAGAATTTCTAACAAATTATGTTCACACTGAAGGAGACAAAGATGGGTTAAATTACCTTTATGATGAAATTATAAATGGTTCTCATCAATTTACATTTGTAAATTTAGTTGACTTAGACATGCTCTATGGACACAGAGAAGACCCAGATGGTTATTACAAAGGACTTCAAATAATAGATAAAGCAATTGGAAATATTTTAAATGAACTACGTGATGAAGATTTGATTATCTTTACTGGTGATCATGGAACTGATCCAACAGATGGAAAGACAGATCATTCAAGAGAATTTGTTCCAATAGTTGCTTATAAAAATAACTGCAAGGCTAAATATATTGGTGACTTAAAAGGTTTCTATAATGTAGCTTCTTCTATTTCAGATTATTTTGCATTGGAGAATATATTTCCAGGTATTAGCTTTTTAAATGATATTTAACTTATTAATCTAATTATTAAATGTTAGATAAAATAAACGAAGCCAAAAATTTTATTAATAAGTTAACTTCAAATAAAGACATTCACACTGTGATTATTCTTGGTTCTGGAATGAGTGGTTTTGAGAAGAATTATGAAATAATACATCAAGTCAGTTATTCTGAAATTCCAAATTTTCTACAACCTTCTATCGAAGGCCATTCAGGCACATTGAGTGTCGTAGAAATAGAAGGAAGATATACAGCTATTTTATCTGGTAGAGCACACTATTACGAAGGCTATCCAATTCAAGAATTAGTTATTCCAGTAAGAACTTTTTCATCATTGGGTGCTATAAATTTAATACTAACAAATGCTGCAGGAGGTATTTCATCAAATTACAATCCAGGTGATATAGTCTCAATAACTGACCATATAAATTTAACAGGTGACAACCCACTAATAGGAAAAAATTTAGATGACTTTGGTCCAAGATTTCCAGATATGTCAGAAGTTTATTCCAAACAATTTCTCCAAATAGCAGAATCAATCTCAAAAAATCATTTTGAATTTAAAACTGGAATATATGCTTGGTTTACTGGTCCAACTTATGAAACTCCTGCTGAAGTAAATTTCGCAAAAAAAATTGGAGCTGATTTAGTTGGAATGTCTACAGTTCCAGAAGCTATAGTAGCACAACATGCCGGTATGAAAGTGAGTGCCTTTTCTCTTGTTACAAATTTAGCAGCGGGTATAAGTGACAGCCCATTGGATCATAATGAAGTAATTGAAATTGCTGAACTTTCTAAAGTTAAATTACAAACATTTATGAAAGAATTTTTATCTCAAATTAATATCAGTAATAATTGAAATAAATTAACATAAATCTATGAACATCACTGTATGCGCTAAACAAATACCTGACCCAGCAAGTGAAATAACTTACGACAACGGACTTATCTCTAGACCTGAAGAACAAGTTCTTGATGACACTGACAGATATGGTATTGAAATAGCACTCCAACTTAAAGAGAAATACAATGCTGAAGTCACTGTTATTTCTATGGGACCTGCCGGTACTCAAAAGGGACTACAGCAAGCATTACAAATGGGTGCTGACAAAACTCTTTATGTAGATGATGATTCTTTAAAAGGAGCTAATTCTCTTATGACTGCAAGTGTTCTAAGTGAACTTGCAAAAACCACTGAAGCAGATATTGTAATTTTTGGTACTGAATCAACTGATGGATACACAGGAACTGTCCCTCAACAAGTAGCCAGATTTTTAAAATTAGATTGCATTTCCTATATAAAAGCTATTGAAATTTCTGAAAATGTAACATTAACAAGACAAACCTTAGAAGGCTCCGAGAAAGTGATAATGCCTCAAAAATGCATACTTTCTGTTACTGCAGGTGGTGTTGAACCACGATATCCAAATTTTAAAGATATTATGGCAGCTAAACAAAAACCCATTGAGAAAGTAGAATTGTCTTCATTAACTATGAATGCATCACAAAATTTGGAGTTTTTAGATATTCAACAACTGGAGAATTCAAAAAATGGTGAAACGATTGTTGATGAAGGAGATGCCTACCAAGTAGTCATTGAAAAATTGCAGGAGCTTAAAGTAATATGAAAACTCTAATACTTGGTGAAGTGATTGATAATAAATTAAGTTCAGGAACATTAGAAATAATCAATAAGGCAAATGATTTAGAATTAGATTTCAATGTTGTGACGGTTGGAAGCTCAGATACACCAGCATTAGGGTCTATTACATTTCATCAAACTTATATTAAGAGAAGTGCTGAGTCACTCCAGTTTAATTATGTTGCAGATAAACTTTTACAAATAATTCAAGAGCAAAATATTTCATTAGTATTAGCACCATCTACATATCAATGCAGGGACCTAGTGTCATTCTTGTCAGTTGATTTAGGCTCTAGTCCAGTGTCTAATGTAATTAATTTTGATATTCAGGATGGTTCAGTAATTACAACAAACTTAATTAATGGTGGGGAGAGTGTATACAAAACAAAAATCAGATCATCTCACTCCTTATTATTAATTAGACCAAAATCTTTTGATGCAATAGATATCGAACTTAATGATGATTATGAAACAACCGAAGTAGAAAATTCCTCTATAGAAATCTTCGATGTTGTTAAAGAAGAAAAATCTGGTCCTCAGCTTGAAGATTCCAAAATTGTTATATCAGCTGGTAGAGGTATGGTTGAAAAAGAAAATCTATCATTGATAGAGGATTTAGCTAATAAACTTAATGCAGCAATTGGTGGAACTAGAGCTATTGTTGATGCTGGTTGGATGCCATATTCACAACAAGTTGGCCAAACAGGTAAAACTGTAAAGCCTGATGTGTACATAGCATGTGGAATCTCTGGTGCAACGCAACATCAAGTTGGTATGAAAGATTCAAAGTTTATTATTGCTATAAACAAAGATGCAGAAGCTCCTATATTTCAACTTGCGGACTTAGGGATAGTAGGAGATACTTTAAGCGTAATTCCTAAAATCAATGACAATATCTAAAATTTAAAATTATAAGGCATTATTTCTTCAAAATTATAAGTCTTGTATCCTGCTTTATCTACAACTAGAACACGTTCTGTATCAAATTCTGAAAGCCTTTGTCTTGAAATCCCACATGGAAAAATAGCTGTGTCTGATTCTGCGTCAATGCATGCTACAGCAATTGTATCAATTTTCTTTTCACCTTCAGATATTGCTTTAACAACAGCTACATCTTCAGCGCAAACAGAAGCTGGATAGGATGCATTTTCAATGTTACATCCTGTGTATACGTTTCCAGAATCTGTAATTAAAGCTGCTCCTACCCTGAAATTTGAATAAGGTGCGTATGCTTTAGTTGCTATATCTTTTGCTAATTCAGCTAGTTGGTCATTATTCATTTACTATTAATCATTCTTTCAAAATCTTTTTTTGATTTTGTAAACACTCTGGATCCAGATCCTGGCTCCATAGTTACGCCATACAGAATATCACCAGCATGCATTGTTTGTTGTTGGTGAGTAACAATTATGTATTGTGCATCATTTTTTACATGTTTAAGTAAATTAATCATGCGGTGTAAATTAGCATCATCTAATGCTGCTTCTACCTCATCTAATATATAAAACGGACTTGGAAATGATTTAAATATTGAAAAAAGAAACGCTATAGCTGCTAAGGAACGCTCTCCACCAGAAAGTAAACTTAATTTTTTAACTTTTTTACCTCTTGGCTGTACTGAAATTTCAATCCCTGTTTCAAGTATATTGGATTTGTCTGTAAAAGAAAGAGAGCCATTTCCTCCTGGAAATAATGTTTCAAAAATTTCAGAAAAATGTACAGATATTGAATTAAAAGATGATTCAATTTGAAATTCTATTTCTTGTTCAATTTCAGTTATATTTGCTAATAATTCCTTTTTAGCAAGATTTAAATCTTCAATAGTAGAAGTGATCTCTTCAAATCTGTTGTTTAATGATTCAAAATCTTCTTTTGCTAAATAATTAACAGTTCCAATTTTTTCTAACTTATGTTCAATACCCTTTATTTCATGCTCAAGAAGCTCTTGATTTTCGTTTTCAAGATAATAATCATTAATATCTTCAATTGTTAAACCATAAATATTAGTTAAATTTGAATAATGTTGAGATTTAGAAGTATTGTATTCAGACTTCTTTATAACAATGTCAGTTAAAGATTCCTTAAGGCTGAAATATTTTTTATTTAAAATTTCTATTTCATCATCAATTTTTAGTATTTTTTTATTAGAATTACCATATTTATCATCAAAATACAGAGCTTTTGTTTCTAACGTTTCAGATGTTTTATTTGAAAACTCAATAAATAGCTTTGTTGAATCTATTAAATTAGATAAATCATATTTATCTCTATCAGACGAATTGTAAGACAGTTCTTTCTTAAATTTAGTTAGATCGTCATTTTGTTCTGTTAATGATTTAATTCTTTCCTGAGAAGATACAAGTTGGTTAGAAACTAAGCTTATTTCTTTTTCAATTTGAGTTACTTGATTTTCTAAATCATTTTTTTGTTTGTTAATATCATGTTTAAATTGTTCATTTTCATTAATACTTTCTAGTAAATTTTCTTTTTTAATTAATTCCTGAACTAAGTCTTTATGGGAATTCTCTTCTTCAGATAATTTATTGTTATTTACCAGTACCTCTCTATTAAAAATTGATTTAGTTCTATCGAAGAATGGAGGAAGACTTTCAAGATTAATATTATTACTCAAAATTTCATCGTTAATATCATTAATTAACTTTTCTGATTCTGATAGGTTATCTTCCCATTTCTTTATCTCCGAATTTAAATCGTTTAGATTCATAGTTGTGTTTGAAATACTTTTATTTAATTGCTGTATCTCACTCTGGAGGAGAGCTTCATTTACCTCAGTCGAGGCTGAAAGCTTCTTGATTATATCTTCCAGTTGAAATTTTATTTGTTTATATGATTCCTGGAGTGAATTTAATATCAACTTTTTAGAGATTAATTGTGAAGAAAGATTTGAGATTTGTTCAGAATTTTCTTGAATTTTTTTGTTAGTCTTAGACAATTCTTCAACACTTTTAATTTCTTCTCTTTCTAAATTATCTTTTCTCTCGCTAGCAACTTGTGCAATTGACCTAAGTTGTTCTGATATATTTAAAAATTTTGATGAGTAGTCTTTTAAAGTTGAGCCTATGGAAACTCCGTCTCCAAGCTCACTATTTATTTTACTTTTTTGATTTTTTAAGTCTAAAATTTTCTTATCTATCTGACTTAATGAATTATTAATTTCTTTTTGGCGTGTATCTTGTTGCTTATCTAAATTTTTAAATTTATTAAATAAAAGAACATTTATATCAATAATCTTTTTCTTAAGTAAATTTGAGTTTTCTTCGTGAATACGAGCTTGTTCAGCCTGTTCTCTTAATGGTTTCAATTGTTTTTTGATTTCTCTTAAAACGTCTTTAGCTCTTTTAATTTCTTTTTCGCCAGATTCGATTCTTTTTAAGGATTTTTCTTTCTTAGATCTAAGTGGGAGGATTCCAGCAGCTTCTTCTATTGTGAGTCTGTGGTCTTCGGGTTTAGAATTTAATATTTCAGCTATTTGGCCTTGTGAAATTATGATATGCTGTTGTTTGCCTATACCCACATCATTGAGAAATTCCTGGATATCAAGTAACCTGCAATTTAATCCATTCATAAAATATTCTGAAGTTCCATCTCTAAAAAGCTTTCTGCCAATTGAAATTTCACTATTTCCATTAAACAACTGCTCGTCAACTACAAAATTTAAATAAACTTCGGAATATCCTTTTGCTGATAATTTTTCAGTACCTGCAAATATTACGTCTTCCATTTTATTTGTTCTTAGAGTTGCTGGACTTTGTGTACCAAGAACCCATGAAATAGCATCAACTACATTTGATTTACCTGAACCGTTTGGACCTACAATAACATTGACTTCGTTTGAGAAATCTATAATAGTCTTTTCTGAAAAAGACTTAAACCCATTAATATCTAATGATTTTAAATACATTTATTACCCTGTTGTTAGTTATAGTCTACTAAAAATTTGATTAAATTGTTTAAATTCAGAAATTTTTAGAAATCTTAATTTCTACTGCTTTGTTATTTTGTCGATTAATGGAATAGATGTCTACTTGAGATTCAAATGGTGAGTTGTTTACAATTCCAATACTCTTTAAATAGTAGGAGGATGCCAAATCAACTCCCCTTTTACTACCATCTAAACATTTAAATAAAAATGATTCTTCATTATTGGTAACAAACATAACACCTTCGGCTCCTGATTTAGCTAACAAAGCTGAATTTGAATTTTTAATTAAATTAGTATCAGCTCTATTTGTACCACCAATAATCTCAGGAAATTTAACATATGCGTTAAATACTCTGTTCCATAGTTCACTGTATTTTGAATTTTTAATATATTTAACTGAGTTTATGAAATTTGAAGCTTTTAACATTATTGCTGGAAGACCACATCCGTCAATACCATAGGAAATGTCTTTAGTTTGAAATATTTCATGAAAAAATTCATTAATGTTTTTTTGTGTCTTGTGGTCAATTTTGTAATAATTTTGCAAATCTACATTTAATACTTTTGAATAAAGCAACATAGATAAATGCTTACCTGAACAATTATTATGAATTTTTGAAAAATTATTATTGTTATTTAGAATTTGATCAGCAGTATCATCGTGAAATGGTCTTTGAATTCCGCAAATTAAATATTCAAGATTGAGATTATATTTTTCAGAAGTTTTTAATAAAAGGTTGGTATGTAATTCTTCACCTGAATGAGACGAAGCAAAAAGTGCAATTTCTTGGTCAGTTAAATTAATTTCATCTTGATCACTCAAGATATAAAGGAGAGGAATTATCTGAAAAGGCTTTACAGATGACCTTGGGAAAAAATAATCATCTAACCCAGATTTTGAATTGTAAAAATTCACAATATGGTTAGATTCTAAATTACCATCTCTAAAAAGTTCTACATTTAATTGACTAGGAACTGACATTTTTTACATACATAGGTTGATCTATTATCAATATATAGTTTATCAATTTTATTTTTGCATTTATTACAATTATTTTTATTGTAGATATTTAAAAAATTTTGATTTGATCCATAACTACCATTTGGCAGATAATAAGTCATATCATCGAGAGTAGTGCCATTATTTTTTATAGCTGAAGTTAACACTTTTCTTGAATTTAAAAAAATTTCTCTCCAATTATATTTATTTAACTTTTGTACAGGAGAAAGAGGGTGTATTTTTGCTTTATATAAAACCTCATTAACATAAATATTCCCTAGTCCACTCATGTTTTTTTGATTTAATAGAAAATTTTTAATAGTTACTTTTGAATTTTTTCCTTTCTCTAGTATGTTTCTCCTATTCTCGATAGTTAATTCCAATATATCCGGTCCTATCATACGTAAATGATTAGCCTTTAATTTATTTAAGGTAAATTTAATATATCCGAATTTCCTTATATCATCAAAAACTAAATAATCTTTATTGAATTTAAAATCTGCTCTTGTATGTTTATTTATTTTAGAATTAATATCTATCCTTCCACTCATGCCTAAGTGAATAAGTATTGAATAATCCTTAAATGTAAAATCTAACAATTTTCCTTTTCTAGATACACCTATTAACACTCCTAATTTTTTAGGATTTTCAGAATTAAACCTATTTGTTCTTTTATCATTTATAGAATATTTGACTAACTTTTGACCAATGAATACTGGTGCCACAATTTTTTTTATTGATTCTACTTCAGGTAACTCAGGCATTTGTTTTACTTAGCGCATTTTTAGCAGCAGCCTGCTGAGAGGCTTTTTTTGACTTACCTATTCCTGAACCTATTAATTCACCATCTAAGAATACCTCTGTCTGAAAATTTTTGTTATGATCAGGTCCACTCGATTGATCTTCATAGTTTACTTTTTTGCCCTGTTTTGCGTAATGCTCTTGTAGTCTTGTTTTGTAATCTTTTTGACCAGGATTCTCAGATAACTCTTGAATGCTTGGATAAATAAAATTTGATACAAAATTATTAACTGCTTGTAAGCCTCCATCAAAATAAAGAGAAGCAATAAGAGCCTCTACAGCATCTTCGATAATTGAATCTTTATTTCTACCACCTGTCGAATCTTCTGCTTTACTAAGATAAAGGTAGGTTCCAATATCAATTTTCTTTCCAATTTGAACTAAATTAAATTGGTTTACTGCACTTGATCGAATTTTTGTAAGGCTTCCCTCATCTAAATCGGGATAATTTTTAAATAAATATTCTGTTAAATCAAAATCAAGAATCGCGTCTCCAAAGAATTCATATCTTTGATTGGACATTAGTTCTGGATTCTCATCTAAATAAGACTTATGTGTTAACGCAATTTTTAAAAATTTAACATTTTTAAATTTATATCCTATTTGTCTTTCCAAAAGACTAATATCGTTCATGTTATTTCTATTTCAGAAGTGAAATCACTTATAAATTCTTTGTTTACTGAATTATTTGTATAAATAATTGCATTTTTTACTGCCTCAACATTGGATGAACCATGGCCAATAGTTACAACTCCATTTACTCCAAGCAAATAAGAAGCATTTGTTTTATCTGGATTTAACACATCCTTTGCGGGTTGTAATGCTTTTTTCACTGCAGGTAATACAGGTTTAAATAAATTTTCTTTTAACGATTTGGATATCAACTTTGCTTGTAATTTTGCTGTTCCCTCCATTGTTTTTAAAACTACATTTCCTGTGAAACCATCCGTTACAAATACATCCGCCTTTCCTGTAGCAAAATCTCTACCCTCGACATTACCAATAAAATTTAAACTGCTACTTTTAAGAAGTTTGTGAGCTGTTTTCTCAATATCTCGTCCTTTTGTATCTTCTTCTCCGTTATTTAATAGACCTACTTTAGGATTTGAGTTGTTGAATAAAATCTCAGCTAGTTTTGATCCCATTACGCCATACTGAAACAATATTTTTGGTTTTACGTCTAGGCTTGCGCCTGAATCAAGTAAGACTATTCCGCCATCAAGAGTTGGGAGAACCGAGGCAATAGCTGGTCTGATAATTCCTTTTTGCTTACCAAGAATAGCAATAGCACTAACTAACGTAGCTCCTGTTGAACCGGCAGAAAATACCGCCTGTACTTTATTTTCTTTAAGTAGCTGCATACAACCAATTATTGAGGATTGTTTTTTTGACCTTATTGCTTTCATTGGATCTTCATCCATGGAAATTACTTGTGGATAGTGATATATAGGAATTTCTGTATTGTCTAAATAAGGTTTAATTAAGTTTTGGTCACCGCACAAAACAACATTTACACCATTTTGTTTTGCTGCAACAGCGCCTTTAACCAGGTCAACTGGAGCAGAGTCTCCACCCATTGCATCAACAGCAATAGTATTCATAATTAAATTAACTTACTTCTGGTTCTTTAACTTGACGACCGTTGTAAGTACCATCAGCAGGATTCACTCTATGTGACTTTTTAGCTACTCCTGTTTCCGGATCAACAACAAAATGCGGTTTAGAAATTTTATGAGTAGCTTTTCTTCGTCTAGTCCTTGACTTAGACATTTTTTTCTTTGGTACTGCCATATCTATATTCCTTTCAAACTACAAATCTAGCTGACTTAGAGAAGAAAATGGACTTTCTTTTAAATTTTTTTCATCATGATTACAGTTATTTTTATTCATATTTACACCACAATCTGTACACAGCCCTTTACAGTTAGTATTACATAAGTAGTTTAAATCTAATTTTTCTACTATCATTTCAGAAATAAAAGGCTCAAAATCAATAAAATCAGACTCTAAATCTAATTCATAATCGTTTTCAGCATTTAAATTTATTGAGAAATCTCTGGAGTTGTTACATTTTAAAGATTTTACCAATAGACATCTCCCACACTCAGCTTGATAATCAAAATTTATAGATAGATGAAATGTCAAAATATTATGTTCAATCTTTGAATATGATTCATAATTAATACTATTTTCAGCATTAGTAAAATTAGAACCAAATTTAATATTTAGATTCCCAGACTGGATAAATTCAAATAATTGATTTGAGTTGATTAAATCAATAGTTTTTATTCTTGTATTCAAACTCATTATTCTTGTGGTTTATCTATATTTCTTGGTTCTCTCAATTTATTTTTTTCAACCTCAAGAAAGTTGGACATCTGTTGAATTTTTGATTGAATATCTTCTAGTTTTTGATCCAGTGTATCTTCAATACTAGCTCTATAAGCTTGAGTTTCGAATTCAGCCTGTTTTATAAGAGCATTAGCTTCAATGACGGCTTCTTGTAAAACATATGAATTTGCAATAAGATTTTCAGATTCAGTTTTTGCTTCATTTATTAAATTTTTTGACTCTTGTTTTGCTTGACTAATAAAACTTTCCTGTTCCCTTACAATCCAGCGGGCTGTTCTCATTTCTACAGGTACAGAATCTATAATTTCATCAATACTTTTTATTAAGTCTTTTTTGTTAAGTCTTGCTTTTAGTGAATTGGAAGTTAATTGTGTTCTTAACTCTTCAAGCTTATCGACAATATCTACACGTTTATTTCCTTTAATAACTTCCTCGAAATTTATTTCAGAATTACTCATTAGCCAAACTTTTTACAACTTCAGCAGGAACTAGTGACGAAACATCTCCTCCATATGAATGAATTTCCTTAACCATAGAACTTGATAAATAACCATATTCAGGAGAGGAAGGAATAAAGATAGTTTCGAAGCCAGCAAGAGTAGAGTTTGCTTGTGCCATTTGAAATTCATAATCAAAGTCTGTCATGGCTCTCAAGCCTTTGACAATTGCATCAACTTTATGTAAAGATGCAAAATCTACAAGTAAGCCTTCAAAGCTTTCTATATTTATATTTTGTTTTTCTTGAAATATTTTTTGTAACATTTCAGATCTTTCATCGGGAGTAAATAATGAATCTTTAGATGGATTAACGACTACACCAACAATAATTTCAGTAAATATTTTTGAACATCTGTTAATCACATCAATATGGCCATTAGTTGGCGGATCAAATGAACCTGGGATTAAAATTTTCATATTTTATTCAATATAAGAATATTACTTTGACCATAGTTTTTTTCTTTACGAATTTCATAAAATTTTGGTAATTTAATTGCTACTGATGAAGAGTGTCTATGAATTACAAGATGGCCGTTAATTTTAATTAAGTCAGCAACTAAAGAAATTTCATTTTCTACAATTTGTGTTTCAAAATTGAAAGGTGGATCATAAAACACTATTGAATATTTATTTATTGAATTCTGAAGAAAAACATCTACTGATGCATTTGTAATTTTGTAATTATTATCTAACCCTTTAAGATTTTTTTCTAATATTTTGATACACTCTCTTGATTTTTCTACAAATGTAGAAAAATTTGCACCTCTACTTAACGCTTCTATACCCAAACTACCTGAACCTGCATATAAATCTAAAACTTCTGATTCCGGAATTGAAAACTGCAAGGAATTAAAAATAGACTCTCTAACTTTACTCATCATTGGTCGGGTACTGGGACTATTAATTGTATCTATCTTTCTTGATTTGTAATCACCAGCTAGAATTCTCAAGTTGTACCATCTGCCTTGAAATAATTAGGAAATAAAATTTTTGCTTCTTTAAAAATTAGGTCTTTTTCTTTTGATGAATTCAATTCTTCATAAATATTTTTAGATTTTAATAAAAGTTCATAGTCAAATCTCAAATCAGCAATTTTTAAATCTGATTGTCCCGATTGGCTTGTTCCTGTCACTTTTCCTTCACCTCTAATTTCTAAATCAATTTCCGAAAGTTTAAAGCCATCTTTAATTTCTACGATGGCTTCGAGTCTCCTCTTTCCATCCTCACTAATTGTTAATAATGACTTTTTATTTGTTATATGGAAAATACATTCAGATTGTTTAGCTCCCCTACCAACGCGACCTCTGAGTTGATGTAGTTGGTTTAATCCAAATCTTTCTGCACTTTCAATTATCATTAAAGAAGCATTTGGAATATCAATTCCAACCTCTATCACAACAGTTGAAACTAAGATGTCAATCTCTCCTTTTTTCATTGCATTCATTATTTGATCTTTTTCATCAAAAGACATTCTTCCATGCAATATTTTTACATTATGGTCTTTAAATTTTTCTTTATAAAAAATGTATACATTTTCTGCTGATTGAATGTCAGAAGATTCACTTTCCTCAATGAATGGACAGACAACAAAAATTTGAGAATTATTCAAAAGATGTTCAATGCATTTGTCAAATACAGCATTATTATCGCTTTGCAATCCAGAAAATAAGTAAGAAATTACTTCCTTCCTTCCGGGAGGCATTTCATTAATAGATGAAATCTCCAAATCACCATAAATTGACAGAGCTGTTGTTCTTGGTATAGGAGTAGCTGTCATAACTAATTGGTCTGGAATAAGTCCACTTTGGTTTATAAGTTTTTTTCTTTGCTCTACACCAAATCTCTGTTGTTCGTCAATTATTGCTAATCCTAAGTTTGTGAATTGAATTTTTTCTTGTATCAATGCATGCGTACCAACAAAAAGACCTGGGCTTCCATTCTCTATATTTTGTAAAACAGAATCTCTATCAGAAACTGAAGATGTTAAAAGATTAATAGGGATGTCATAATTGTTTAAAAATATTTTAATTGAATTAAAATGTTGCTCGGCTAGGACTTCAGTAGGTGCCATTAATGCGACTTGATAGCCAGAAATATAGGCTGCATATATTGCTACAGCTGCCACAACAGTTTTTCCCGATCCCACATCGCCTTGTAGCAATCTTTTCATTGGGTATTCCTTAATTAGATCATCAAGAATTTCATATGATGTTGAGTATTGGGATTTTGTTAATTTGAAAGGTAAGTGTTCAATAAACTCTTCTATATCAAGCTTTGTAAATGAGAATTCTAAACCTTTATTTTCACTTTTATATTTTGATTTTAGGTGTTCAAAAATAGACCTCAGGTAAAGAAATTCATCTAATGCTAATCTATTTCGTGCATCTTTGTATTGTTCTTCATTCTTAGGAAAATGAATTTGCTTTATGCTTTCATATCTAGAAAGCAGAGTATGTTTTTTAAGTATTTCATTTGAAAGAACGTCGGAAAGACCTGCTGTAAATTTATCTTTATCTGTATCTAGTATTGATATAATTTCTTTCAATGCTTTTCTGACAGATGAACTAGTCATTCCTTCTATCTTTTGATAAATAGGTATAAATGAACCAGTTTCATTTAATTCTTCAATATCTGAAAATTTTTCAATTGTAGGATTTTTAAATTCAATGCTTCCGGTTTTTTTGACATCAGGCTTACCGGAAAGTGCTATTCTTTCATCAGTTTTATATCTTGTTTCAATGTATTGAGGTCCAAACCATTTAGCCTTAGTACTGCCAGATTCATCACTAATAGTTAAGGTTGTGATTCTTAATCGAGTTTTTGTAGTAAAGACAGAGATATTAGATATACTTCCAATTATTGTTACTTCTTGATTTTGGTCATCTTGGCTTATCTCATTTATTAATTTTACTTTTGATCTGTCAATATGCTTTCGAGGATAAAACCTAAGTAGGTCTGTTACGGATTTTAAATTACTTTTTTTTAAACTTGCATATCTTTTCTCTCCGAAACCATTCAATGAGTCAAGTTTTATTGTATTTAAATATTTAAAGCTTCTTTCAACCACAATCAAACAATACCTAAAAAGTTTTAAAATGAAAGTACCTAAAAATTATTAAATTAGTTATAGTTATACTTGTAATTTAGAGGAAATAATATGGCAAATAGATGTCAAGTAACAGGAAGAGAGCCAAGGTCAGGTAAGCATGTCTCTTTTTCTCACAAAAGAAACAATCGTTGGTTCAAACCAAATATTATCACTAAGAGATACTGGTTAGAAAGTGAAAATAGATGGGTAAAACTAAAAGTCAGTACTCGAGGCAATAAAATTATTGACAAACGAGGGATAGAGTCAGTCGTTAAAGAAATACGTCAAAGAGGCGAAAAAGTTTAATGGCTCAAGGTGTTGTTAAATCATACGATCCAAACACTGGCAATGGAATAATCTTATTGGACACAGATAAAACTGAAGTGTTTATTACTGCTGGTTCGCTTAAGGGTTCAATATTTAGAACTTTACGTCAAGGTCAAAGAATCAACTTTGAATTAGAGACTATTGAAGATATCCAAGTTATTAAAAATGTTAAAATTGGACAAGATAAATATTAACTATATTTAATGTCTTTAATCAATCTTAAATCATCTAATGAAGAAATAATCAATTCAAAATTTCTTAATTTATGTTGTGATAATTATACAGAACCTTTGATTAGAGGTGGTCAATCAAATGCCGACTTGGCCTTACATAATCTAGATATTTCAAATTATTCAAAATTGAGAAATAATGTGTATCCAAAATCAAATAGAGGATCATCATATTTATCCGCTTATATAAGACATGGCTTAATTGATTTAAAAGAAGTATGGCAATATGTAGAGAGATTTAAATATGAGGACAGAACGAAATATAGAGATGAACTACTTTGGCAGGAATTTTCAAGACATTTATACGCAATAATTGGTAAAAAATCCCAAAATTACTTAAATTATTCAATAAATAGTACTCCTAACAAAAATACAAATACTCAAAAAATGAATTGTATAAAAACTATTAAAAAAGAATTGGAAGAAACTGGATATATGGTGAATCAAACAAGAATGTGGTTTGCCTCTCATTTTTCACTAAGAGATAATGAAGATTGGAATGGCTATGAGAATTATATGTTTAAACATCTGGTTGATGGTTCAAGATTTGCCAATAGATTAGGATGGCATTGGGTAATGGGTTCTCAAACTGGAAAAGTTTATGGATTTTCAAAATTTCAAGTACAAAAAAGAGCAAAAAAACTCTGTGATGAATGCGAACTAAATTACAATTGTCCAATAAGTGAATGGCCTCAAAGCATAGAAATTACAAAAAAAAATATTAATGTAGTAAATGATGTTCAAAAAAATTTTGGACCACAGGAGATTAAAACTAATGATAGTAATCCTGATTTTGTTTGGATAACAGCTGAGTCACTTGGCGATGATGATCCCTCAATGAAATATTTTCCCAACTTACCTGTTGTTTTTATATTTGATAAAAAATTGTTACATAATTTAAAAATATCAACAAAAAGAATTAACTTTTTATTAGATTGTTTAAAAGAAATATCGTTAAAAAGAGATTTAACAGTAGTAATTGATGATCCACTAACTTATTTAAAAAATAAATCATTTGCTTCTACATTTGCAGCAGTTCCTAAATATAAGAAAATAACTAAATTTAATAAACCTCTTTATGAATTTCCAGCTCAGAGGTTAGTTCATCCAATTGATTTTTATCCAAATAGTTTTAGTAGTTGGAAAAAAAGAATTAAATTAAACATATGATACATTTCATAAAAAATATTAAAAGATACTCAACTTTTATATTTTTGTTTTTTCATAATTATTTATATATTTATTCAGATGGTAGGTTTGGTAAGTTTTTAAGCAATCGTCCATGTCTAATATTGCTTACTAAAGGTGCTAAGACACTGATAGAAAGAAAAAATGTACTAGTTTTTCTTAGAGAGGGAAACGAAATTTGTTTAATTGCATCAAAAGGTGGGAATAAGAAAAATCCAGGTTGGTATCACAATCTTAAAAAATTTCAACAATGTAAAATTCAAATTGGTCGTGATACTTATAAAGCAAATGCTAGAGAAATTTTTGATGAGGAAAGAATGGAGTGGTGGGAAAAAATGGACTTTATGAATCGAGGTGGTTACTCATCTTATCAAGAACTAACAAAGAGAAAAATTCCTGTATTAATTCTAACTATTTCTTAGTCACATTTTTCGCCTAAGAAAGTTTTGTAGTTTATTTTCAATATATCTTGATTTTATAGGGTTTCTAAAATTTTATTAATGATTACAAGACTAAGTTCATCAACTACTAGGTCTGCCTCATTAAGCTCATTTTCAGTAAATATTCCTCTGTTCACTGCTAAGACATAACTATTTGATTGTTTTCCAGATTGAATGCCAACTGGGCTGTCTTCAATAACAATATTTTTTATTGTTTGCATGTTTTCTATTGCTTTGTTGTAAATATCAGGATAGGGTTTATTTCTTTGCACCATATCCCCCCCTATGATGTAGTCAAATAAATTTTCTATTTCAACTTCTTGGAGTTTTTTATGTAAAAGAGCCTGAGGGCTTGCTGATACACAAGCTTGTTTTATATCTAAATCATGAATCTGGTTTAATAATATTTTTGCATCATTGTAAATAACCTTATCATGTAATGATTCCTGAATAATTTTTCCAAGGGAAAGCATCGTGTTATCAAAATTATCAAGATCAACAGTATCTGAATAAAAAGAATGAACTATACGATCATCTACCCCAACAAATTGTCTTATTTCTTCTTCTGAAATATTTAATCCAAATTGTTTTAAATGAGTTTGCCATGCATAAGCGTAGAGTCTTTCCGTGTCCATGATTGTTCCATCACAATCCCAAAAAATACCTACCATCAACCTAGCTTACTTTGAATATCTTTAGCTGTTTTTAGAGCCGTTCCGTCCGAACCTTCGTTAGTCCAATTTTTAGTTTTAAGTTTAGTTTCATCAACCATACTTTTAAGCAAATCAAATTTATTTAAACCAATATGTTCCCATAAATATAAGGCGTAACTTCCCGGTATTGTATTTACTTCATTTAAATATACTTTCTCTCCCTTGGACAGGAAGTCAACTCTGCAAATACCTTTTATTTCTAAAATTGTTAATAACTTATTTAATATTTCAATTATTTGTTCCTTAATTAAATTGTCAACTTGAGCAGGAAGTTCCCTTCTTGAACCCTCAAGTCCTCCATTCTCTAAATATTTATCTTCGTAAGAGAACATCTCATTATTGGAGGATCTGATAGGTTTTTCAATATCTGAGTAGTCAATCTTGGGATACGTTCTTACTCCAATTAATAGGTCATCTGAATCTTCTAAAAACGGTTGTAAAATCGCACCTTGGTTATAAAGAGTTGAATTTTTGGTAATTGATAATGCAGTTTGATAATCTTCAACTATTTCTACTCCAATAGAAGATCCACCAAATCTAGGTTTTAAGATATAAGGACCTTGAAAATCTGGCTTTCGTGTATCGGAAATTAAATGTGTATTTAATACAGGAATGCTGTTTTCACTCATTATTGTAAAGAACGCATATTTATCCATACACAATTGGGAAGTGGAAATACCAGGTCCACTATATTTAATGTGCAATAAATCAAGTAGGCTTTGAAGAGTCCCATCTTCTCCGGGTCCTCCATGGCATGAATTTACAATTAACGAAATATCTAATTTTTTCTTTTTGTAATAAAATCCAGGATTTGAATCAAGTTTTACGTTTAATTCTCTCTTAAAAATTGAATTATTGTCAATAAAATCCTTTGATTCAAGATTAGTATCAACTAAATACCATTTATTATCTCTAGACCAATATATATTTATGACTTGTTCTTTTGAAGAAAGTACCCTTGATGTTTGTAATCCAGTAAGTATGGAAATATCATGTTCAGGCGAGGGACCACCAAATATAACTGCTAAATTGTCATTCATATTCTATGGGTGGTGATCTGGTAAATCATTTTCAAATAATACAACATCATCGTCTTTCACAACAGAGTTTAGATAAGAAACTGCTAAATCTCTATTCTTAAAAAATTTAACTGGTATATTATTATCTTCGAATGACAACATAAGAGAAGCTTTGTTCGTATATCCAACTATCAGAGCTTCATCAATTATGGAACTAGCATTATGAGCAAATTCATAATTGTATGTAAATTGATCTGCACCGAGTTCAATCATTCCGGGAGTAATCAAATATTTTTTTCCTTCTGCTTCAAATGAATTTAGTAAGTTCAAAGATGATTTATTTGAAATTGGATTAGAGTTAAATGAATTATCAATAATTGTCTGACCTAAATTTCCTTTCAAGACGGTTTGCCTATGAGATGTTTTTTCAAGTTTTGTAATTTTATTTAAATATTGTAAAACATCCATTTCTAAAGCAATCATGATTCCGACAGACAATGAGATTGACAGTTGTAAAATTTTTGGTGCTTTTATTGAGGTAACATATTTTCCAGAAATATAAACGGAATGTTTATTGTTCTCATATTCTACATAGACTGCAGCTTTTGAAGAAGTAGTTGAGCAATCAATAACCATCTTCTGAGCTGTCCAAAGTCTAGCTTGGCCTAAAAGTAACGGATCATCTCCATTGATAACAACTGTTCCAGTTAAATCTACGATTTCTGATTTAGCATCGAGTATATTTTCAAGTGACTTCATTCTCTCTAAATGTACTGGAGCTATCCCTGTAATTACTGATATGTGTGGCTTTACCCATGAACACATTTCTCTAATTTCTCCAAAACCATAAGTTCCCATTTCAAATATTGCAATTTCATTATTACTTTTTAAATTTTCATTAATTGATTTTGCAATACCCAAACGATTGTTGTAACTTTCCGGAGTTACAAATACATCATTAGTAGTTGATAATATTTGATTAAGGGTGTTTTTAGTTGTTGTTTTAGAATAAGAACCAGTAATTGAAATAATCGGACCAGTAAAAGTTCCTAGCTTGGCTTCAGCTCTATCAACAAAGATTTGAGATTGATTTTTTTCAATATTCTTAGTGAACTTTAAGGCTTGATCGTATACAAAAAATGAAAATACATTAGCGAACAATGCTAAAAAGTATCCATACCCTAACAATACAGAAGCTATGGAAATTAAAGAAATTAAAATAAAATATACAATATTTAGTCTTTTAATTCTTTCAGTTTGGTCAACTTTTGATGTTCTATAATTAAAGGAAAGTCCTCTTGGAAGTAAGAGACTTAGGATTGCAACTAATATAGCTGTGTAAGGGTTCCATAAACTTAAAATCATAAAAATAAGTGTTAAAAAGAAATAAAAATTATTAAATGGAATTAACTTTACCCAACGAAAATAAAACTTACCAACATAACCTGGAATATAATGCTCACGTTGTGCAATCCTTGACCACCTAAAAGCATTAATTAACGAGGAGGCTGATAGCAAAAATAGAACAATAAAATAAATTGAATTCATTATGATCTAATAATATTAACTATTTCAACATACGAGGAATTCAAAGGGTTATGACCTTGACCTTCTAGTATGTGTAAATTTGATTTTTTAATTTTTCCATTGGCTTCTTTTGCTATATCAACTGGTACTTCTTTATCTTCACTGCCCCATATCAAATGAACGTTACTATTGATATTTTCTAATTCCTGAGAGAGATCATCATTAACTGCTTTTACTAAATTTTCTCTCATAATGCCTTTTGAGTTTCTATAGTCATGTGAACCTTTCTTTTTTTTAATATTCTCAATCATATTGTTAGATAAAATTCCATACCTATTTAAACTTTTATAAAAATTCAAAATAGAAAATTTTCCTGAAGATGTTTGTTTTTTTATTAAAGGAACACCAATAAGTATTAACTTTTCAACATTTCTTAACTCACTCAAATAGACAGCTACTCTGCCTCCAAAAGAGTGTCCGACAATTGTATCAACTGAATCAGGAATAAACTGATTAATGTATTCAGCATATTCCTTTGGGTTCATACTATTTTCAGGTTCTTGAGATTTTCCAAAACCAGGTAAGTCAAAATTAATAAAATTAAATGACTGGCTTATTAAATTAAAATCCTGGGATGACCTTCCCCATCCATGGAGAAAACATACTGTAGGGTTTTCAGAATTTATATTAACAAAAGTTTTTTTATCATTTAGTAATTTATATGGCATCTAGTAACCCCAGTTTAAGTGTTTGCAGTGCCCTAATTTCCATTCCCATAAGAAAAAATAAAGCAAAAGACCAATATAAATAGTAATTTAAGTTCATTTCATTTCTGTAAATGTATAAAAATGTGAGTATAAATAAATTAATCACATTATAAAACATACTGAATGAGCCTATCTCATTGCCCATAGACTGATAAACAATAACAACGATGGCTTGAATCAATATTGAACTTAATGATATGAGAATTAATATATTAGATATTTTTATATCAATAATTATTTTTTTTATATGCATGAATAGAAATATCAACCCAACTGAACCACAAATCCCTAAGCTTATATATGAGGGAAGTTGCAAAAAATAAAATTCCATAAATTCATTTTAGTACCTACAAAATTGAGTATTAATAACTTATCAGTTACAGTATTTGGTAATGGTAAATTTACTAAATAATGAAATCATATCTAATGTGCCAAATGCTTGGGTAAGTAGTCTAGAAAACTATATTACAAAGGGAAAAAATGCAGAAATATGGGATTCTACTGGTAAAAGATTCCTTGACTATGTTGGTGGATATGCTGTACTAAATACAGGTCATTTACATCCACGTGTAGTAAAAAGAGTAAGGGAACAATTAGATAACTTTTCTCATTCATGTTTTGCATATGCACCACATGAAAATGCAGTTAATGTTTGTAATGAACTAAACAATAGATATCCAATAACGGAGAGTACAAAAACATTTCTCGTCAATAGTGGTGCCGAAGCTGTAGAAAATGCAGTTAAAATTGCAAGATATTTTACGGGCAGAAAATCTATTATTTCTTTTAACGGTGGTTTTCATGGTAGAACTTATTTAGCTATGGGCTTGACTGGTAAAGATAAGCCTTACAAACAAGGATTTGGTCCATTTCCAGATTTTGTACATCATACTGAATACCCATATGAATACCGAGATATATCAGATGAAATAGCAATAGAAAAACTAGATACTTATTTAAACACAATATTAAACCCAAATGAAGTAGCTGCAATTGTCATTGAGGTTCAATTAGGTGAGGGCGGATATATACCAGCATCAAAAAATTTTATTCAGTACCTAAAAAAGATTTGTGATGAAAACGACATTCTTCTTATTTTTGATGAAGTACAAACTGGATTTGGAAGAACTGGAAAAATGTTTGGAGCAGAACATGTTCATGTTGAGCCTGATCTTGTAACCCTGGCAAAAGGAATTGCTGGTGGTTTTCCATTGGCAGCTGTACTTGGTAGAAGTCAGATTATGGATTCTATTCATGACGCTGGAATCGGAAGTACTTTTGGTGCATCTCCAGTCTCCTGTGCGGCTTCTTTAGGTGTTTTAGAAGCTTTTGATAATGAAAATATTATTTCAAATGCCAAGATTCAGGCAAAGATTATGAAAAATGCTCTAAATGCAATGATGGATAATTATGATTTTATCGGTGATGTTAGAGGTTACGGGCCCATGGTAGGTGTTGAGATTGTTGAAAGTAAAATATCTAAAACACCAGATAAAAATAAAGTCAATAAAATTTTAGATAAATGTAAAGAAAATGGCCTATTACTTGTATCTTGTGGGCAAGAAGGGAACGTTATCAGATTTATGGGGCCTTTAACCACTCCTCAAAATCAAGTAGAAGAAGCAATGGAAATATTTAAAAATTCTTTAGTTTAGTTTTCTTCTACATGTGTAAGTTCATGTAGCTTTATTAGTACATCACTATCTTTATGTGTCTTAGCTGGTG
>Ga0222718_10000858_pt1 | contig 31058 bp, 21 predicted proteins | sample C33_27DmetaG_FD_165045 | JGI IMG/M metagenome (GOLD analysis project Ga0222718, IMG submission 165045) | Estuarine water microbial communities from San Francisco Bay, California, United States - C33_27D | ecosystem: Environmental > Aquatic > Marine > Unclassified | place: USA: California...
GACAATTATAATGCCAGCATCTATATTTATTCGACATCACACAACCATATATTGGATTTTAAACCTACAAAATGATCTTAATCAGCTCTGGAATTCCCTCTACTGCAGGTTTCTTCAAGTGGTTTACTGAATTAAAGCGAGAGCGAACTGCATCGTTTGGATCTACCAAGTGAACTTCACAGTGCTCTGGCACGTAATGCACCAGTCCAGCGGCTGGGTAAACGTTTAAGCTGGTACCCACCACTATCAAAATATCTGCTTCACTTATGATTTTTAAAGCCTTTTCATATTCTGGAACTGGCTCCCCAAACCACACCACATGAGGTCTTAGTTGATGTCCATCAGGCGCAACATCACCAATTTTTATTGGGCCTAACTTCTCTACCACCACATCATCATTGCGTTCGCTTTTTGCCTTGCTTATTTCTCCATGCAAGTGCAAGACTCGCTTGCTACCAGCGCGTTCATGTAGGTTATCGATATTTTGAGTAACAATACATACATCATACTTCGACTCTAACTCTACCAACGCTTTATGCGCAGCATTAGGTTCGGCCGAAATAATCTGCTCCCTTCGTTGATTATAAAAATCTAAGACTAACTCGGGATTTCTAGCCCATGCTTCTGGGGTAGCCACTTGGTTGATGTCATACTTCTCCCAGAGTCCTCCCGAATCACGGAAGGTTTTCAACCCACTTTCAGCGCTCATCCCTGCACCTGAAAACACTACTAAACGCTGCATAACTAGTTGATTATATCCAAAGCTAAAAAAGCCTTGCCACTCGCCCCTTGTGGGAGTGCCAAATTTCTACTTTTACAACCCTTTGACCATAATTTATGATTAAAATAAAGAAGCAAGAAGCACTCGACTATCATTCTAGCGGAAAGCCGGGTAAGATTGAGGTTATTCCTACCAAACCTTACTCATCACAGCGCGACCTAAGTCTAGCATATTCCCCTGGAGTCGCAGAGCCCTGTTTGAAAATTGCAGAGGATGAAAACGCTGTCTATAAATACACCGCAAAAGGCAATTTAGTAGCAGTAATTTCAAACGGCACCGCAGTACTAGGGTTAGGTGATATTGGACCAGCAGCTTCAAAACCAGTGATGGAAGGCAAGGGACTGCTATTCAAGATTTTTGCTGATATAGATGTGTTTGATATCGAGGTCGATGCGAATGATATTGACAAATTCGTTGAAACAGTAAAAGCAATTTCACCAACCTTCGGTGGAATAAATCTTGAAGACATCAAGGCACCTGAAGCCTTCGAGATTGAGCAGAGACTCAAAGACGAGCTCAACATCCCGATCATGCATGACGATCAGCACGGGACCGCTATCATTTCTGGGGCAGCCTTACTGAATGCGCTAGAACTTGCCGATAAAAAAATTGAAGACATAAAAGTGGTGGTGAGTGGTGCAGGAGCCGCAGCCATCAGTTGTGTAAAGCTTTATTGCGCGCTTGGAGCTCGAAAGGAGAACGTAACTCTGGTAGACAGTAAAGGTGTAATTTCCACCCATAGGGAAGATCTAGACGATTCGAAAAAACAGTTTGCCATAGATACAGAAGCAAAAACGTTCGAGGATGCCATGCAAAATGCAGATGTCTTTTTAGGTCTTTCTATTGGAGGCATTGTTTCAAAAAAGATGTTGAAATCAATGGCAAAAAATCCTATTGTTTTTGCCTGCGCCAATCCAGATCCTGAAATTTCTTATCCCGATGCTATCAGCACTAGAGATGACGTAATCATGGCCACTGGGCGAAGCGATTATCCCAACCAAGTCAACAATGTACTTGGTTTTCCATTCATTTTTCGAGGTGCTCTAGATGTTCGCGCTACCGCGATTAATGAAGCTATGAAGCTTGCGGCAGTGCACGCCTTAGCAGATTTAGCAAAAGAACCCGTACCTGTTGAAGTAAACGTTGCATATGGCGAAGCCAACATCAACTTTGGCAAGGACTACATTATTCCAAAACCATTGGATTATAGGTTAATAACCGCTGTAGCGCCAGCTGTAGCAAAAGCAGCCATGGACAGCGGTGTGGCACAGGTCTCTATCAAGGATTGGACAAAATACTCGACTGAACTAGATCGCAGGTTAGGCAGGGATAATAAGCTACTTCAAAGCATTACGCATCGATCTCGAATGGATCAGAAACGCGTGGTTTTTGCAGAAGCTGATCATCATAAGATACTAAAAGCGGCACAGGTTACATACGAAGATGGAATTGCCACACCCATATTGCTCGGCAATAAAGACCGTATCATGAGCATTGCCAATGAAAAGGGAATTGAAATAGGCGATTTACAAATAATAGATAGCCGCCACAATGACCAAACTGAACGTAGAAAGGCCTTCGCAGATATTTTATTTGAAAAACGAAAAAGACGAGGGTTCACCTATCCCGAGGCGATTAAAATAATGCGAGAACGCAACTATTTTGGAGCAGCAATGGTAGAATCTGGTCAGGCAGACGCACTGATATCTGGCCTTACTCGAAACTACCCCGATACCATAAAGCCAGCCTTACAAGTTATCGGCACTGACCCTGCAATACAGCATATCGCTGGCATGTACGTATTGACCACAAAAAACGGCCCCTTATTCCTCGCGGATACCACAGTGAATACAAATCCTACTGCAGAGCAATTGGTAGAAATCACTGTACTTGTGGCGGAAGCGGTCAAAAGGTTTAGATTAAAACCTAGAATAGCCATGTTAAGCTACTCAAACTTTGGAAGCAGTGAAACTGATGAAACTATCAAGGTGAGAAACGCGGTAAAAATTCTTCATGAAAAGCATCCAGACTTGATAGTAGATGGTGAGATTCAAGCCAATTTCGCTTTAAACAATCAGTTGCTAACCGAAATGTTTCCGTTTTCAAAACTGGTCAATCAAGATACCAATGTTTTGATTTTTCCAAATCTTGCTGCTGGTAATATTGCCTATAAACTCATGCAAGAAATGGGTGTTGGCGAGGCCATTGGACCAATACTCCTAGGCATGAATAAACCCGTGCATATCTTGCAATTAGGAAGCTCAGTAAGAGAAATTGTAAATATGGTAACCATAGCGGCAGTGGATGCCCAAACCAGATAAAAAGTATCCATGTTTGAATATATATCCGGTAAATTTTCGGAGAAAACACCCACACATGTGGTGGTAGACGTTGGGGGTATTGGATACATCGTAAGTGTGAGCCTAAATACCTACACTGATATTAATGAACTTAGTGAAGGCAAACTGCTCGCACAATATAACGTAAGTGTGGATGTGCGTTCAGGTGAGAGTCGGCATCAAATTTTTGGTTTTTCTACAGCACTCGAAAGGGCTCTATTTCGTCAATTAGTTTCGGTTTCCGGTGTTAGCTCAGGCATTGCCCACATGATACTATCCGCCTTCAAACCAGATGAATTGCAATCTATTCTGGTCAATGGTGATGCAAAGACACTCACAACCGTAAAAGGTGTGGGACCAAAGCTCGCACAAAAGATAATTGGTGAACTGAGAGAAAAAGTAGCTAAAGACGAAAATAATTTCGATGAAAATACAACTGGGGGCAATAGTATGCGTCAGGAAGCGTTATCCGCCCTCACCGCTCTGGGATTTGATCGAGGAAAGTCGGCAAAAGTGCTAAATCAACTAATCAAAGATGAACCGTCAAGTTCTGTAGAGGTGCTAATTAAAAATGCATTAAAGCAACTGTGAGCAAGTTGATTTGAATTCTCCTTTTCTATATAGGTTAATCCTAGTGATTTGGGCATCGGTAACGATGCCTTTAGTGCTTATTGGGCAAAATGATAGTTTGCTTTTTCCCTTTAACGACACAAGGGATCCGCTTGAGCAAGATGACCGGAAAATATATGGGAATACGCCCTCATCTGTTGAAACAGAATTCGAGTATGACCCCGAGTCAGGAAACTATGAATACCGCCAAAAGCTTGGTGAATTAAACTACCGGCCACCGAGCTATTTATCCTTTGATGAATACAGTGATTACGAGGCAAAAAAGGCCCGCGATGATTATTGGAAAGAAATAGCCCAAGAAGCAGCCGAAAAAGAAGATGCCGAGGATGGTGGTGGAACAGCGTTTCGACCAACAATCAATGTGCCGGGCGAAGGTTTTGATCGAATATTCGGTGGTAACGAAATTGAGATAAGACCAAACGGTTCTGCAGAGCTCACCTTCGGCATTAATAGTTCTAAAACAGAAAACCCTGCCATACCGGTCAACTTAAGGCGTATAACAACCTTCGATTTCAGGCAAAACATACAAGTAAATGTGATCGGAAATATTGGAGATAAACTTAAGATCCAAACAAACCACAACACCCAAGCCACATTTGACTTTGAAAACCAAATGAAGCTGGAGTACACAGGTTATGAAGACGAGATTATCCAAAAAATTGAATTGGGAAACGTTTCACTCCCTTTGCAGAGCTCATTAATTACAGGAAGCCAGGCGCTGTTTGGTGCAAAAACTGAATTGAAATTTGGCCGACTTTACGTCACCTCTGTTTACACGCAGCAGAAAAGTGAACGTAGAGAAGTAAGTACCGAAGGCGGTGCGCAAGAAGTTGAGTATGAAATTAAGGCAGATGAGTATGAAGACTACCGACATTATTTCTTGAGCCATTTCTTCCGAGACAATTATGAAAAAGCGGTTGCCACCCCACCGATTATCAATACCAGTGTAAACATTACCCGAGTAGAGGTTTGGGTCACCAACACCAATTTTGCCACAGAAAACACAAGAAATGTCATCGCTTTCCAAGATTTGGGTGAAGGCAGCGTGCTATATAACCCGGCTTTTGCAGGTAGTGCTCGAGGCGGCAATCGTCCAGCAAGCAATGGTCAAAACAAGGTTTACAATTCCGTATATCGAGAGCGAGCTGTTCGGGAATTCACACAAGCGTCACGTGTACTAGAAAGCAATCGATTCGGGCTTCAGAGTCGGTTTGACTATCAAAAAATAGAACTCGCGCGAAAACTTGAGCAGGGTAGAGACTACACTGTACACAATCAACTCGGCTACATATCGCTTGTGCAAGAGGTTCAGCCGAATCAGGTTCTTGCCGTGGCATTTGAATACACCTACAATGGTCAGACGTATAGGGTAGGTGAATTCTCAAATGACAATACCGGAAGTGATGCACTTATTCTGAAGATGCTCAAGAGTGCAGAGCTTAATACCAACTTCCCAATGTGGGATCTGATGATGAAAAATATTTACTCGCTTGGCGCTTACCAACTAAGTGCTTCGGGCTTTGAGCTTGGTGTTTGGTATCTCGACAAGCAAAAAGGCATCGACATCAACTACATCCCAGAACCCTTTCAGGGATTGAATGACAGACCACTTTTACAAGTGACGGGACTGGACAGAATCAATAACAATAATGCTCAGGTGCCCGATGGTGTATTTGACTTTTTATCAAACCCGCAAATCACTGTAATCCCTCAAACGGGTAGAATCATATTCCCAGTGCTTGAACCATTTGGCTCACATCTCAGAAAGACCATTTTGCAACTCACGGGCAACAATGAACAGATCGCATCACGCTACGCCTTTGATTCACTTTATACCAACACTCAAGCCAACGCACAGTATAACTTTCCCAGCCTAAACCGATTCTCACTTAAAGGTCGATACCAATCATCAAACAGCTCAGAAATAGCGCTAAATGCATTCAACGTACCCGAAGGTTCGGTCACTGTTACCGCTGGAGGTCAGCAACTCGTAGAAAATCAAGACTATACCGTTGACTACACACTAGGCAGAGTAAAAATTATCAATCAAGGACTCTTAGAATCCGGAACACCAATCAATGTTTCTCTCGAAAGTAACTCCGCCTTTAGTTTCAACCGTAAAGCCCTCTTCGCCTCACGTTTCGACTATAAGATTTCTGACAATCTAAATTTTGGTGGAACCGTAATGAACTTGAGCGAACGCCCATTAACTCAAAAAGTAAACTTCGGAGACGAACCGATCAACAACACGGTGGTTGGTATCGATGGAAATTTCACTACCGAGTCAAAGTTCCTGACTTCGTTGGTGGATAAAATTCCACTTATTGACACCAAAGAAACTTCTACGATAAGCGTACAAGCCGAAGGTGCTAAACTCTTTCCTGGACATGCACGTGCCATTGGTAAACAAGGCAACTCTTACATCGATGATTTTGAAGGTAGCCAAAGCACCATCGACTTAAGAGCCTTTCAACTTTGGTCTATCGCAAGTACACCGCAAGGGCAAACTGATCTTTTCCCAGAGGGTTCGTCAAATGATTTAACGTACAACAAAAACAGAGCACGTCTGGCGTGGTACATTGTTGACCCATTGTTTTATCGATCCGATGCCAACACCCCCGAACACATTAGAAACGATGAAAGCATCAGAAACAACCACTTGATGCGACAGGTGAGTGAAAATGAGGTTTTCCCAAATCGACAATTCAATTCTATTACCGCCCCCCAAAACCTGCAGATCAACATGTTTGATTTAGCCTTCTATCCAGAAGAACCAGGCCCATATAACTACGATGTTGATCCAATTCCGAACATAACGGCCGGCCTGACAGATGAAGGAACATTAGAGCAACCAAGTACGAGGTGGGCCGGTATACAACGAAGGATTGATCAGACTGATTGGGATGCCGCAAACATCGAGTTCATTCAATTTTGGATGATGGATCCATATGCAGAAGCGAACAATGATGCAGGTGGATTTCCCGGTTCACAGGGTAATGAGACGGATGGAGCCCTATATTTCAATATCGGTAATATATCAGAGGATGTTCTTCGAGACGAATACAAGTCTTTTGAAAATGGATTCCCTACCAATGAAGCGGGCGCACAAGATATATCTGACCCTGCAAACCTCTCGGAATTTGGGCGATTGCCTGAGGGTCAGCAAATAGTCAATGCATTTGACAACAATCCTGCGACCCGTGAATTTCAGGATGTTGGATTAGAAGGGCTCCGTGATGAAGAAGAAAGAATCTTCTTTGATAGTACATACGTGAGACCGCTTGCACAGAGGTTCGGTGAAAACTCACCAGTGTATCAGCAGCTGGTAGAAGATCCTTCGCATGACAACTATAATTTCTACCGTGATGATGATTATGATGCTGCACAAGCCGACATTCTAGAACGCTACAAACTCTTCAACGGACAGGAGGGCAACAGCCCTACCAACGAACAATCGCAGCAAGAAAACCAGCAGGGCTACCCTACATCCGCCTCCCCCATTCCAGATGCGGAGGACATAAACCGAGACAACACCCTCGATGCTGTTGAAGCTTATTATCAATACAAGGTGGACATATCACCCAATGCCCTGGCGCAAGTTGGCCGCAATTATATTAACGCTGTGCAGGCTGGTGAAGGCCCAGATGGAAGAACAGTAAACTGGTATCAGTTCCGAATACCAGTGCGTGAGTTTGAAAAACGGGTCGGCAATATTCAAGACTTCCGCTCCATCCGATTTATGCGAATGTTTATGACAGGTTTTGAGAAGCCTGTCGTTTTGCGTTTTGCTCGATTAGAATTGATTCGAGGTGAGTGGAGGCGTTTTCTTGGCGACCTAAGCGAAGAGGGTGATGGAATCATCGATGATCCTAACATCGAATTCAATATTGGTGCTGTCAACATTGAAGAAAATGGGGATAAAGAACCCATCAACTACGTTCTTCCGCCCCAACTTCAAAGAGAAATCCAAGCGGGCTCACCCAACCTAGCGCAACAAAATGAGCAATCCTTGGCCATTCAAGTAAAAGGACTTGAAGACGGTAATGCCCAAGCTGCATTCCGCAATATTCAAATGGATATGCGATCCTTTAAAAAGCTTGAAATGTTTGTGCACGCGGAGTCGATGCCAGATTGCTCTCCTGTAGACAATGATGACCTGAGAATATTTGTAAGACTTGGTACTGATTTCACCGAAAACTACTACGAATATGAAATGCCCATAACCATTACTCCTGCTCTGCCCGCAGGAGGAAGATATGACAACAACGTAGTCTCCGACCAAGAGTCAGTTTGGCCGCTCGAAAACAACTTTGAAATCAATTTTGAGGACCTGTTTGCCACCAAGCGCGAACGAAATGAAAAAATGGGCGAGGCTGGCGGCTCTGGAACCGTAATACTTAATCAGCGTTATGCCAGAAATCTAGGTTCTGGCGAACGCATTATTTTGGTTGGCAACCCCAACTTAGCCGATGCCAGGGTGGTCATGATTGGGGTTCGTAATCCCGCTCAAAAAGGTAATTTACTTCTTGACGATGGCTTACCGAAGTGTGCAGAAATCTGGGCTAATGAACTTCGTTTAACAGACTTTGACCAACGCGGTGGAGAAGCAGGTATGGCTCGTGTATCTGCTACTCTCGCAGATTTTGCCAATGTGAGCGTGGCAGGACAGATAACCACCCCAAACTGGGGAGCACTAGAGTCAAAAGTGAGTGAAAGACAACGAGAGACCATTACCAATTTTGATGCCTCAGCACAAGTGCAACTCGATAAGTTTTTACCCGAAAAAACAGGTGTGAAAGTCCCCATGTTTGTTGGGTATTCAAATACTACCAGCACACCGCAGTTTGCCCCAGCTGAGCCAGACACTCCAATGGAGATTTATCTTGATGAGCGCTCCCCAACCGAACGAGACAGCCTCTTGGATATAAGTAGGCGTGTAACCGAAAGAAAAAGTATCAACTTCACCAACGTGCGTAAAGAGAAGACCAGTGAAGGAGATGCACGATTCTATGATATCTCCAATTTTTCCGGCACATACGCATACAACGAAACCAATTACAGAGACTTCAATACCGAATATGATTACATCAAAAACTATCGTGGTGGTGTAGCTTACAGCTTCAACAAAAACGTAAAACCCATAGAGCCATTTAAGGATGTGGGTTTTGTAAAAAAGACACGTTGGCTGAGACTGGTGAGAGATTTCAATTTCTCCTTAGCTCCAAAAACAGTTGCCGTTCGGAATGAGCTTGATCGTATCTACGGAGAACGGAAAATCAGAAACTTGAATCCCGAAGCCACTGTTGAACAAGCCCCATTCGTGAACAAATCATTCAATTGGAACCGTAACTATACCCTAGCTTACGATTTAGCAAAGGCCATTAAAATAGATTTCACTGCAAACAATCGAGCTTTGATAAGGGAGTTTGAGGGAGAACGCATCGCCAACGCTGATGAAGACCTTTCAGAAATTGAAGATCCAGAAGGTGATGGTCTTGGTGGCTACATTGTAAATCCAGTCACTGGCCAGCGTGAATATAGCTATGACTTACACCGTGACTCACTTAGGTCAAGCTTAAGGAATTTTGGACTCACAACTAATTATAATCACAGCACAAGTGTTTCATACAATGTTCCACTCAATAAGATTCCACTTTTGGATTGGACAAGCCTCACTGCGAGATATACAGGTACATACGACTGGCAACGCGGTCCTTTAGTTGAGGCAGGGGTTGAAGACACTTTAGGGCACACTGTGTCTAATGGTCAACAAATCCAATTGAACGCATCTTTAAACATGCTAAGTCTTTATAACAAAGTACCATATCTGCGAGATATCAATCGTGGAAAAAGCTCCAGAAGTAGAGAGCGCACACTCAAGTCAAATAAAAAGGAAAACTCTACTATATCAAATAAAGAAGAGGAAGAAGAGGATAAGAAAAAGCGTGAATTGAAGCTAGTGAAAGGTGCACTTAGAGTGATGATGAGCGTCAAGAGTGTATCAGGAACGTATACCCAAAATCGCGGTCATACTTTACCCGGATTTGGAGGCGAAACACAGGCCATGGGCCTCGATCTACAAGCCGACCGACCAAGGCAAGGGCTCTACACCTATGGTGCGCCAGGTTATGGATTCATCTTTGGGCAACAAGAGAATTTTAGTGAAACATCCTCCACATTCGCAGAATATGCTGCAGAACAACGCTGGCTTGTGCGCAATCCAAACCTGTTTAATCCCTATTTAAGAAGTTATAGCGAGGCAATTAATCTCCGAGCAAGTGTGCAACCTGTGCGAGATTTGCGCATCGACCTAACTACGAACGAAAACCGAGCTACCAATTGGTCAGAATACTATCGTTTCAATGACACCACCCTTACTTGGAGCGAGGGAAACACTCGACTCGAAACAGGTAACTACAGTGCATCTACCATTATGATCGCAACCGCGTTGAATAATATTGAAGAGGAAAACGATGACCTATATCAAACATTCCTTTCCAATCGAAAAACCATCTCGCGCAGATTAGGAGAGAATGCGGGTATTCAATCACTCGATAGTCTAGGTTATGTAAATGGATATGATAGCGCCCATCAGGATGTACTTATTCCCGCGTTTTTCGCGGCCTATACTGGCGGTACTGCAGGAGATGTGAGTCTTAATGCACTCAAGACATTAATGCTGCCCAACTGGCGCATTAATTATACCGGATTGAGTAAGATTGATTTCATCAAGAAATACTTTCGAACGTTTAGCATTAACCACTCATACCGATCTACTTACACCGTTTCGGGTTATCAAAAATCTGCAGCCACACAGGATACGTTCAATCTCACCTCGCGTATTCAACCAGAGTATATAATCTCCCAAGTCTCACTCGTAGAGCAGTTTTCTCCGTTGATCAACTTTGATATGACCTGGCAAAACAGTCTTTTGACAAGGTTTGAAATTAGAAAGGACAGAAACATTATGCTCAGCACCGCCAATGGTCAAATCACCGAGATGGGCAATACCGAGTACATCGTAGGAACGGGGTATACCCTAAACAACCTCAAATTGCCATTCCCAATTCGAGGAAATACCGTGACCAGCGACCTAGTGCTTAGGGGTGACTTTAGCATTCGAAATGGAACCACAGTAATACGAAAGATTGTGGAAGATGAAACGCAGGTTACTGCCGGGCAAACAGTGTACACCCTCAAATTAACAGGTGATTACTCGCTTACAAGCGCCCTAACTCTTAGGCTATTTTACGATTGGGTGGCTAATCGACCAAAGATTTCGAATACGTTCCCCACCTCGAACATTAATGCTGGATTCAGCTTACGATTCACCCTGTCTGGATAATATTTTCAAATCAGGTTTTATACCTAAATCAACATATATATTTGCTCTTTATCAAACCGAAAGCACATGAATATTCCCGCTGATTTAAAGTACACCAAAGACCACGAATGGGTAAGAGTTGAAGGTGACATCGCTACCATCGGAGTTACCGATTATGCCCAAGGTGAATTGGGTGATGTGGTTTACGTAGAAATTGAAACTGATGGCGAGTCATTAGATCAAGAAGAGGTATTTGGTACAGTGGAGGCTGTGAAGACAGTGTCTGATCTCTTCATGCCCATAGCAGGGGAAGTTATTGAGGTAAATGAAAAACTTGCGGATGAACCTGACCTCGTAAATCAGGAACCATATGGAGAAGGTTGGATGATCAAAGTAAAGATTAGTGATAACAGCCAACTTGATGCTCTTTTAAGCGCAGAAGACTACAAGTCTGAAATCGGAGCATAGTGTTTCTAAGGCACAATGTGCTTAGCTTTTCTTGGGCACTTCTTATTTTCATTTTAAGTGCACTGCCCGGCAGTCAATTTGAAGACTCTACGTATCCGTATGCAGATAAAGTTTTGCATGCAATTCTCTACGGTGTGCTTTTCCTTTTGCTTCTCGTAGGCATGATTAAGCAGAAGGCTTTTGAGTGGATTAGAGACAAGGTAAAGCTCAAAGTGTTTCTAATTGTGCTTCTTTATGGGATTATACTAGAACTACTCCAAGGATATGTTTTCCAAGGTCGAAGCATCGAACCCTTGGATATTGCAGCAAATTTGGTGGGCATTGGTTTTGGGTTTGTCACCTTTCTTCTTATTTATGGAACTGAAAAATATACATAGCCTAACATGAAATTTCTTGACAGCATTGTGGTCCTCGGTATTATCGCTCTTTCATCTTGCGAGCGTTGTTATGTCTGCACTGGTGATATTCCTGTTTTCGTAAATGGGGTTGAATCAGGAACGGTTGAAAGCCGTCAAGAATTTTGTGAATCAGGATTGAATGCGCAAGCTGAAGTAGAAGCTTATGAAAGCGAAGGGTATGTGTGTAGTGAAAAATAGGCCCCTCAAGCTTTCTTCCACAACCTCGTTTATTGTCCCGTTCAATAATTCTAACCAATTTTTAACGTTATAAGACCTAAAATAACCTTAGTACATGTTACTTTGGTCGCTTAGAATTCTAGCTAATCAGATATGGAAATCAAAAAAAATCCAGACGCCAATCTTGAAAATAAAAAAGGAGTTTATTTCCTTATTGGCTTGTTACTTTCACTCGGAGTGGTATTGGTTGCTTTTGAGTACACACAATATGAGGGAGAAGTTGGCTCACTTGGAGATCTCGACATCATTCTTGATGAAGAAGAAATGATACCAATTACCCAGCAAACACCTCCACCTCCACCGCCACCACCGCCTCAAACAACCATCATCGAAATTGTTGAGGATGATGAAGAAATTGAAGAAGAACTAGAAATTGAAGACACCGAAATGGATGAAGACGATATTATTGAAATCGTTGATATTCCAGAAGAAGTGGTGGAAGCTCCGCAGATTTTTCACGTGGTGGAAGAGTCACCAGAGTTTCCAGGTGGTCAGGTAGAGTTAATGAAGTTCCTTCAAAAGAATACACAATTCCCGTCCATTGCGCGTGAAGCCGGCATCACTGGCGTGGTCTATGTTCAATTCGTGGTTCGTGAAGACGGTAAGGTTGATCCAGATGATATTCAAATTCTCAGAGGTGTGCATCCAGCACTCGATAAGGAAGCGGTTCGAGTGGTCAAGAGTATGCCAGACTGGAAACCAGGAAGACAAAGAGGCAAAGCAGTGCCTGTATACTACAAACTTCCATTCCGCTTCAACTTGAAGTAAAAAAATAAATAAGCATTAAGGCCGACCACAATTGTGAGTCGGCTTTTTTTTGTATTTCCTTGCTGTTGAAATGGTTTTTCCTACCGCTAACTCATTCTAATACTGCACTGCATACGAATAACCCAGACGCATGAGTTTTTAGTTAAAACCATGCATTATGAAAGTGACCAACCATCAAGAAAATTCAAAAAACTTCAAGCTAATAATCGGATTAACCTACGCCCTCGCAGCAAGTCTTTGTATGCTCGAATATGGGCGGCCGCTCATTGACCGATACCTTTGGTCGGGCGAAGTAGGCGAGAAAATTGACTATATCGAATCTCCTGTGAGAATCACATTGCCTAAGCCACCTGAACTCCAATCACCTGATTTACCAGTGCCAAGTAAATCGGAGTCATTCACGATTGTGCCTAATGAAACTTTGATTAAACAACCAAAGGCTCTGCTCGTAGAAATGCCTCCTGAAATCGACTTTGAAATAGCACCAGATACAGTGGCAACTCCAAAAATCACAACGCCTCCATTGCACGGCTTTCAACTTGACCGTCAACCAGACTGCACTAAACTTTTATCGCACTTGAGAGAAAAAATTCGCTATCCCAAAATGATGCGCGATATCAGTTCAAATGGAAAAGTTTATATGGAAGTAGTGATTAATCCCGATGGTAATCTCAACAAAGAATCCTACAAAGTCCTTCGTTCAGCGCACCCTACATTTACGAAAGAGGTAGTACGAGTGCTGAATACAGCACCTGCATGCACACCAGGTTATAAGTTTGGGAAACCCGTTCCGGTAATCATGCAAGTCCCCGTAAATTTTGATTTTAAGGACTAGATTATCATTCCAGCTCCAACCGTTTCGTTGGTAGCCTCATCAATAAGTATGATACTTCCCGTGTGTCGATTTCTCTGGTAGCGATCTGTAAACAATGGCACCGTAGTTCGAATCTTGATTCTTGCTATATCGTTCATTGCAATCGCCTTGTCATCCTCCAGTTTGTGCAAGGTGTTTATATCAACCTTGTATCTAATCTCCTTCACAATGCAGCGTGCATCCCTTGATGTATGCTTTATGGCATATTTACCATTGAGCTGAATCGGCCTCTGGCTCATCCAGCAAACCATTAGATCGTGATCTTGAGACACGTCCGGTTGATTATTTGTGCGGACGATCATGTCACCACGACTTACGTCAATATCATCCTCAAGCAACACGGTACAAGACATTGGTGGAAAAGCTTCCGCTATCTCACCATCATAGCTATCAATCTTCGCAATTTTTGAAGTAAACCCTGATGGTAATACGGTCACTTCGTCACCCTTTTTAAGTACTCCACCAGCCACACGACCGGCATAACCGCGATAATCGTGGTACTCGGTAGTCTGTGGTCGAATTACATATTGAACAGGGAATCGTCCATCAACGTGGTTTTCATCGCTTCCTATGTGCACAGTCTCCAACGTGTATAGGAGCGTTGACCCCTCAAACCATGGCATTTTTTCAGACCGGTCAACCACATTATCACCAAACAAGGCGCTGATGGGAATGTATCTGATATCACTAATTTCTAATTTACTCGCAAAGTCCTCAAGATCAGACTTAATTTCTTCATACCTGCTTTGCGAGTAATCTACCAAGTCCATCTTGTTGATGCAATAGACCACGTGTTTGATGCCGAGCAGCGAAGCAATAAAACTATGCCGGGCAGTTTGCTCTACCAATCCATTTCTAGCATCAACCAATATGATGGCTAAGTTGGCCGTACTTGCCCCTGTAACCATATTTCTGGTGTACTGAATATGCCCTGGCGTATCTGCAATGATGAATTTACGCTTTGGAGTAGCAAAGTAGCGATATGCCACATCTATGGTGATTCCTTGCTCGCGCTCAGAACGCAATCCATCTGTGAGTAAGGCTAGGTTAACCTCTCCTTCTCCGCCAACTTTTTTACTGGCCTTTTCTACCGCCTCTAATTGATCTTGAAATATTGCCTTACTATCATAAAGCAAGCGCCCGATCAATGTGCTTTTTCCGTCATCTACACTTCCTGCTGTGGTAAAGCGCAGAAGTTCCATGTCTAAATATCCTGTCGTTGATTCCATGACTTTGCTTTAGAAATATCCTTGTTTTTTTCTGTCTTCCATTGCCGCTTCTGATCGCTTATCATCAGCTCGAGTGCCACGTTCAGTAGTTCGAGTGGCAGCAACTTCTTCAATAATTTTCTCCAAATTATCAGCGGGCGATTCAACCGCTCCCGTACAACTCATATCACCGATCGTTCTAAACCGAACCACTCGTTTTTCCACCTTCTCTTCCGGCTTTTTGTTCATGAATTCGCCATCAGCATAGATTACTCCATCCCGCTCAAATACATCACGTTCATGTGAGAAATACAATGAGGGTAACTCAATATTTTCCGCAAGAATGTATTGCCATACATCCATTTCTGTCCAATTACTGATTGGGAACACTCTAAAGTTTTCTCCCATGTTCTTCATGCCATTGAAAATATTCCAGAGCTCTGGACGCTGGTTCTTCGGGTCCCACTGTCCAAACTCATCACGGTGCGAAAAGAATCGCTCTTTTGCGCGCGCTTTTTCCTCATCTCTTCGCGCTCCACCCATGCACGCATCAAACTTGTTTTCTTCGATCGTCTCAAGTAATGTCACGGTTTGTAAGCCATTTCTACTTGCGTTGAATCCTGTTTCCTCGACTACTTTCCCCTCATCAATGCTCTTTTGAACTGAGCCAACGATCAGTTCTACTCCATCATTCTCAACCAGTCGATCTCTGAACTCAATGGTTTCAGGAAAGTTGTGTCCTGTATCTACGTGTACCAACGGAAAGGGAATCTTACCTGGATAAAAGGCTTTTTTGGCCAAATGATAGCAGAGTATTGAGTCTTTTCCTCCTGAAAACAGCAATGCTGGATTCTCAAATTGAGCGGCCACCTCTCTTATTACAAAGATGGCTTCAGACTCGAGCTCCTTTAGGTGGGTTAAATTGTATTTCATGATTCTAGTTTGATTAGCGGTAAAAGCTTTTGATATAACTCATCGCCACTTTCTTCAATCGATTTTCCTTGTGTTTCTATTTCTATATCTGGGCTTGAAGGTGCTTCAAATGGTGCTGATATACCAGTGAAATTAGGTATTTCGCCAGCCCTTGCCTTGGCATAAAGCCCCTTTACATCTCGTTTCTCGCATTCTTCCAAGGGAGTATTTATGAAAACCTCTACGAAGTCGTCTTCTCCAATGATCGACTTGGCCTGGTTGCGCACCTCATTGGTAGGGCTTACAAAGCTGTTGATGCAGATAATTCCCCCATCTAAAAACAATTTGGCAACTTCTGAGATACGCCTAATGTTCTCTTCCCGGTCTTTTTCTCCAAAACCTAACCCAGCATTTAATCCTGTGCGCACATTATCGCCATCGAGGAGCTTAGAAAAATAGCCGTTATCAATCAGTTTGCGCTCAAGATATTTAGCCAAGGTAGTCTTACCGGAGCCACTGAGACCAGTCATCCAGACTACCTTCGACTTTTGATTCAGAAAAACTTCTTTCTCTGACCTTGGGATGATCTCGTCAAAAACGCTGTGGATGTGGTTTCCTTCGTCCTTCATTTTGAGGCCGCAAAAATAGCAATATGCGGTGCGAGAAACTATTGGTTGAAAGCAATTCTAACTAAGTTTGAAAATCATATGAAATCAGCTCCTGACCTTAGAAATTTTTTGACTCCAACCGTAGATCAAATGGGCATCAACGACCGTATTGCTCGAATCAAATCTCGGAGCATTAAAACCGATGCTAAAATGGAAGGATTGAAGCTCGCGTTGAGTATGATTGATTTGACCACTTTAGAAGGGGCTGATACTCCAAAAAAGGTGGAGCAACTTTGTTACAAAGCCATGCATCCGCATGATAAAATAAGCGGATTGCCAACCGTAGCGGCCGTGTGTGTTTATCCATCGTTAGTGAGTGTAGCAAAAAATGTAGTGCGCGACTCGGGAGTTAAAGTTGCCGCAGTAGCTACCTATTTCCCTAGTGGACAATCGACAACTCAGATTAAAATTGACGAGACCAATTATGCCATTGGAGAAGGAGCGGACGAAATTGACATGGTGATATCTAGGCGTGAGTTCCTGCGCGGTAACTACAACTATGTGCTTGATGAAATCATGGCCATCAACGAGCTATGTAAAACCCATAAAGTTAGACTCAAAGTAATCTTAGAAACCGGTGAAATAGGATCACTTGATGAGGTAAGAAAAGCCAGTGACTTGGCACTTTTAGCTAATCCGGACTTTATTAAAACCAGTACCGGAAAAATTGGGCAAGCCGCCAATATGCAGGTTACCTTGGTTATGCTTCAGGCGATTTGGGATCATTACACTAAAACCGGCATCCAAGTAGGAATGAAACCTGCCGGTGGTATTTCCGATGCAAAAACTGCTTTACATTATCTACGGATGGTCAAAGAGGTATTGGGCGATGAATGGCTAAATAATCAATGGTTTCGATTTGGAGCAAGTCGGTTAGCCAATGATGTGCTCATGCAAATCGCCAAACAGACCGAAGGCGTTTATCAATCGGCCAATTACTTTTCAAAAGATTAATTACTCCAGCACAAGGCGCAGAGAATCGCATTTCGTGCGCACTTGAAGCCAATTTGACAAGCGCGTTTTTTCCTCTTGGGATACGCGTCCATTAAACTTCACGTACGCAAACATAACCGTGTCTAACCGCATGCTATCGGCAGTAAATACGGGATTTTTCATTAAGGTAAACTCACGAACATTATCATATGATGCATGTAGCTCTCGTGAAATATCCCCAATGGGTAACTCGCGACTCCGGAGTCTAACAATTTCTTTTTCTAGGGTATTAATGCGCTCTTCCTTGGATTGGAGCACTTCTTCATTCCGCTTATACAGGTCTTCGATAATGCCTGACTTCATATTCTGATTCATCAATTGCACCGTAGCCATATCAAGTCCTTCTTCCTTAATAGCTCCTTGACGCACCACCAATTCTGCTCCGTCAAGTCGTTCGTTTAGTTTCATTTTCGCTTTAATATTTTCAATCACTTGAGGCATAATCGGCTCACCGATCAACGCCACCTCGATTTTCGGCACATCGCCATCGAGATTGACCGTCTTCGAAATCACTTGAGCATTATCGAATAGAAAATTTTCAGAAACAAATACTCCTGCCTCTCTTTCAAATACGGAATCACGTACCAAATTATACGCGATGTATAACGATGGCAGGGTAGTTACAATTACAAAGGCAGCAATCCAACGCCTCACCTTAAGTGCGCGGACTGGATCTAAAAACTCTTTTTGCGGATACTTTAGGAATCGGACTACAACCAGCGTAGAAACACTAATAAACACCGAGTTAATGGCGAATAGATAAAACGCCCCAAAGAAGTAAGTCCATTGAGCGGTAGCCAATCCATACCCTGCAGTACACAGTGGTGGCATAAGTGCTGTGGCTATGGCAACGCCAGGAATGGCATTGCTCTTTTCTTTTCTCGAGCCCGCCACAATTCCCGCGAGCCCGCCAAAAAGGGCAATGAGTACATCCCAAATGGTCGGTTGCGTTCGTGCAAGCAGCTCACTCTGTGCATCGCTTATCGGACTCAAAAAGAAATACACGGTAGATGTGGCCACAGAGATCAAGACCATAAACCCTAGATTCTTGGCGGCCCGTTTTATTAAACCAAAATCATTGATTCCCGCGCCCAGACCAATGCCCATGATTGGCCCCATCAATGGCGAAATAAGCATCGCTCCGATCACCACTGCGGTTGAATTCATGTTGAGTCCAACACTCGCGATGAAGATGGCGAAGATCAAAATCCACACATTAGGTCCGTTAAACTCTACCCCTTTTCGGATGTAATCGCTGGTTTCTTCTGGTGTAGCTTGATCGTCACTGAGGTTTAATCGATCCTTCAAGAAGGATAGAAACTGGACAATGACGCGTTTTGGAGAGATTTGGGTTACGACTGGTTGTGCTGCTGTTTCCTGAACTGCAGCCTGTTCTTGAGTATCCTTCGAATTATCTTCCTGAACTCCTTCGGGAGTGTTGTTCGAATCTTCTGTTGCCTCGTTCATTCCTGGTGGTGTAACTAATCGTGTTGAACTATTATTCTATCTACTGAACGCAAGTTATTACTCTCCAGAGTAAGGATGTATAAACCATTGCTCAAATTATCAATCCCCAGTTGGTTAGTACTGGATAAATCCAATTTCCACTGCTTAATCAAGTTGCCCGCCACATCGCTCAGTTTCACATCAAATGCGCCATTTGCATTGCTCTCGATGAAGATTTCTTTTGAAGCTGGATTGGGATATACGTTCAACTCTAGATCATTACCCACGTCCGCAATACCCACAAAATCATCCTCGGTAATGATGATGGAAGCCTCAACATAGCATCCATTCGAATCTGAATAAGTAACCGCATACGTTCCAGGTGAAGTAATCAAAATGGCTTGGGTAGTATCACCAACGCTCCACAAATAGTCAAACCCGATTCCAGTAGTGAGCAGGATGGAACCCGTTTGAGGTTGAGCGATTATATTCCCTGCAATTATCGGGTTAAGCGTGACATTAAATTGATCTTGAACAGTATCGCATTGCCCAGATATGGTCACGCTATAGACACCCGATGTGTCGATCGTAATAGAAGCTACCGAATCACCTGTACTCCAAGCATAGGATGCGTTGGGTGCGGCCGCTGATTTCACAAACGATGCTCCATAACAGATGGTCGTATCCTTCCCTAGTTCAACATTGATGTGTGCTTCTACGACACGGATCGTATCGACCACCGTTCCGCACTGCCCAGTTACGGAAACTGTGTATTCTCCTTCATTTGGTGGCACTACAATAGACGAGTTGGTATCGCCAGTCTGCCAGAGGTAAGAAGCAAATGGAAGCTGACTAAGATTATTAAGAGACAAAGAATCTCCACAAGTATAGATGGTGTCATGGCCACCACCTAACGAACCAAACCGTGCATATACCTGCCGCTTGTAGGTGTACTCAACGCCACTAACGTAGATGTGTAATGTAACGGTGTGAAACCCTTGCGTGAGGTAGGTATGCTGTACAGGACTTACGGTGGAGCTGTTAATAGCATTTAAGGAATCCCCAAAATCCCAGCGTAAACTATCAATTCCAGCAGTATTGGCCGAAAAATGTACGGGTTCATTGCATTTGCTGGTATAGTCAAAATAGGCGGGATGAAAATAGGATTGGATAAAGTCAGGCAGGCCAAGACCGGCTGTATCGCCATTTAGAAAAACAGAGTTTTGTGTAATAACAACATTAGCTCCAACCTCGTTGGGATTCTCAATGGCGGCAAGGTGTGTAGCCAAGACCCTTGTACCATAAATCTTCTTATCCAAACCGATTTGTAGCGCATAATAAGATGTACTCTGATGCAAATACCTGCTTGACACTATTTGAGCGGAATCGAACGTATCTAAGGAGTACTGGTATAAACCTTTGCCATTGACAAAATTCAAATTTGAAAAATAGAGCTGCTTCGAATCCGGAGAAAACTCTGAACCATAGGTGGCCAGCGTATCATCCGAAATGGAAACCGTTCCTGTAACCTCACCTGTGCTGTTGTCAAATTGATGGATAAACGCCTGTATGGGATACTGCCATGACCCCACCCCACCACAATCACTCAGATATCGGCCATCCGGTGAGCTTTTCATTTGACCAGCAAAACCATATTGTGTGGTTGGCACATGTGAAACTACCGGTGTAGTATTCAGTCCATTTTCATCTACAAGAAAAGCAAGGATGGAATCGGCTTGATAAAGTCTGGTAATCACCCAAATGTCTTTGCCATTGGCGTGATGCACGGCCGTAGATTTTTCTGTAGTTCCCACAACCAAAGGAAGATTTAGTTCATTGGCCGCTATTTCACCTATAGGATTGGCGGCTGTTTTTCGAATAATGGAGTAATCATGCGTAAACCCGCTTTGCGTTATGTAGTAAAACACATTGCTGTCCAGCGGTTTAGGAATGATCAACGCTCCTTGTGTTGCCGAGAAATTCCCGTTAAGCCCAGCTCCGTTCGGAATCACCTGATGAGAAGAATCGTAAACTGTATTTGGGCTTCCATAAAACATCAATTCCCCATTCTCATAACTGTGAACGGCAGTTCCCTCAGGGGCATAACTCATTGCACTATTATCGATATGGCTCGGTACGCCATTTTGAAATCGCATTCCACTGCCCCATCCGAAATACCAATGCGAAGTGGGTCCCTGGCCAAAAACGTCCAGAGAATTAAGAAGAATTGCAATCAGAAATAAGCTTAGATTTCGTGGGTTCATTGCACTCAAAGATGGGGATTTTAAACCCTTAATCAAACGATGGAGGCCCAAACTCGAATGTTATCTTTGAATACCATTATCCGATACTATGAGTGAAACCAAAACGGCCAAGCCCAAATCAGCCATCGATAAACAAACCCTACTTGATGCATGGAAACTGATGTGCACCGCCAAGCGGATGAGTGAACTATATAACGAGAACATCCAGCTTACATCAAAATATGTGCATGCCACGAGTCGAGGTCATGAGGCAGCGCAACTCGCATTGGCGCTACAGCTGAAGCCGCAAGACTTTGTTGCTCCATACTATCGAGACGACTCCATTCTATTGGGAATTGGTATGCAACCGTATGATCTCATGCTTCAACTTTTTGCTAAGCGTGACGATCCTTTCTCTGGAGGGCGCACGTATTATTCTCACCCTTCTTTGAAGGATGATGACAAACCAAAAATCCCTCATCAAAGCTCTGCAACCGGCATGCAAGCCATCCCAACCACGGGTGTTGGTATGGGCATCCAGTATAAAGAGCAAATGGGATTGGCTGAGGATTATAAGGGCGAAAATCCAGTGGTAGTTTGCTCGCTTGGGGATGCATCCATCACCGAGGGCGAAGTGGCCGAAGCATTTCAAATGGCGGTATTGAAGAAACTTCCCATGCTCTATTTTATTCAGGACAATGAATGGGACATCTCTGCCAGCGCGGATGAAATTCGCGTAGGTGATGCCTCGCATTACGCCAAGGGTTTTAAAGGCTTGGAGGTGATTACTGTAGACAATGGTCATGATTTTGTGGCATGCCACGAAGCCCTCAACAAAGCCATCACCACCATCAGAAAAGAACGCAGACCGTTCCTAGTACACCTCAAAGTACCATTGCTCAGTCACCACACTTCTGGAGTTCGCATGGAATGGTATCGGGATGATTTGGAAGACGACCGCAAGCGTGATCCGCATCCATATTTTGAAAAGCAACTGCTGGATTTTGGATTCAAGCAAAAAGAACTGAACGCGCTGCAACAGGAAGCCATCGAATTAGTGGAAGCCGACTTTAAAAGAGCGCAGAAAGCGGAAGACCCAAAACCCAGCGACTTAACCGATCACATTTTTGCCCCTACGCCAATTACCGAGGAAAAAGGAGAGCGAAATCCTACGGGCAAGGAAAAAACGGTCATGGTAGATAGCGCCCTATTTGCAGTGCGCGAGATTTTAACCAAACACCCTGAAGCATTACTCTATGGACAGGATGTTGGGCACCGATTGGGTGGGGTATTTAGAGAGGCGGCAACACTTGCACAGCAATTTGGCAAAGAGCGTGTTTTTAATACGCCCATTCAGGAAGCCTTCATTATTGGTTCTACCGTAGGCATGAGTGCAGTGGGATTGAAACCCATTGTAGAAGTTCAATTTGCAGATTACGTCTGGCCCGGATTGAATCAACTGTTTACGGAAGTAAGTCGGAGCTATTATCTCAGTAACGGCAAATGGCCGGTGAGTGCGGTGATTAGAGTTCCTATTGGCGCATATGGCAGCGGTGGCCCCTACCACAGCTCTTCGGTTGAGAGTATTCTCTCCAACATCCGTGGAATTAAAGTGGCTTATCCAAGCACCGGAGCCGACCTAAAAGGACTCCTCAAAGCGGCATATTACGATCCTAATCCATGCGTGTTGTTGGAGCATAAAGGATTATACTGGTCTAAAATCAAAGGCACCGAAGGCGCTAAAACCACAGAACCGAGCGAAGATTATGTAGTGCCGTTTGGAAAAGCTCGCGTGGTGCAAGAAGCCGATCAAGCCAGAGTGGATTCGGGAGAAAGCTGTGTAGTCATCACCTACGGACGTGGAGTTTATTGGAGTGGAGAAGCGGCCAAAGCTTTTCCTGGTCAAGTGGAAATCCTCGACCTCCGATCGATACAACCGGTGGATGCTGAGGCGATTTTTGGATCTACCAAGAAGCATGGAAAAGTGGTGGTGGTAACCGAAGAACCACGAGGCAGCTCGTTTGGTCAGGGCATTGCGGGACGCGTGGTAGATGATTGTTTTGAATCGCTCGATGCTCCGGTAATTACAGTTGGTGCCATCGACACCCCTGCCATTCCATTAAACGAAATTTTGGAGCAGACGTATTTGCCTAACGCAGAAAAAGTACGCGAGGCGATAGAGCGGGTGTTGACTTTTTAATGTAATGCTCTCACAAACAGCTCATTCTCTTTATCCAAACCGGTAGACACACGCACGCAATGTGGCAAACCAAAGGCACGCAAGTGGCGGATAAACACGCCCTTTTTCATCATATCATCCGTAAACTGCTTGGCGGCCACCTCGGTTTCAAGGTCGAGCATCACAAAGTTTCCAAAGGAGCGGACATAGTCAATTCCTGCTTCTGACAGAGCCGAATAATATAAGTCCAACGCTCTGGTGTTCAGCTCCACTGCCTTGAGCATATGGTTGCGATCTTCCAAGGCGGCCATGCCCGCAGCTTGCGCCAAATTTGATGGGGCAAAGGTCATCTTCACTTTACGAATGGCTTCAATAAGCCGCGCATCGCCTAAGGCATACCCAAGTCGAATACCGGCTATTCCATATGCCTTACTAAAAGTCCGCAGCGTCACAACGTTCGGTCTGCGCATCGCAAAGCTGTCAGGATAATCCTCGGACAACGCCTGGGCATATTCGTAATATGCTTCATCCACGATGATCAGTACATCGTCTGACACGGAATCGACCAAATGGGTCAATTCGGCTTGAGAAATCATCGCCCCAGTTGGGTTGTTTGGATTGGCCACGTAGACGGCTTTTGTTTTGTCCGTCACCGAATCGATGAGTTTCTGAATGTCAAATCCATACTGATCGTTGAGCGGAAAACGCTTAGTCGGAATCTTATTTGACTTGGCCCAGATATAAACTGCCACGAAGGTGCCGTCACAGGTCAGCAATTCATCTTCGCCTTCGAAAAACGCCCGAAACATACAGTCGAATACCGACTCACTGCCATTGTCCACCGTGACCTGCTCTATATCACATTGGTTGAGTGCTGCGATGCTACTGCAAAGCTGTGTAGAGGCGGGGTCTGGATATAAATGCGAAGTAATCGCGAACTCATTGATTCGCTTCAAGACCGTTGGTGATGGTCCTAGATTGTTTTCATTGTTCCAAAGTACAGCCCATTCTTTTAGGCCGAGCTCTTCAACAATTTGGTTGATTGGTTTCCCTGGTTTGTAAGAAACCAGTTCTTGAATATTTCTTGGGATAGTAACCATTGGCGCATCTATTTATATGCACCTGCCAGAATGAATCACCGACAGACTGGCTAAAAATAACGGATAGAATTTATCCTAGGAGCATCAAAAGGAAAATGGACACTAATGCGAGTCCAACCCATAAAATGCCAAAACCACCCATGGTCGAATCAAATACGGTGTTCAAAAATCCATCGGGCTTTTCTTCGTGACTATCGTGCGACATTTTAACTGATTTTGAAGGGCGAAGATAGCCAATCGAACTTTTGGTGCGTCTAAAAGTTTAGTGAAATTCCTGCTGTAGATTTGCTCAGAACTAATAAACGCTCCATGCATAAGATTCTTTCCATCGTTTTTCTTGTTTCCACCCTCGCATCGTATTCGCAATCGGCCAAACTTAAAGTGTGGCTCGACCCTATTTCAGAATCGATCATGCACCAATACGGCATGGAGTTGGATCATGGCGAGGTAAAAAAGGGCGTTTATGTCATTAATGACTTCACCGCTCAAGAGCGACAGTGGCTCATTGAATCAGGAATCCGTTTTGATGATTTGATTGATGATTTGGAAAACCATTATGCTGAACGCGCTACGATGGACATCGAAGCAGAAGCCAATGGTTCTAGATCGCTCTGCGAAGGCTCCGATTTGGAAACATTTGATACTCCTGAAAATTTTGGGTTGGGCAGCATGGGTGGATTCTTCACCTATCAAGAATTCTTAAACCACTTGGACAGCATGCATGCTAAGTATTCAGAGATTATTACCCAACGGACACCCATCGACACCTTCACAACCATTGAAGGGCGAGAAATATTCTGGGTGAGAATTTCGGATAGCGCTTCGTTGAATCAAAACGAACCCGAAGCGCTTTACACATCCATTCATCATGCACGTGAGCCACAGTCCTTGGCCCAACTCATTTTCTACATGTGGTATCTACTCGAAAACTACGGCACAGATGCTGAGGTAACGCATTTGGTAAACAACACGGAGATGTACTTCATTCCCATGATCAACCCCGATGGATACATCTTTAATGAAACGACCAATCCTAACGGTGGTGGACTTTGGAGGAAAAATCGCAGGGACAACCTTGATGGTGAGATGGGTGTGGATCTCAATCGCAATTATGAATATCAATGGGCTTATGACAACAATGGATCATCCCCAAACACCAACAGTCAGACCTATCGAGGCACTTCTCCAGCCAGCGAACCTGAAACCCGTGCGGTGCAATGGTTTTGCGAAAACCATGAGTTTGAGTTCTGCCTTAATTATCATTCGCACGGCAACTACATAATCTATCCATGGGGCTACATTCCCAGTCCGCTTTCACCCGACTCAAACTACTTCATTGAAGTAGCCAAACTGATGACCGCTCAAAATAATTATGTGTATGGCACGGGCTACGAGACTGTGAATTATGCCACCAATGGTGTTTCAGACGATTGGATGTATGGTGAGCAAACCACGAAAAACAAGATTTTCTCAATGACGCCTGAAGTGGGTAAATCAAGTGATGGGTTTTGGCCCATTCCGGCTCGGATCATTCCTCTGAGTGAGGAAAATGTACGACCCAATTTATTGTTGGCTCATTTTTCCGGGGATTATGCCACCATGATCGATAAATCTCCGCTGACGATAGCAGATCCCAATGGCAACATTTCCATCGACCTTTTGAGGCTCGGCCAGCATTTCAACGGACCCTATGAATTTCGTTTAGAACCCATATCCACCAATATTGATATTACAACTCAGCCCATTTCTATTCAATCCATGCCCATCAACGATCCATTGAGTGAAGAATTTGAGTATGAAGTCGACCCAACCACACCCATAGGCACAGAGTTAGAAATGGACATGGTAGCGGTCTTCAACGGATTTGAAAAACGAGAGCGCATAACGAAAATCTATGGTGAACCAACTTTGGTGCTTTCGCACAGCGCCAACGATACCAACGACTTCAGCACCAATGATTGGTCGCCCACCACAGAAGATTTCGTGTCGGCACCCAGCTCGATTACCGACTCCCCTTTTGCTCAGTATTCAAACAATAACGTAAGCGAAATTGAATACGAACGCATCATCGATCTTCGACAATCGATCACTGGCTACCTCACCTTTTCTGCCCAGTGGCAAATAGAAGCTGGATATGATTATTGCCAGTTACTCGCGGCACCCATCGGTTCTGCATCTTGGACTCCACTGTGTGGTCTATACACGAAAGAAGGAACCGAAAATCAAGATGAAGGTCAACCCGTTTGGGATGGAAATGTATTGAGCTGGGTAACCGAGCGCATTGATCTCAACGATTTCATTGGGCAACGGATTAAATTGAAATTTCGATTGGTAAGCGATCCATTTGTGGTGTTTGATGGATTCTATTTTGATGACTTTGCCTTTCATTCACTCGTTGATGAGTCTTTGGAAATTCCTGTCGATACAGGATATATTGATTCAGTGCTGGGCACCGAAAACATTATTCAAGCAAGCGATGTGGTTTTATTTCCAAACCCTGCACGTGATCGCATTGAAATTAAATCAAACGTAGCCCCAACTAAGGTTCAGGTTTATAACATGCAGGGGCAACTGGTTAAAATCCTCACCAGAGAAACACGCATTTTAGATGTGAGCGATTTGACTTTTGGATACTACTACATGAAGCTTCAAATCGGAGCGCAACAACTGAGCAAACCGTTTATTGTGGCTCCATAGTTATTCACACGCGCTAGGTTAAAAAGATCAGACAAATACCTGATTTTAGGTAGGTTCATCTCGCTAGTATTGGTCTAGTTTCGATCTGTAAATAGAAAAGTCATGAATCGCACCGTTACTGCTATCCGAAATATGTACCATTTTGAACCGTTGAGTGAGTTGGCTCTGCAGCGCTATGCCATTACGCCAGAAGGTACCGTAGAGTTTAATGATGGAGAAATTGGTGAAGAAGACGTTGAGTTTGTATTGGAGCTCATGGAGCTTTATTCTGGCCTCGATGCATTTCGAGCCGAGCGGTTTAATGTGTATTCCATATATACCATCCTTGAGTATTTAGAGCGCACACACGCTTTTTATGAATCGGCTTTATTACCGAAGCTAGAGCAAGCCATTCACGGAATTGAGAAACTATTTCCAGATCACCCAATCAATAAGGTGTTGTCTGGGTTTTTCAACCAATACAGAAACGATTTGCTCTCGCATATCGATGTAGAGGAATCCCGTTTGTTTCCATACGCTCGAAGACTCGCTCATGGAGGAAGCGCAAGAGACTATTCCGTCAAGGAATTTGAAAACACACATACGCATGATGTGGAGGATTCACTCGATCGGGTAATCAATCTTATTGAAACCAACTATTCTGAAGTGTCTCGTTCGTTTGCCTATCGATCATTCAAGAACATGCTTGAGCAATTTCGACTCGATATCGAGATTCACCATTTGATTGAAGAACAGGTGTTTTTGAACATGCTTCGTCTTTTGGAAGACGAGGAACGGATGCCATTTCAATAGAAAATCTTTCAATAGAACGTATTGATAATATCTTCGCGGCTATTGGAGCATATATGCACAATGGCCCCGTAGTTCAATGGATAGAATAGAAGTTTCCTAAACTTTAGATGGCAGTTCGATCCTGCCCGGGGCTACAAAATGATCAATGTCAATTAATTAATTGTAGTTTAAGAAAGAGAGCATTCGCTCTCTTTCTTCATTAGGACAACATTATGACAACATTTAGAGCCGTTCAGTAAAAACGTGTATATACAAGACTTCAATTCTTGTATATACCAGCTTTAAACAATCCACCTCATCTGAAAGGGAGTGTTTCAGTCTTTATATATAGATGAACTGATAAAGTTCAAAAAACAAAGACTGAAATATGAATTCAAAGAAAAGACGCTACATACAGACGAAGTTCATCCAGTTCATCGCTGAAAAAAACAGACTTCAAGATGAAGATGAGGTTCAAGATGAAGAAGATTGGACTTTCAAAAAAATAGAATATGAAACAAAAAAGCTACAAAGAACAAGCATCAGAGATTGAAAAGTTATGTAAGTCAATCTCTAATAAAGCCAAGAAATTTTCTGAGAGAGAACATCAGTCTCCCTATTTTGACGACTTGCTCTACTTCATCAAAGAGCTAAAAGAGTTAGATAGTTCTATGAACCCTAATTGATTAAGACTTTCTGAATTTTCCAGCCAGACCTGTATTCAATTCGTCAAGCTTCTCAGCATTAAAGCCAGTTCTCAAATAGTGTTCTGTTACTTTTATGTTCGAGTATCCTAGTGAAAGTGATACATCGTATAGATTGACCCCTTCCATTTGTAAAAGTAGATTAGTGAAAGTATGTCTCGAAATATGGCTACTTAAATTAGTCTCTATTTCGCAAGCTTCTTGAACTTTCTTCAAATTGCGATTATAAACAATAGTGGCGTGTTTAAGCTTTCGATATTGTTCTTCTGAAATTTCATTGGCTTTGAACGTACCAAAATTTGTTGCCGTTAATACAGGAAAGAGAAACTCTTTCGCTGACTTTTTACTGACTTTGCTTAGAGCTTGACTTACTGCCTTCAAATAAGCAACATCTATCTTGTTTTTTATTGATTATTAATTACTGTTACGTGACGCCCATTCAAAGAGCATTAGCGCCTGCTTTACCTCTTCTTCATTGGATATTTTTATCTTGAACTGCGTCTTTGTATCCGATTTGGATTCAATTCGAATAGAATTTTCTGGAATTTTAGTAGAACCCTTTCGCTCTTTTTTATGATACACGAGCGCTGTTATACCTAATGATTTTGCAGTCGGGTTATACAATTTAAAGAAGAGACTGCCATTACTGTTTTTGGTGGTTATATATGAGCCCATGAGATTATACGACCAGCCTTGTCCCTCCTCAAGAATTTTATTAACTAGAAGCTTCCAAAAAGTCAAATTTGCAGGGTTCTCTGCCGCCCCTTCAATTACCCTAATCTTTTCATCAACAGATTCAAATCGTACATGAACTCTCTTTTTCTCTGAGCTCATTTTTGCCGAGGGGTCATCATCCACATTGGTTATTGAAGCGAAGGACAAGCCATTATTCCATGACTCCTCAAAGGTTGAACGATTGTTGTCATTAGCTTGTGAGAAATCCTTGCCCATTAATGCAACTGCGAGCATATTTAGAAGGTCGACAATATTTTCCCAACGGGCACTTAGATAAGGATCGGGGCGGCCATTATTTAAGGGCTTATTACAGAAACCATATATAATTTGCTCCCAGTCTTCGTCCGTCTTGTTTTTATAATCAGGATCAAAGTCCTCTATTTGCTCTTTGACATCATCTAAGGATACTTTCATTTTATTTGCAAAGGCCGAATCCCAATCCCAGAATCTACTCTCCGTTGTGATCAAACGAAAAACCTTGCCATAGCTAATCTGAAGACCCAATAGTCCAAATAGAACTAAATCATCGTATTTACTCTCCTTTACACCATCCTCCGATATCTGACGAAGAGATCGTAGTAAAGAAAAACTATTCATAAAGCGTTTAAGACTTCTTGGGTTAAAGCCTACCGTGTACTTTACCACATCTGTAAAATAATCCTTTTGATCTTCGGGAATTTCTATTCCCATATTTGCTAGCTTAGAAATCAATAATTGGGTGATATCGTAAGTACCCGTTGGCATGCTAAAAGGCACTTGAATGATTTTATCAAAGAACGATCTAAACTCTCGTTCATTTTCCTCCGTTTTCTTACCGAATTTTCCTTCAAGGCCCTTTACCACTACATCATAGTCAATAGCTAGGACGTAAATACAATTTGGAACATCAAACATGTTCTTTAAGGCCTCTAATACTTCAACTGCATCGGTAGGCGGAATTCGATCAAGATCATCAACAAAAAAGACTACACGATTATATTTATTTTCGCTGTCTTTCAAAAGGTCATCAATAACTTCCTTGATTTGTGCTTTAACAAAAGAAATTTCTGTTGCGAGTTGTTCGCTATTTGCATTTACTTGCGCTGCATCTTTTACATCTATTCCTACTTGGTTTCGAACAACCTGGTTTGCAAGGTTCCCGATAAATCGACCTATTTTCTGAACTTTCTGGGAGGCCTCGTCTCCAACAGACCAAGCTCCTTTTTCAACACACGACTCTTTCAACTTGTCAAGCATTCCTTTGAGTACGGCTGGTGTTGTTTCGTGAGCACCACGGAACATAGAATATTCCCAAGTATTCACCCAAGAAGTCGCGACATCTTGCTTATCTAGGATTTCCCGAAGCATATACATCATCGATGTTTTTCCTGTTCCCCATTAGCCTTGAAGCCCAACCGTTAATGGAGTATCCGATTGCTGAATAAAGCTTGCTAGCGTCTCTGCGTATTTCTTTGATTGTAGTTGATCCTCTTCAAGAGAACTAATTGGCTTATCGGTAATTGACGTTGTCATCATTAATCGCTTTGTTTAAAGGTTTACGTAACGAATTGGAAATTGGCTGTGTTTGTAATCCAACCGTTCTA
>Ga0222718_10000859_pt1 | contig 31022 bp, 35 predicted proteins | sample C33_27DmetaG_FD_165045 | JGI IMG/M metagenome (GOLD analysis project Ga0222718, IMG submission 165045) | Estuarine water microbial communities from San Francisco Bay, California, United States - C33_27D | ecosystem: Environmental > Aquatic > Marine > Unclassified | place: USA: California...
TCTCTCTTTTTTGTAATATTTATAATAAAACTATACTAAAGAATTAAATAGTCACAGATGGACTTATTGTGATAATACCCTCAATCACTCTTGTAATTGTACTATCAGATGTTCTTGTAATTTCTACATCATACACATATCTAGCTGGGGCGTCAAGTGTATTTGTTTGATCTGCTGTCAATGATAATGTAATTACCCCTGTTGTAGGATCACTTGCGATTGACGTTGTAATTTGTGTTCTTGTTCTTGTTGAGGCGTATCCTTTTGCCATTTTTGCTGACGCTGTGTAACCAGTTAAGTCAAACGCATCACCGCTTGAATCTGTAACAGTTACGTCAGATGTAAAAGTTGCGCCCTGATCAATCCTTAGATTTGCTATCGCTGCCATTGACTTCTTCTAAACCTTTTTTAATCTTTTCGTTGTAGTAATTTGTTAATACTTCGATTTTTTCAAGTTCAATGTCGTGTCTAATTTTAGACCTTTGTATTTCTTGTCTAGCGACAATTGTATTTCTTACTTCTAACGGTAGTTTACTTAACTCGTATTCTTTACCATCAATTGTTACAATGTCTTGTTGATTATCTGCCATAATATTCCTTTCTACTATTTATCACTAAAGTTTGATGAATTCATACTAAAAGATGATAAAATGTCTTTTTCTACTGCTCTTATATTAATGTGTATAAATCTAAATGGTTCTAATCCATGATCTACCATATAAGCGTGTGACATATACGCTGGAAACAACATTAGAGTGCCTGGTTGAACATTATAATTTATAATATCATTTGCGTTAGTAATTTTTGTACTATCTTTTTCTTTTAATTTAAGTGGCACATGAGCTGTTCGTGGATCCTGAAAGAATGGTTTTGAAGTTTTATCACTAGACTTTAAAAAGTAAAAACCGGATATATGATTATTACCGTGTGTATGAAACCAGTGGTGACCAGCGCCATTAAATGAAAATTCTTGTACCCAACTTTCTGTATAAATTAGATTATAATTATCCATATCATAACCCATATCATCTAAACACCAACGAGCCTTTTTAGCCATATAGTCATGGAAAAATCTAAAATTTTCATCAGGCTCTAAAGGATTGCTATGATAAGTCATACCTATATCATTTTTATAACCTAATGTTAATCTTTTTTTGTTGTTTTCTTTTTGCTCGTCTCTTGCTTGTTCAATGTAAGGATCAGATAAACTATCTAATTTTTCTACCCATTCTGGTTTGTATTCAGAATAAACAGGTGACGAAAAGTATTGTGATTTATTCATTTATTCTTTTCATTACTGTTTCAAAGTCTTCTAATACTTTCCATGTACTTTGATTATTTATGGCATGTATAGATGTTCCAATATCATCTTCTGCTGGATAGATGGAAAGTATTTCATCTAAATTTACTACTAAAGGTTTTCCAAGATAAGGTTGAAACTCTGTTCCAGGTATTACACTTCCATTTGTAAATGTTTTAAATTTACCTTTTGTTTTTTTTATATCTAAAACTTTTAAATTATCAAAGTTTATTTTTTTGTTTTTTTCTTCACTCATTATTTTATCTCCAGTTGGTATTCTTCTTTTCCAAATTTACCTCTAACATAAAAATTAAAAGCAATTGAATAACGTAATTGGTCACTATTATTTTTTTGTACACTATGTTCTAAATGAGATGGAAAAATTAATATTGTTCCTTCATTTAGAGATAATTCATATTGACCAGCATTTACCTCTGTACTTTCTTCATAATCAAGTGTTATTGATTGATGAAACGTATTAGTATATATACCTGATTTATGAAACGTTATGTCACCAGAATTTTTTGGAAGTATTGGATAATAAACACCACTTAACAAAGAATTACCATGATAATGTATTTGTGATTTTTCATTTGGTCCATGTATATTACACCAAGAATTTTGTAAATAAAATTCAGCATTATTTTTTACTTTTAAATAATGTCTCAAATATCTTTCACAATGAGTTTCTATTTCTAATTTTAAATCTGGTATACTATTTAATAAATAACGATCAATGGATATATCGCTGTTAGCTACATGCGTTCTTTCGTACTCTGTACCTTTAATTAATACCTTCCATTTTTCTTTGACAGGTATATTATTTTCATAAACCGGTATTGGCCATAAGTTATGTACTTTAAATTCAGGCATGTATATTTTTTTTTAAATAATCTATAAGTTTAAGTTTATTTTTTATATCTTTATTCCAACCCTCTACCACCACCTACTATTAAAATTTTATTTGACTTCATCAGATGATTCCTCAGGTATATTGTTATAAAAATGAGTTATACAGTATCTTCCATAACCAATTTCTTTTGGTTGTGTATGAAATTTGATAGGTGATACACTATGTAGAAAACAAGATGGAAAAAATACCATTCTATTATTTTTTAATTTAATTTCTACATCTGGTTCATTTAGTTTAAAATTGCCACCATCAAATAGTCTTGGCTCTCTTACCATCCATATTAAACAAGTCCATAAACAAGTATCATGGTGTGGTTTATAATAATCTTTTTCTTCGTAATAAGATATCATACTACTATCAATATTAGAAGTTGAAAAACTACGAGCATATGGCATACAATTATCTCGTATAATTTTATGAAATTCTTTAGTTCGTTGTTTATATCTACAATTTAAAATAGGGGACAAAATACGATTTTTATAAAATTCTTCAATATAAAATCTATAAGAATTACTTAAAGGTACACCATTATTAGACGCAACAATAGTATTTTCTGCTCTCTTAATATTTTCTTTTGGTTGTGTACTAAAGAAATCTAATTCCTTCCAAACAGCCTTTTCTTCATTATGTGTATACCAATTATCAAATACCACAAAAGGGAATGTAGGATTACTATTATTGACTTGTACTATCCAATCTTGCTTTGGTAATTCTTTCTTTATTTCACCTGACATAATCTAATATAATTTAATATATAATTTTTTGTGTTGTATTAATTACCTTTAAATTGTTTTCTTTTTGATTAGCAATAACATCAGCATCATGTGATAATTTATCATTTTTGTTCATTGATTCTTCTGTTCTAAAATTTGAACCCATTCCAAGTAAAGGTCTACCATCAAAAGGTATATTATAAGGACCATCTTTTTCATTATAATGTAAAAATAATTGCGCATGATTTTTACCCCAAAGTGGCTCTCTCCAATGTTCCAATTCACAACCTCGGTATATAATCATATCACCTGGTTTCATATGAACAGGTATTTCTTTACCATTTTTTTCTTTTACAAAGATTGGCCAATCCCAATCAGGATATACACTTGCATCAACATTTGTATTATCATAACCTAAACAAATTGTTGTTGATATTTCACAGCTAGGTCTATCTTTATGTCTTTTAAGGTCTGTACCTGTTGTATATAGTCTATGATATGAATAAGTTGGAATTAATTCTTTTGATGTAAGAGTTTGCATTTGTTCTAAAGATAAACTTAACATAGTATCCATAAGGGGGTCACCATATTTACTAAAATCACCAGGAGCTTGTTTATCAGTAAATGTACCATCTATATCAATATCAGTTTCTACATCATTTTCTTCTTTCCAATTTAATCTAAGTGCTTCTAATTGAGTATAGTGATATAATAAATTACACATTTCAATTGGAATAAATTTATCTATTTTAACCCATCTATGTTCTTCAAAAAATTTAGCAGCTGGGTGTACCACTACAGGATTTAATGAAGGGTCTCCTTTAAATTTCTTTTCTGCATCTTTTTTTTGTTCATCTGTCAATTCGTCCCAATTGTGTATAATTTTTTTCATGTCCATAATTTTACTCCTTAATTTTATTTAGTCTTATATAAAAGGCTTACCTAGAGACCATAAGACTAATGAATATCTTTCACCTCTTGTTATAGGTGTTACTTGATGATATGCCCAAGATGGAAATACTATGATAGAGCCTTGAGGTCTAATTTCTTCCACTTCATGGAATCTTTTACCTGCAGCATGTGGACCATAATCAAATTTTAAATTACCACCGTCATATTCACCTGGTTTATTTAAATTAATTGTCATAGATAATTTTCTTATTTTACCTATCATATTAGGATTATCCGAATAACCTCTTTGTATTTCACCGTTGGCAGCCAAAGGGGTTACACCATGTATATGTCTTTTATATTTACCAAAATGACAACTATTGCCATCAGCATGCCAACCATAAAAACCACCTTTAGTATATTTTGTAAACTGAAAAGACTCACTAAAATCCCATTGATATTTCCAACCAGATGCATTGTTTGCTTGATGTAAAAATGGGTGTATCATATCATATAACCATTGATCGTTTAACCAACTAACCTCACTATCTCTTACATATCTCTCTCCTTCAACATCTACATCTTCACCAATTTTTTCTTTAATATCGGAAATAGTTTTATCACCTTGTGGTATAACGTCTTTCCCTTGTTTTTCAAAAGCTTGTTTATGATTACCCCCAAAAGTTGTGGCCTCAGTTGAACCACCTAATTTCTTAATTTTTTCTAATGCTTCTTTACCATGTTTAATAATTTTTTCACATTGATCTGGTGTTAAAGCTGATTTAAAATAATAATATGTATTTCTTACTTGCATTTAAACTCCTTAATTCTATTTAGATCACCACAAAATTGCCTGATACTGATATACGTTCTGCATCTACCCAATACCCAGGAACCTGATGTCTTAATTCAGCTGGAAAAATAAAAATTAAATTTTCATATGGTTTTACTGGGTATTCACTACCCATCAATTTATTTGTGGATTCTCCATGTGAAAATATAAGTTTACCTGCGTTTTGTGTGTTACTATCTGCTTGTACTTCAAATATTTTTTCTGGTACTTTACAAAATATAACAAATGATAATACTCCTGTATGTGTATGATTTGGATTGTAATCGTGTTTTTTAGAAAAATTTATCCAAAGGGATTGTAATCTCAATGTGCCTTGTCTTTGTTTTTTTCTATTTTGTTGTACTAGCATCAATTCATTAATTTTAGGTGGATTTCCATCACCTTCCCATTGCCATTGGGAATGTAAACCGTTAAAAAATCTTTCTACATATGATTTTAGATAAGGTTCTACTTTAAGTACATAATCATCTTTATAATGATATGATCTACCATATTTCATATTACCTGCTAATTTAAAATTAAAATCATCATCTTTTATTGTAAGCTTACGACCTTCTTCTATTAATTCTTTTGTGAGTTTTTTATCTATTTCTGATTGAAATATTGGAGGACTAAATGGATATAAAATACTGTCACCATCTTCAGTTATATATCTTGGTACATTTGTGCCAAATCTATTGTTCATATATCATTTCTTTATATTTTTCAATTATGTGTTTAGGTAATTCTATATCTGGATAATTAAATTTTTTTAATGTTCCTGTGTGTAACTTATGCATTGGTGCACCTAACACATCATCATTATATTCAATTCCATTTATTGAAAACTGATCTTTAATATCAAAGCTATGTTCAAATTTAGGTATGTCTAAAAAATCATATATACCATTTAATATTTTTTTAGGGTCTTCTACAAAATCCTCATACTTTACAAAATGAACATTTTGTTTATCTTTTAAAAAATTGTAAGCCGTGAAAGACCAATAAACTAAATCTTCTTTTTTAGTTATCAATTCTATTTTTTCTTCCAATTCTGTTCTATGTAAAGAAGTTTTATCTAATTCATTATATTGTTGGTTTATATAGAAATCAGGATAGTCATTGCATAGTTTAACATATGATTTAATTACATCTATTGGATTTCTTAATAAAAAAATTATTTTAAATTCATTGGGACAATATTTTTCCATTACAGAATAATTATATGGTGTTCCCCACTCACCTCTGTCTATAATATATTTTTGTGGCCAGTCATTATAATAGTTTTGAACTAAATTTTTTTTGATATTTTCAATAGATTTTTCGTCTTTAAAATTGTCATACGTACAAGTGTTTTTTACTTGCTCTAAATTATAAAAACAATTAACTAGACTAGAATGTCCTGATACGGCCATATCTTTGTTTTGATTTAAAATAGTAGAGATAATTGTATTTCCTGATCTAGGAAAACCAGATAAAAAATATACTTTTTTTTGCATGTTCACTCACTTTCATAATAATATATATAAGTCTTTTAAAAAAGGGATTAGTATCTTAAAATAACTATACCTTTTCCACCTGCTCCAGATGTGTTACTTGCTCTAGTACCACCTGATCCACCACCTTTATTTGCTCCAGCTGCTGTTGGAGAAGTAGCTCTATCACCTGCTGTTCCTCCACCTTGTCCACCTGATCCACCAGGTTTTGCTGCCGGAATAGGTATACCAGGTCTATCATCAGCTTGAGCACCACCGCCACCACCTGCGTAGTAAACTGGAGTAGTACCATCTGCAATAGTATAAGCTTTACCTATACCACCTGGTCCACCACCTGCGTTAGGGTTAGGAGATGGATATGCATTTTGTCCGCATTCACCAATTGCACCAGCGCCTCCGCCTCCACCACCAGCTGCGTGATAGTGACGTGTTCCACCAGCGCCACCTCTAAAACCAAATCCGTAAGCACCAGAGAAACCTGGTTGAGTAGGTTGAATACCTAGTCCACCGCCTCCACCATATTGTGCAGAATACAATGGCCAACCTTCAGCTGTTGGTCTTGCTGGGTTAGGTGTAGCACCACCAGCACCACCATTTCCACTTCCACCATCATTATGAAAAGGTCCTGTAGGGCCTCCACCACCACCGCCACCTTTGGCAGTGATAACACCCGCTGTTGGGCCTAAACCTGGATCACCAGGGTTTCCAAATGTTGTATCTTGTCCTTGTGCTCCACCTGAAGCACCACCACAACCAATTGTAATAGCAACTGTTCCACCTGGTGTAACAGGAGCATTTGGTATATAAACTAGTCCACCAGCACCACCTCCACCTGCACCACACTGCGTACCAGCTTGTCCACCTGATCCACCACCAGCAACCACTAGTAATTCAATTAGATTACTAACACCTGATGGAACTGAGAAAGTACCAGATGATGTAAATGATTCTGTACCTGATGGAGTTTCTATAATATTAAAAGTACGAGAAGATGTATTAGACGCAGCATCAACTGCTCTTAAAGTAAATGTAGTTGTAGTTAAACCTGTTCTATCTGTAGTTAGTGTTCCAGTAATTCTATATTTTGACACTCCATTTTCGTTTACCGTTGTCGCAGATAATCCTGGAGGTAAACTACCTGATTGTAATTCAAAAGATACATTACCAGCGGAATCTGGATCGTATGCTTCAATGTCCATTGTTGAAACAGTTGATTGTTCAGCAAATGATCCTATATTACCAGCTGCTGTATTGAAAACAGGACTTTGGTCTACATTAATTTGATTTTCTAAGGTTGCAGTTAAACCAGCACCTACATCACCACCGACTGTAACTTTTACATCATATGGCTCGCCAACTGTACCTAAATTTGATTTAGCAATAACTGCTGTAATTTGAGTAGGACTATCTAATGTTTGTGAATCAAAATTGATAGTAGTTCCACTAGCATTAACTAATGTTGCAGTAGTAGTTGTTGCTGATGTAACAAATCCTGTTCCTGTAAGAGTAAATGTATAATTACCTGTTCCATCACCAGAAACAACTGATGTTGGTGACACACTTGTTAGTGTAGGTATACTTAATCCTACTTTACCTGCTTCAATTTTTTTAATAGCCCCAGCACTAGCATCATAAATTAACAAAATATCATTACTAGCAGCGTTAGATGTTAATTCAGTATTACCTGTAATTGACGTTGCATCTAAATGTTCTTCACTAATCGCATTATCAGCTATTTTAGTAGCGTCAATTGCATCAGCGTTTATTTTATCACTTTCAACTGCGCTATCAGTTATACCAGTTTTTGTAATTTTTGTTAATGCCATATTACTTCTCTCTTATTATTTATACAATTTATTTGTTACTCTTTTACTATTTTGCCAAGTTTTTGAACTAATCTGTTTGCAAACTCATCAAGGTAATCTAAATCAGCAGACATTCCTACATGAGGTATTTTAATTTGTTTACCTTCTTTATCTTTTGTTGTTCTAAAACCTTGAATACTTACTCCTAGTCTTTCATCTTTAATTAATTGACCCCATACTGAATCTTCAATATTTTTCATTGGTATTTCTACAAATTGAAATTTTAATTTTAATTCTTCAATTAACATTTGAGTAGGAACACCTTCTCTTTGTCTTAAAAACTCTATTATTTCTTTGACTACGGCTTTATGATCTTCAGTAATATTACCATAATCGAAAACTCCTTCAATGGCTTCTCCAGTCATATTTGAAGCCAATTTACCATTTACACCTTCACTAGGTTCTTTTACACCATATTTTGCTATTTCTTCAGCCATTTCAATTTTCTCCTTTAAAATATTATGTCTATTTATTAATTATTAATATCTTCAATTGTATTTATTACGGTTTAGTAGGCCAAGTAATATTGTTACATTGTTCTACAGTTGTTACACCGTTTGTAATATCTCGTAAATTTGTTCTGTAAGTCGTCATATCAGATGTTAATGTCTGATCTGATAACGCTAAGTAATCTGTTGCTGCTAAAAGTCTATCTCTTTTTGATCTTACTTCAGCAATCGCTCTATCAAAAGCGCCAGCAGCCCAAGTCGCTTCTTCAGCATCTCTAGCCGCTTCTTCGGCAGCAGTAAATGGTACTTGAACGCCATTTATTAAGTGATGTCTTGCCATTGTTTAGTCTCCTTTTTTTCTTAATATTTATAATCTATTTTTATCTATTGTTAAGCAATACCATAAAGGCAAATATCTCCAGCGTCTATGTTGCCAGAACTCATTGAAAATTGTACTGCATCTACTGCACTTGTAGTATTACCGTAACCTGCAAAGTGCCATTGTACAGCATAGTCATCTCTATCATAAGAAGAAGTATTACTTATAAAATGTTTTACAAATGTTGTTGAACTAGGTTCAAACAAACTTAAAGTTCCTGAAAAACTCTCATCATTACCATTACCACAATTAGAGTTTAAAGGTTGAAAAGCTGTACTTTGTGCTAAATCTTCTCCTGGTGTGTAAGCTTCATTAGCTTCGCTACCATTTTCCTTATGATATGCATACCAAGCAGTAGTTGTTTTTGTAACATTATAGGTAGAACCACCATCCGTACTCATATTAAATTGAAACTTAACATTATCAGTAGCTGGGTGGATATTTTTAAAAGTAAAAAAATATTCTTTGTAGGTATTATCTAAAACTACGGAGCTAGATCCATTTACAAAAGATATGGTTGCAGAAGATGATGCTGTTATCTTTTTAATTAATACCATACCACCAGCAACTAATGAACCACTTGGTACAGAAGTTACATTGTCAAAACTGTCATTATTAAATGCTGCTGCTTTTAATAAACCAGAAGTAGTTAAGTTGTTAGCAAAGTTTCTTGTTATTGTTCCCATTATACTACTCCATACATTTTGATTGTTCCAGCGTCTATGTTGCCAGAACTCATTTTAAATCTTACACCATCTATTGCAGCAGTTACATTACAGTATCCAGCATAATGAACACCAAAAGAGCCTGTCGCACCAAAAGTTTGATAATATTCTGTAGTACCAATAAAATTTTTTATATAAGTGGTTGATGAAGGATCAAATAAAATTAAATAACCACTAGCACTTTCATCATTACCATTACCCAATTCTTGTGCTATGATTTGGTCTGATGTAAGTTGTTTTAAATCCCAAGCTGCTCTATAATCTACGGCTGCACCACTATCATTTTCATTATGATATGGGTTAAAAGCTGTTGTTGTTTTAGTTGCATCAAAATTACTACCACCATCTCTAAAATTAACTGTTAGTTGTGCAACACTTGATGGGTGAATGTTTATATATTTAAAAACATAGGAATCATATGTGCTATCAATACCAGATGTAAAATCTAATGATGCACTTGAACTTGCTGTTTGAGTTGAAAGTAATTTTAATGTTCCACTACTAGGCACACTTGGAAAATCAGTTACATTGGTTACTGAAGTATTATTAACAGCACTTGATGTAAATACACCATTGGTTGTTAAGTTGTTTCCTATTGATGAAGCTATACTCATATTAACTATCCTTTATTCCATACATTTTTATTTTACCATCGCCTATATTACCACTTACAAACTTAAATCTAACACCATCAATTGCTGAGGTGGTATTACAATATCCAGAAACCAAATTATGATTTTGCCATTCTACATTATCTCCTGGATCGGCTGTTGTAACAGTTTGAATTAAAAAATGTTTTACGAAGGTAGTGTTGCTTGGATCGAACAAATACATTCGACCACTCAAACGACTATCATTATCTGCTGAATTTTCAGTTGAAATTTTTTGGTCACCTGTTGATTGTGCTAAATCTCTATTTGTGTCATAACCAAAATTAGCAGAAGAATCAGTTTCGTAATTATACGCATTTGTAAAAGTTGTAGTTTTAGTAACACTAGAATAACTACTACCGCCATCTATTGAAAAATTTACTACAGCATCAGTATAATTGGTAGCTGGGTGCATTGATATAAACTCAAGCATATAAATTGGATATGTACTATCTATTCCACTTGTAATTTGTATATTAGCTGCATCACTTGCAGTATGTTCAGATATAAAAGTCAGAGCCTCTCCAGCTGCTAAATTTTCTATTTGTGAAATACTAGCTACTGTTGTATCATTAATACCTGCTGGTAATATTACTCCACCAGTTGTAAAGTTATTTGCCGCTGATCTTGTTATAGCACCCATATTACGTTAACCTCAAATATCTTATTGATATTTCCGCTGATGCTGCTGGCGCTGTAACAAATGTTAATGTTGTTCCAGATATTGTGTAATCAGTTGTTGGAACTAAAGTTACACCGTTTACTGATACCATTACATCTTCAACTGTTCTTCCACTATCAATTGTAAATCCAGTTGTTGAACCATCGCCTGTTGCCGTATCGTTTGTGTATGTTGCTGAACCTGTTAAAGGTAAATATCTAACTGATATTTCAGCCGAAGCTGCTGGCGCTGTTGTAAATGTTAAAGTTGTTCCTGATATTGTATAGTCGTCTGTAGGAACTAATAAAAATCCGTTAACGTGTACTAATACATCATCTACTGCTCTACCAGAGTCAACTGTAATTGTGGTTGTTGAACCATCACCTGTAAATGTTCCGTTTGTATATGTTAATGTAGAAGTGGCAACATATTGTTTTTGAACTTTTTTAATTTCAGAAGCAGAACTATCATAAACTAAAAATACGTCTGAATCTTGTAAACTTGTAACTTCGGTTTGGCCTGTTACTAAATTATCTAAATTTACTTTTTTAATGGCTGTCGCTGAATTGTCATAAATTACTAATTCATCAGCGCCTTGTAAACCTGTTGTTAAATCTGTTTTACCATTAATATCTAGTGATGTATCTAAATTAGATTTTTGAATTTTTTTAATTGAACCTGCTGATGTGTCATAGATAACTAATTCATCATCATCAGCCGCTTGTTCAGCCAATTCTGTTTTGCCTGTAATATCTAATGAAGTATCAAAGTTTGATTTTTGAATTTTCTTTAAAGATGTTGCTGAAGTGTCATAGATTAATAAGAAATCATCATCTGCTGCTACTTCTGCTAATTCTGTTTGAGTTGTAATAACACCTGTTGATAAGAAATCAGCCACGTCTCTAGCAATACCTAAGAATATGACAAATACTGGATCACCTGACGTAGGAGCCGCTGAAAATACTATTGAACTTCCACCACCTGTTAGCGCATAACCTGTATTAGGTTGTTGAACTACACCAGCAACAGAAACTAATACTGAAGATGTACTACCAACAGTATAATCTAAACTAAAAGTTGTAGTAGAACTATCAGCTGTTAAAGTCTGAGTTTCAAATGCTCCGCTACTTGGTGTTCTTCCTATATATGCCATTTATTAATACCTTACTATTTGTTAATACCTTACTATTACTATTCCTTTACCACCTTGACCACCTGCTCCATTTGGATTAGATCCATCTGTACCTGATCCACCACCACCACCGCCGGTATTAGCTTGACCTGGTGTAACCGATTTACATGGAATATTAGTGCTTGTGAGTCCATTTCCACCACCACCTTGTCCACCTACACCCGAAGTTGTATTACCTCCACCGCCTCCGCCACCACCAGCATAATACACTGGAGTAGTACCATCGGCAATTGTATAAGCTCTACCTATACCACCATCACCACCTTCTCTTGGAACTGTTGGCCAAGGATTACCATTTGCACCAGCGGCACCTGCGCCACCACCACCTCCTGCTCCTGGGGAAGCTGGATTCGCATATGGTGAACTTTGACCACCTGGGTTACCAAAACCGTAAGCGCCTGAATTTCCTGGTTGAGTTGGCTGAGTTGCCGTTGATCCTGACACCACACCCACTGGGTGTGGTGCTCCACCACTTCCAGAACCACCGCCACCAGCAACAACACAATATGTACCACCACCGCCGCCACCTTTGGCAGTTAAAACTCCACCTTGTCCTAAACCAGGATCTCCTGGAGAACCAAATACTGAATCTTGTCCAACTGTACCACCAGTTGCTGATGAGGGACCTCCACCTCCACCACAACCTACAGTAACTGTAATTGTACCTGATGCTGTTACAGGATATGCTGGGAAGAATATTAAACCTCCAGCGCCTCCACCACCAGCGGGAGCAGACTGTGCTGAAGAACCACCACCACCACCGCCACCTGCAACTACTAGAGCGTCAACTGATGTCACGCCTGCAGGTACACTAAACGTACTAGATGAAGTAAATGACTCTGAAGCAGGCGCTAATATTGTAATACTAAATGATCTTGAGCTTGTGTTAGAGGCTGCATCAACTGCTCTTATTACAAAGTTTGAAGTTGTATTTGAAACCACAGCACTAAAACCAGAAATTTGAAATTTTGAAACGCCATTTTCATTTACAGTTGTAGTAGAAACACCTGCTGGTAAAGAACCAGATTGAATTTCAAAAGTTACGTTTCCTGCTGATTCAGGATCAAACGCCTCTATTTCTAAAGTTGTAGAACCTCTACCACCATCTGGAACTGATCCTATAGAACCTGCAGCAGTATTATATGTTGGTGATGCATCTATATTAATTTGATTTTCTAAAGTTGAAGCAATATTATTTGAACCTGTAACTTTTACATCATATGGTTCACCTGCATTAGTTAATGATGATTTTGCTATAACGCCTGTAATTTGTGTTGCACTGTCAACTGTAACAGTATCAAAGTCAACTGTTGTACCTGAATTATTAATTAAAGAAGCACTTCCGCCTGTAAATCCTGTTCCAGTAATAGTAAATGTATAATTACCTGTACCATCACCAGATACAACTGATGTTGGTGAGACAGAAGAAACTGTAGGTCCTTGTAATACAAGATTACTTCTTAATATTTTTTTAAGAGCGCCAGCACTTGCGTCATAAACAATTAAAGTATCACTATTATTTGCTTCTTCTGATAATTCTGTTAAACCTGTAACAACTGTTGTATCTAAATGTTCTTCACTAATCGCATTGTCAGCAATCTTCGCTTCTGTAATGGCGTCTGCTTCGATTTTTGCTGTTGTAACATTTGCATCTGTAATTTTTGCTGTTGTTATAGCATTAGATTGTAATTTTGCTGCCGTTATAGTATTATCATTTACAACATTAAGTTGTTGAGCATTTCTTGTACCAGGATTTAAAACAAATATTGGTTCTCCAGCTTCAGGAGCAGAAGTAAAAGTAATTCTTTTTAATTCACTTGATCCATCAAATCCTAAAGTATAAGCATTAGATACACCCTCTTGTTGTCTAACATTAGCTACAAATACTTGTAATTCATTTCCACCACCATCAGGCGCTATGTTTGTTAAATCAAACGTAGTTGTACTACCATCGCCTGTAAATGTATCTTGCGAAAATAGTCCAGTGCCTCTTTCGAGTGGGGGAGATCCTATATATGCCATTTTTATCCTTTACTATACGTCTTCTAAAACTGTAATCGTTGCGTCAAGTGAAGAAGCTCTACTAGATTCTACTCTTAACACATCAGCATTACTACCATCATTTTGTACTACTAATTTATTACCCGCCATAACTTCCAACGAGGAGCCTGCTGGTATCGTAGCATTTTTTACAATATACACATCATTACTACCATCTTCGTTATCTAAAAAAACTGAAGCTGTAATACCTGCGGTATGTTTGTTTGCTAAAGTAATTCCAATAACAATAGATTCTAGTGCCGAACTACCTGCACCAGCTGGAACTGTATATACAGCGTCAGCAGAAGCGCCAGTAGATGTGCCTACGTTGGGTTTTGCGAATCTTTTGAAATCGTTTGCCATTTTGTTATCCTTTTATTTACTATTTATACTTATCCTAACGCAACTGCCTGCGCAATCGCAAAATTTGTTGATGCGAAATTAATCGCTGTTCCTGTTGTACTTACAAAAGCAGTGTCAGAATCTATAACATTTGTCGAAGAATCAATGTCAATTCTACTGCCCATATAATCGTGAGCAGAACATTGATAATATAATATATTTGGTGTCGTTTCTGACACTACAATTTCTGTATATGCGCCAGAAAACCCAGGTGATCCATTAGTTGTCACACCAGTTGAGTATTGTGTAGTTTTAGCAGCGTCATAATAAAATCTTACTGGATGGCCATTGTTTGATGCATCTTCTTGCGTAAATCTATAAGTATTACCTACTTTAAAATCTACAAAAGGTGATACAGAGTTATTTAGTAGATAACCATTACTAGAACCTGTACCATTGTAAATATGAGTTGATGTTTTAGCCGCAACTGTCACAGTAAATTCTGTGTAAGTATTTGATCCATCTGCGTTATATCTATGACCAAATGTTTGTATAACAAGGTCTCCAGCGACTGATGAGTTTAATTCGTTTACAGCGCCTACAATACTAGACGCCGAAGTTGTCATAGTTGCGACATCACCTATATCGGTTGACGCTAAACTATTAAACGTGGTACGAAACGTATCTAGTGTATCTGTTGTTGCTACTGATCTTACAGCCATTTTATTTCTCTAATACCTTTGTTATTAAACTTTTAATCTCTCTTAATTCTGCCTTTAAATTATTTATTTCTTTACATGCCGTTCTTAACTCATCACTTTGTTTATTTCTTGCTCTATGTCGTGCCATGTAAATATTATATTCACTGGTAGAAGAATTAATTACTGCGTTAGACACTGTGTCTCTAACTAAACTTTCATGTCCTTCTACTCTAACTTTTGCCATTATACCGCCAATGCTATTCCTCTAAAGTCTTTTAATCTCGGTGCGTATGGTGATACACTTCCTCTTAAAACTATTTTAATTTCAAAAGATGTAAACTCTTGTATACCACTTACACTAAACTTGTGATCTTTAAAATCATTATCTTGTACTTCATCACCTGTTGACGGATCAATTGATATATCTGACGATCCATCAGAGTTGAATGGTGTAAATTCTATATCTTTAATTCTTCTTGTTTCTTCACCACCACTTACTCTAAAGAAAGCTTTAATTGATGAAGATGATCTAACACTAGCCGCAACTCTAATATCTAAAGCTGTTGATGGATTTTCTAAATTTACTGTTTTAGTTATGTAAACACCTTCTGATGATCCACCTTCTATTGCTGTGTCTTCTTCAAAGTCAACTGTGTTTGTTAGTTTAACAACTATTGATGCTCCAGCTGCTGGCGCACTACCCATTGTTAGTGTTGTTCCAGAAACTGTAAAGTCATCTACTGGTTGTAATTTTAATCCGTTTTTCTTAATCGCAAGTAAATGAACACTAGCTGGTGTGCTTGATAATGTAAATTCTGTCGTGCTTCCATCACCAGTAAATCTATCTGTTGATGATACAGTAGGATTATTCAATCTATTATTAATCGCAAAAGCATTTGTCCGTTTCATATCTATAAATGGTGATACATTTGCATTATCTGAACTCATTGTAAAGTTTACAATTAAAGATTTACCACCTGACATTTCGTTTGTTTGATTTATTGTACTTGCAACTAATCTTGGTGATGTAAAGTAAATATTATCTCCTACAACTGTGTTTGTTGCTGTAGTATCTATTGTAAATGGCGTCTCTGTACCGTGAACTGATTTTCCAGTTGTTGTTTTAATTGTCGCTGATAAATCTGTACCTGGTTGTGTGATTTGACCAATCTGTAATTGCATTACATCAAACGCTCTGTTTTCTGTAGCGACTACTGAACTACCACCAACATCACCTGAAGATGTTGCTGTTCCAGCAGTTGTAATATCATAACTATCTAAAGTTATGTTTGAAATACTTGTATATGTTCCGTTAATCGCAGAGTGAGCGATACCATTGTATGTGCCTGAAGCAACACCAGAGATTGTCACATTATCACTTGTAGAATGCATACCGTGATTTTTGTGGAATACTCTTATGATACCTGTACCATTAAATGTTCTTAATGGATTAGCTTTTAATGTTCTACTAGGTAAATCTTTATTTGCTAATGTTACTGTACCTGAAGTTGTAGTATCAAATACTGCTTTCTTCATATTGAATTTTAAGTCTTCCATTTGTTCAGGTGTCCATGTACTATCATTTGCTGACTTAAATAATACACCTGTAGCTGGTTGTTTAGATACTGTTCTATCACTACCTATAACTGTATCACCTAATCTTGCTGTGTAAACTGCGTAGTCAGTAGAATCTGTTTTTAACACTAAACAATATTCTGTACCTTCTTGTAAATATACAGGTGATGGGAAAGTAAATGTTGTTGCTGTACTTGCGTCTGTACTTGTATTTACTGAACCTGGATTTAAATATTTTTGTGCGAATGGTAATACATCATTTGTAGGATAACCATTATTCATTTTTCTAATTTCAGCTCTAACTGGAATTGTATCAGATTTAGTTGAGAAGAATGCATCAACGCTTGTGATATAAACACCATCTGCTTGGTCAATTATAAATGATTGTGCCAATGGATCTGGTGGTCCTCCCCTTCTTCCGTCTCCTCCACCTCCTCGTGGTGGTGGAATTGTGACTGAACTTGAAGATGATCTTGTAATTCGTCTTGTATCAGAAACTTGTCTTCTAACTACTCTAACCTCTCTAGTTGAAACAACTGCTTCTCTTACAGTTTCTTGTAAACCTTTAGCAGAATAATCAGCCTCAGCTGATGTTGCGTTATCTTCGCTATTTAAATTTTCGTTTGTTGATGAACTTGTTAATCTGAATACTCTTTTACCTGTTCTCCATCTTGGATTAGCGTCCACATTTGGATCAGGTATTGCAAATGTACCACTCACAGCACCATTTGCATCAGTATTTAAATTACCACCAAGTGATCCACCAGATGGTGTCACATAAGCTGTAATTAATTGTTCATCAAAATACGGGAAAACTCTTGTATTAGGTCTCATACCCTGAGCAGTAAATGATATTGTTCTACTTCTAATAAAAGGTACAAAGTTTACACCTACAACTCTATCACCTAAACTTTGAATAACTGATACTGGCATAACATCTGTTCTAATACCACCTCTTGTTTGAACAACGTCTCTACTGGTTGTTGTAGTGATTGTTCTACCATTTTGAGTAGTATTTGATCTAGGATTACCTGACCATTGATCTTGCCACTCGTTCCATTCTGTGCCTAGTGGTATATCTGAAATATTTTCATTTGATAATCCCATTGCTCTTCTTAGATTATCAAAAGTACCGTTTAAGTTTACAACAATGTCTGGCGCTCTACTTGTTTCTTTCCATTCATCAAGTGGTGGATCTAAATCAATATCACCAATCCAATTGAAAATCATATAAGGTTGTAGATTTTCTGATTTTGTAGCGAAAGGTTGATCTATAACACTTGTTTCTGAATAAGGTAATGTTATTACATCACCTGTTAATTGATAATTCGCAGCTGTTCTATCTGCGGCTAATATTGAAGTACCATCTTCATCTATTTCTTCTAACTCAATGTTATCTTCGTTAAACATTGGTCTAGCCTCACCTCTTGTTCTATCAATCGCAAGTTTGTAATCATTGTTTCCAACATCACCAACATTGTGACCTGTAAAGTTATCAACTACGAAACCATTTTTAAATCTATCAAAACCATTTGCGTCTTGTATTTGTAAAGATTGAGCATCAGCTTCTAATAAAGAAAGTTGAGTGTAGTATTCAACGTTTTGTATTCTTTTTTCTAAACGACCTATATCTCTCATAGTAAATCGTCTATTGTCTTGTTTCTGTACAATTACCTCATCTGTATTTAAAGTATAAGATGGTATTGTTAATGTTGCCAAATGTAAATGACTATCTAAATTTTGTGGTGCTAAAGGATTTAATGAAGATGCACCTTTAACTACTTTTAAGTCACCATTTCTGGTTATGAATATTTTATCTATTCTATTTAAGAAGAAAGAAAAGTCTGTAGTAATATCAGAATTAAATTCTGGTATATCAATTGTACTGTTACCTGTTCCATTGTAACTTCTTTCAAAGTCTGAACCAGATGTAGCACCTGGTAATGTTGAAGCATCATCTACTCTAGGTCTAAAATCTAAACTATCTCTTAATTCAAAAGTTGTACCTAAAGTTTCTGATGTATAACTAGGTATGTTTTCATAAGTGACAACACCTGAATAAGAATCTACATCAAAGTAATCACCAGCACCGTGAGAGAAGAAATCAAAATTAATTAATAATTGACCAGTTGGTTTTAAAGCACCTGGTTTTAATTTAATTCTACCAATATCATAAAAGTTATCTCTTTGACCATTATCTAAATCAAATCTACTTGTAATATCTGTATGTGAACTAGTTGCCGTTGTTCCAAACGCAGGTGACATATAAACATTATTAATTTTAAATATATCTGCTTTTGCTAAACCAACTACACCACTTTCTATGATTGATTGTGATGATATGTTTAGTGTTGATCCACTAGTTAAAGATTTTGTTTTAGAACCAGCGATTGTTCTACTTACAGTCGCTGTAATTTTTACCTCGTGACCAGCAAAGTTAGCACCAAAATCAAATTTTAATGTTTTACCAGTTGGCGATCCACCTAATTCAAATATAGCATCACCTTCGTGGTTATTACCTGAAGTATTTAAAATATCACCTACACTACCTGTTCCACCAGAACCTGTAGTCATTATTGATACTGCGAAATCATCATTTGCGTGTGATGTAAAAGTTTCGTTTGTACCAGCAGTAATAGTTGCGTCACCGTTAGATGATAAAGTAGAAACAAATTGTCTTCTAACGTTAAAGTTAGTATCTGTCGCTCCACTATTAGCATCTGTTTTTAGTGTGCTTACTGTTGTATTTGGTAATTTAAATATTGATATATTTTGTTCTGGATTTTGTAATTTCGCTCTTCTTCTAGTTGCGATACCACCAGTTGTCACATCACTACCTCCAACGGCAGCAGTTAAAGTTAATTCTGTTTGTGAGATAATATTTCTTACTGTACCTGTGACTGTACTACCAGCGTCATTTGTAAATGATATAGAATCATCTACTTTTAATTCTGTCGTAAAATTAGTACCTTTACCTCTTACAGTTGCGTTTGAGTTTGCCACTGTAACGTTTCCTGTTAATTCTGTGTTTGCACCATTTGTAGCATCTAAAACTGTATCTGCTGTGTATGTAGGCGAACCTGCCATACCAACTTGTTTTGTTTGTTCAAAGTCAAAAGAAGTTACACCTTTGAAACCAATTGTGTCTGCTTGAATAGTGCCAGCGTTGTTTGAAGAATCACCTGTCACAGTTTCACCTGCTGAGAAAGTACCTTGTACATTTGATACTACTACTGTTGTGTGAGAGGCTGTAGGATTACCTGATTGTGCTGTGACGTTTAATGCTGTTGTACCATCACTATCAAATAACTCAAAAGTATTTGTTGTAGTGTTTCTTACAACACAAACTCTATCACCAGAGTTTGTCACACTATCAACATCATAAGTACCACCTGTTAAAGTAATTTGTTGACCATCTACAAATCCGTGTGACGATAAAGTTGCAACTGATGGACTAGCAACTGTAATTGCGATGGCAGCACTTTTCTTTGCTGTATCTGACATAACAACACCAGTTGCACCTGAAGTTGCACCAGTCACTCTTTCACCTGTTGTATATGTTACACTAGTTGTTAAATCTAGGTGTGTAAACATTTCTACATCAAATAGATAATGTCTATAAACACCTGAAGTTGCGAATATGTCATTTGTCTCTGTACCTGAAACATATTCAAAACCACGAGATTTAGCTCTACCTATTTGTGATACGTTAGTACCAACAGTTACTATTTCTGTACCTCGAACACTTGTTGGGTCTCTATATAAATTTACATTTTTAAATGCCTCTACTCTACCTGATACAAAACTTATATCTGGTGAGCCATAAACGTTAGATACGTTTACAAAGTTTTTTACATTAAATCTTGTTTTGTTATTATTAGCATCTTCTGTATCTCTAGCTTTATCTACATCAACATATGTTGTTGACAATACTTCTGCCTCATAACCATTTACATAAGCTTTAAATGGTGATACACCAACAGCAAGTTTAGTTGCTAAACCTCCATTACCTGATGTAAAGATACCTCTGTTATTACCACTTATTAAATGTTCTCTTACATCAAAATCTGGATTAGATAAAACATAATCACCTGATTCGTCAAACGTTCTTCTTGCTAATGTTTCTTCTAAAATACTGTATTCTGTTGATCTTGCTTGACCTTTTATTTGACCATTTTCAACTCTTAATAATTCAAAGAAGTTAGAATCTTCTGTTGATGATAATGTTTTCTTTGTTAATGTTAAAAGTATTTTAAATCTATGAGCACCTGGCGCATTAACGTTTGAACTACCTGTTGCATTATCGTTTAAAGTTGCGTCATCATTTGGTGTTACAAATGATTCTGTGATTGTATAACCAACTCTATATGAAGGTGTATTTGTATATTTGTCTAATACTAAAGTCTCTGCATCTGCTTGTACAAAATAACCATTTATATAATAAGTACCTGCCGCACCTATTGCAGCAGAACCTGTAGCAGTTGTATTTACGACTGCTGATAAAGCAACACTGTCACTATTTGTTCCTGTGATTGTTTCACCATCCGAAAATACAAATGAAGTATTATTACTACCTGTCTTTTCGTATTTTACATAAAGAGTATCTGGATCAGAACCTGATAATGCGTCAGTATTAATTATCTCAGCAACAACACCTGAAGTGCCACCTGTAATAATTGTACCTGTTGTAAATTGAGCTAAAGTGTTCGCACTAGCGATACTTGTTAATTTGACTGCGTAATATTTGTCATCAAATGCCACACCACCAGGTATTACAATTGACCCTTGTTTAAACATATGGTCACCAAATTTTTCAATCTGGTTTTGTAATAATGTCTGTGATTGTGTTAATTCTCTAGCCTGTACAGCAAACGCTGGTCTAAAAAGAACTCTATGGAATTTTTTACTTTCCGTAAAGTCATCAAAGTAAGGCGAGAGATTAAAGTCAGTTGGACTTGGCATTTATTCCTCTCTAAAATTCAATTATCAGTTTGACGTTCTCTGTTTGGTCAGCCGCTCTGGTAATTGGTGATCTGTTCTCTGTATACATAACGTCTCCTGTATCTGCATCAATTTCACCAGAATTATATCCACTAGTAAATACAACGCTATCAACAGTTGTTGATGAAGTTGATGGTGTTGCTGATGCACTTGAAGATTGACCTGATATAGCATTTGCTCCAGAGAACGCTGTTAGATTACCGTTAGCGTCACAACCTTCATCATTAAATCTTGTTTGTATGTAATAAAGTATATTATTTGAACTATCCCATTCTACAACCTTACCGACTGCGCCAGTAGTTGCTTGATTAATTTCTTCGTCTGCTGTAAATGTACCAGATGGACTGGTTACTAATACAGCTTTTGTACCTCTTAAAGTAGTTGCCGATGCGGCAGAACCACCAGACTTAATATCTCTCATTAAAGATACTCGTCTAAAATCATTAGCAGTGGTAAAGTCACCTGTGTTTGAAGTCTCTCCAGCTTCAAAGTTGGTGTTCAACATTACAAAAAACCCACCTAATTCTGTAATTGCGTTTTTACCGTGTCCGCCTTTTGGTTCAATAATAACATCTATTTCTGAACCTGATAAACCTGTTGCTCCAGCTGATACTATGTCAGCGTTTCTTATGTAACCAAATGTATAACCTGTACCTGGAGTTGTTACTGTAACTGCTGTTACTGCACCACCTGATACTGTAACTGATGCTACACCACTTGATCCATCACCTCTAATTGCTACGCCAGTGTGCGTACCATTAGTACCACCTGATCCAGCAGTTTTAATTTTACATATATTTACTGCACCATCAACAGCAGCTGAACTAACAGTAGAGTTAGTAGCGACTGCCATAAAGTCTGTTGATAAAAAGTTTGATTGTTGAGTCGCAGAAAGTGAATACATATATTTCCACTTATATCCATCTCCAGTTGTAAGTATAGATGAAGATGTACCAGTTGGCTCTACTGTTGAGGCAGCATTACTGTTGTTATCTAAACATTTGTACACATTGAAAGTAGAACTCATTACATAGAAAGTTGCGTCAAATAAACTTGTTGCACCACTATTAGCTGTTTGAGTAGATGTACCACCTGTCACTCTGTTACCATAGTCATGTCTATAATAATCATAAACTGTACCAGTTGTCCAGTTTCTTCGAGGAATAACAATAGAAACATCTGAACTTGTCACTTTTTTAGCTGCCAGCAAATCATCAAAGTGATAAAACTCGTCTCCTATAGAATCAACAGGTGTTAATGGACTTGCGTCTGAACCTGAGTTATCTGTTCTTGCGTCTGGTCTTGTTGCTGTTGCGTATGCTTGTGGTCTACCTATTCCTAAGTAATACACATTAGCTGCGCTTTCTGTGAATGATTCCACAAACTGCTCTTGGTTGTGAACTCTAAATTTGTTTGTTATTATAGCTGGCATTATTTCCTCTTTTTACATTTATATTTATACGCTAACTTTCTGTGATTTCGGTTGGTAGCGCTAAATTTGTTTTTAAATTCCTATTTGTTATATCTTGGAACTGTACTAACTCACCATCTAAATCAGTATTATATGTTCCTGTTAATCTAAAATCAGCCCAGTTTGACATCTGCATAGGTGATATTGCAGTAGTGACTGTACTATCTGAGGCACCCCCTATTGTAGTTGTTTGAGCTCTACCACCACTACCACTCATCATATTTAGTGCGTATTTATTGATGGTATGCATTCTTGGTCCACAATATGCATAACCATATCTATTCGCTGTTCCTCTAATAGTTATAGGAAATCTATTCAAACTAAACGATAAAGTTATATCTCGTTTTAAAGTTAAATCTCTAGTATTCGCTGTAAAGTGTTCAGTAGTTGAATCTGTAAAGTCAGGATCAACACCTAATTCTGGTACACCCCTTAATGTAGTACCATCATCTACTGTACCTAATCTTCTACCTAATATACTAGAAAATAAAGTATTAATTACTAGATCAATACCTGGATCAAATTCTATTCCACTATTAACACCTGTGAAACTTCTAATTTGGTTATTAACCTGTGTAGCAATAGCAACTTGTCCTGTAAAGTAGAAACCAGCTGTATGCATAGTCTTTTTAAAACTATCTCTCCAGTCATTAATAGAACGACCTACTTTAATTACATAAGAAAAATCCTGATAGTATAAACTATCTTGTATCTTCATAGTTGTTTCTGATAAGTGACCATCTTCATTTAAAAATACACCAGCAGTATCTACAACAGCATTAACTGTAATTGTAGCAGTTGATAAATCATTTTTCATTACTGTTGATGTTGCTTCTGATGATGCACCTGTGATAGGTGTGTCTTCTAAAAACTCTCCAGTTGCATTAGATACTTTTAATAAATTTCTAGCACTATCAAATGATACAACTGTTGCAGTTATCACTGTTGAACTACTATCAACACCTGAAACTGTTTCTCCTACTGTATAATTACCTGTCTTATCTTTTATAATAATTCCACTTGGTAAACTCAGTGTTGGACTAGGTGAGGCCTCATAACCTGCGCCTGTTTCAATTTTTTTAGTGTTAAGTAATCTTCCTATTTCTGTACCATAAGGTATTACTTTAGCACCTAAACCTGTTCCACCAACTACGGCTGTAGGTAAAGATGTATAACCACTACCACCATTTATAATTCTTATATCTGTAATATCTTCATTACCTGATCCGGCTTCTTGTACAATTTTATTTCCTGTATATACATCACCTCTGACAGTTTCATCTTCTAATACTATATGGTCTGTTGATGTTGCGCCTGTTGTTCCATTCTCTGGTGTAATTCCACCATTAACAACTGATACTTTTGCTATGGCACCACCACCATTTGTATTAGTGTTTGTAAATGTTATATCATCACCTATGGCATAACCTGAACCAGCGTCATCTATTAATAGCTCTGTAATTTTTCCTGATCCTACGTTATCAACTTGAATAATAGCAGATGTACCACCACCCGTTAATGTAATAGCATCATCAGGTGATAATAGACTACCATCATTTGTAATAGAAACAATATCTGGTATGCCTGTGACAGTTGCTTTTATAAAAGTATCTGAAGTATCTGAAGATGTACCTCTTATTTCTTCTGATGTTACAAAAGTACCTGTAATTGTATCTTCGTTTAATATAAATTCTGTTACTGTGTTAGAACCTATTTGAAATTTAAATATATTTTCTATTATAGCAGTTGCGCCAGATGTTTGACCTGTAATTGTTCGTCCTACTAAATCTGATGTTTCACCAACAGTACCAATTGCTCTTAATATTTTTTTCGTATCAAATTGACCATCTGATACTCTTAACATTTGCTCTCTAGGATAAATTGTTTCAGAATCTAAATTAAATAAAAATCTAAAAAATACTTCGTGTCCTCTTTGAGTACCTTTTGCTCTATAAACTGATTTAATGTTTTTAATAAGTTTTCTTTTATCTACATTACCATCTAAAGTTTCAGGTAAAGTATTTAAAAACTCATTTCTAAATTTTGTTAAGAAGTTTGATATTGCTTTATCAGGATCACGGAAGTTTAATAAGTCTTGTATATTATTTACAGGATTAGGTCTATAATTAGATATAGTTGCTCTTGCTGTAGAAGTTGCACCTATGATAACCTCATCTTGTATAAACTTATCTTGTGCTGATATGAATAATCTATTATTAACTAAATCTTCCGATAATACAGTTGCAGTTGCGTTTGAAGTTTGACCTGTAACTATTTCACCTCTTTCAAATTTACCAAAACCAGTGTCTTCTAATAATATTTTATCACCTTCATCTAAAGATGTTCTATCTGTATCTATTTTAGTAGCATTTAATACTAAACTATTTGTTTGTGCTGTTTCAGTTTCTAATTGAATACCATCAGTTAATTCTATGTTCGCAAGAGTAACCTCTGCGGATTCCATAAACTTATAATACGATTTAACAAACTCTAAAAATTTAGGGTGATCGGCAAGTACAAATTCTGGTACTTGTTGATTTATAAGGTTGGTTATTTTTTTAGTAAACTTAGCCATTAGTAACTACTTGTTGTTGTATATCCTACTCCTGCGTCAGCAGAACCTCCAACAAAAGTATCAGCAGTTACTGTAATAGATGAATTTGCTGTATCAATTTCTAATATTTGATCTCTCACTGGTACTACATCATTTGAAGAAGGTAAAACTGTTAATTCTATTTTAGATGAAGCTGCGCCTCTAATATTTTCTATACTTAACACACTTAACGAATTAATAATTATTGCGCCAGTATCATAATCAATAGTGCCTTGATTTTCATTTGCATAAACTCTAGTTGCGCCAGAGAAACTATATCGTCTTATATTACCTTGTCCATCATCATCTAAATAAAATATTGTTGAACTATCACCTGATACTTTAAAACCAGATGATTCTAATATACCACCTTCTGCTGCTTTATGACCAGAGTGTGGATTATATAGTGCGTTTCTAAAGTAAACATTATATTTTGTAGAAGTTGATAATGTTGGTGTAAAATCTTTTCTAATTTTTAAAGTTGTTATGTTAGATAATATAGAACTATCTGTTGCATCAATCAAACCTGATACTTTTGAGTATCTAAAGATACCATCAAATTGTGATAGTGTATTTGTATTATAATTTGTTAATGTAGTTAATACATTTGATTTTAAAGTATCAGCTGTTTTAGTTGTACTTTTTGCGTCAAATTTTATATTACTTGTTAATAATATTTTAGTAATTTCTGGATCAACAATTTCTGGTCTAACAGCAGCAACATTATATTTTTTTAATTGAGTTACTAAATCTGTTTTAGTTGTATTTGTTAAAGTAGAACCTGACGCTGCTTTAATTGCAATCTTTACTACACCATAAACTGGGTTTTCATCATCTTCTCCACCCCAAGCAGAAACTGATTGTGCGTTAGGATACAGTGATTGTACTATCGTTTCATAATCACCAGTAGTTACAGCTCTGTCTTGTGCTGAATATTGTAAAGGTGCATTATATCTAATTGATTCTTTTGTTTGAGCTTCTGAACCACCTTGAGCATTTGATACAGTAGTTAATGTAACATCTGAAAAACCACCAATGTTACCTGATAGTGTAAATGAACTAGCGCCATTTGCTTCATCTTTATTTGATACAATGTATTCTAGTATAACAATGTTACCATCGTCTAATTTATTTCCTAATACATCATCACCAAAATAAACTTCAAACTTACCATCTTCCATTTCTTGTAAAAAATAAACTTTTGAAGTAGCTGATATAGAAGTAATACCTGTTGCTAATGTATATGTGCTAGTAGTTGTATCACTAGCTGAATTTTGTACTGATACTTTTAAAGTTGTTGTATCTGCGCTTACACTTGGTATAATAAATCTTTGGTCAACATCTGTACTATCAACTGTATATTTAAATGTAACTAAAGTACCTTCAAAAATAGATATGTTTGAAAATTTGTAAATACCATTTGTTGGTGTTAATGTGTGTTCTGCATTAGTAACAAACTGATAAGTTTCACCATCAACTGTTGTTGTAAATGCTGTACCTTTTGCCATAGTAATTGTTGCAACAGAAGAAGCAATATTATTCATCAAAATATCGACTGTTGCTGTAGGTGATTTGGGTGATGTAGGTGTATAACCTAACATCTTTGCTAATGATACAATATTTTTTCTAATATCAGCACTGTCTAGGTACATTTCATTTGCTAACATATTAGCATTGAAACCTAGGTAGTGTGTATTGTAAGCAAGTAAGTCTAGTAGAACAGCAAAACCAGAACCTTCAAAATCATAATCTTGGAATTCTGATTGATCTTGTAAAAATGATTTTAAATTTGCTTTTATATCGTCAAAATCAAAATCTGAAACTTGTAATTTATTGCTTGCCATCTTATCTTAATCTTTCTAAAAATGTTTCTACTGTAATTGGGTTTTGTATTCCTATAACATAAAATTTAATTTCAAGTCTATATGCATTTCTATCAATATCAGGATCAGCTAAAATTTGTGTTATCTTTGCTCTTGGCTCAAAGTTGTTTAACACTTCTTCTACTTTTCTTTGTAAGTTTAAAGCAGTCAATGGTGTCATTGGCTCAAATAATAACGCTCTTACGTTACCACCAATCTCTGGGTGGAAAGGTCTTTCAAAGTGATTAGTATTAATTAAATTTCTAACACTTCTTTTTACTGATTCAACATCAGTCAATTTATTTACATCATTTGTGACAACATTTCTACCAAAGTCTAAATCTAAATCTTTGTAAATTCTAGTAGCACGTTTACTATTGTTAGTTGCGTTTAGATTGGCCATACCAATATTTATACACTATTAACCAGCGTTTACGTTTGAACTACCAGAAATACTATGACCACAAGAAGCTGTATCACCTGCTCTAACAACACCTATACTATTTACTTTTACAGTAGAAGAACTACTGTTCATTGGTGGTGTAGGTGCGTGTGGTGGTATACCATGACTTGCTACCTTATCACCTAGTCTTACAACACCCTTACTATTAACAGAAACATTAGAACTACCCTCTATGGCAACACCACCAGCCAAATCTTGTCCGTTTCTACTAATACCAGGCATTATTTTCCTTGTGAGTTGTAAACTTTAAATGATCTTTTACGAGATTTGTTCATAGAACTCTTTTTAACTCTTTTACTTGTGCCTTGTGAAGTCTTTTTAGGCATTCTTTCATGCGCTATAAATGATTTCGCTAATTTTGCCATTATCTACTTGCCTCTTTTGCTGCTTTTAGTGCCGCTTTTCGTTTTTCTGCGATTAACGCTTGTCTTATTTTACGACCCATTGGTATTTCTACAGATTGACTGATTTGTTTACCTTTTTTACTCACATATTCAACACTTATAAATCTATCTTTGTAATCACCTTGTACAGCTCTTACTGCTTTTTTTAAACTTGTCTGTTCTGTATCTTTTTCATCACCATTTTCGTTCCAAAATGTAAATTTTCTCATTTTTGCCATTATATTTTATGCTCCATTAAATAAATCTTCGTTGATTGTTGATTTTTCTTTTTTTTCTTCGTGTCTACAGTTACCGCAACACTTAATTTCACCATTGCCATCGTAATCTTTCATACAATCGCCACCACAGTGACAGTCGTGTCCGCAATTTTCACAATATTTTGTCATATTTTTATTTATGTTAGTATTTACAACGCACATTTGCGTGTTTTAGATTCGTTTCTGTTAAATTTTCTTTATTTTTCAACGCCGAATCGCCAATTTTCTCTAAATCTGGCCTAATTTTACATGATATTTCGGTACAAGAACAAATGGTGAACAAAAAAAGTAAATAAGTCAAGTAAATCAACCCTTTTTTAACCAAAATAATTTGCTTTTCTACCATTTTTCTCTGTACTAATCTATTTATCCTGATATATTAGCTAGTATATGATAAACAAAAACATAAAAACAAATAATATGACGATAGTTAGAAATATCGCATATAAACAAATAGAAAAGATAAACAAAAATTTAAAAGAAGTTATTGAAGTTGATAATACTCTTTTAAGTATGATTGATATTAATATGAAAAATGCAATTAATAAAATCATTAACAATTATAAACTAAAACAACAATAAGGAAAAAACACTATGATACTACAAGAAATGAAAGACACTAATAAATTTAACCAAAAATTATTTTCAATGTCTATTGAAGATTTAAATAACACTAAAGATTTGATTGCTGATATTATTCAGAGTAAGATTAAGTCTGTTATGAAAGTTGGTATGAAAGTTAATATAGTCCAAAAGACTAAAAAGACTTCAGGTGTTATCAAAAAGATAATGCAAAAAAAATGTTTAGTAACAATTGACAGTGGTGTAACGTACAGAGTACCAATGTCTATGTTGGAGGTAGCGTAATGAAAAAAAAGATATACGAATATATGACTTTAGTTTTCGCAGTAGTTGGTACACTAGCAATGGTATCAGCAGTTGGTGCGATAGAAACAGATCAATACTTGTTAGGTGCGGCAGCAGTTATGACAGGTATTACTAGTTACATGATGACTATGTTCTCACAAAGTTTATTTGCTGAAGCAGAAGCTAGAGAAAAATCATCTTGGAACGACTTAAATGAATATTACATAAATGGAGAAAAATAATGATTACAGTAACAGATAAATCAACAACACTATTAGAAGGTGTCGGTAAAATGATTGACGCCATGGTATTAGATTATAGTAAAGGTAATAATAACGAAAGAATGTTTAACGAATACAAAGATGGTTTTAAAACTATGACTGGTCAAAAATTTATCAAAGTGGTTAATAACAATGGTGTAAAAGCTTTTGTTGTAAAGGCAGATGGTGGTAGATTTAAGATGGGTGATATTCTTAAACCTGCGAGTTGGAGAGCTCCAGCTAAAAATAGTGCTAGAGGTAATGTACTTGAAGGTGGTTATGCTATTCAATGGACAGGACCATTGTATTTAAGATAATGGCAAAGTATCAAGTCATAAAAGACAGTAAGGTCTTAAAAGAATTTGACAAACCTATGGATGCGGCCATATTCGCTACTAATAACGAGTTTGGTCCAGGTATGTCAATTGTTACTAATGATAAAGAAGCGTCAGAGACGTGGACACATTTTGATTACAAAGAAAGTTTATAATGGACAAATATTTAAAATGGATTGCGACAGGATTTCTAATGATCGGTGCCGCATTAAATTCACTTAACATTTATCCTTGGGGTCCTATCGCTAATTTGTTTGGTGGTATGACTTGGTTAATCGTTTCTATTATGTGGCGTGAAGCCGCACTCATCACAACTAATATTGTATTAGCGACAATTACATTTATTGGTTTAATTTACACTTATACTCATTAAAGAGCAATCATAGTTTAACGGTAGAACGTCTGCCTGTGGCGCAGAAGGTCATTGTTCGATTCAATGTGATTGTACCAGTTTAGAAAAAGTGAGAGGAGAGAATGTGTGGAGGTCTCTCCTCTCTATGATAGACCGAAGTCTATCGTGGTGTGGTATAGTTATTTATACATCAAATTTTCTGTAGTCTTGGATCTTTTGATGTGATATTTTTTTCTGCTTTTGGTCTAGCAATTGAGTCCATACTTCTTTTTCTCAATTGGGCTTTGGCAGATAATTCTTTACTTCTATCTGTAAAGAGTTTCTTTAAATCCCATTTAAAGTTCATAACACCCTCCTTCTTAAAGTTAGGTGCGTTCCTTCAGCATTCGCTTACTTCCGGCCATATGGCTGAACGTGTATTATTATTTATAAC
>Ga0222718_10000860_pt1 | contig 30979 bp, 33 predicted proteins | sample C33_27DmetaG_FD_165045 | JGI IMG/M metagenome (GOLD analysis project Ga0222718, IMG submission 165045) | Estuarine water microbial communities from San Francisco Bay, California, United States - C33_27D | ecosystem: Environmental > Aquatic > Marine > Unclassified | place: USA: California...
CATATTGTTCCACTATCTAATTCTGTTAAAGGTTTATCATAGTAACGATGAATACAAATATCCCCGTATTCTTTTCTGAACACAGGTATTGCTCCAACTGCAACAATTTCTAAGTGAGTAAACTCTAGGGATTTTTTAATAAATCTGTCCTCAAGTAAAGACAGCTGATAGCCAAATCCACATTTAGACATCCTATTCAGCATTGCTTTATTGTTATAATCACCAAAGACTGTCGCATCCTTTCCATATCTATCTTTCAAGTCTACAGTGTCTATTTCTGAGACAACTTCATCAAAAAACTTATTCCTGTTTTTTAACTCTATAAAAATAGGACTCTTATCTATTCCTTCAAATGTGGTTAAGTGGCCCAATTCTTTTAAATACTTATTATGGAAGTCAAACATCATGTCATAGTTTTTCCATCTCGCAGTCCGACCTATCCATTTGTGATGCTTCATATCTTGATCTTCAACAGATTTATGATATTCCTCATAGTGAGAAAATGATATTCCCGGCTGCATCAGGTGAATATCTATTTTCCTCATATCAAAAAGATTTGGAGTATTTACCATGTCTGCAAAATCACCAGTGTCGGAGTGTGCAAATATTATATCTGATTTTTCATAAGAATCTTGTAGCAATGTATTTCTTCTTAGTGAAGACTTGTTATGATCATGCTGAATAAACACCCTATATACGCCTAAGTCCAACAGTGTAGAAAACCTATCTTGACATTTTTTACTGTGATTAACAGACGGCAATGAATTGAATATAATTATATCAGAAGATTTACAGCCCTCATATACCTCATCAAAATCATCTCTGTCAAAGCGCACATGAACCAAATTCTGTATCTCATGGGAGTCGTTCCTAGACCACCTTTTATCCTTAGATGCATATACCATAGGAGTATGGGAGTTGTTGAGTAACCACCTCTCCAACTCTACAGTGTATTTTGTAACGCCGCACCCTTCGAGGCCTCGTCCTAGAACAATAGCTACTTTCATAGTTTATTTTCCCATTTCAAAAACTTTTCTTCTGTCCATTCTGATGTTTGTGTTGGGCCACTGTAATGAGTTATAAATTTGCCCCGTTTTCTCCAAGAACCCCAATCATCATCAAGCAAATTATATTTTCCATAATATTTTGAAACTAACACATTAAACACAGATTGGTCGTGTTGACCATTTTTAATATTTTTCCAACAATCTAATTCATCTTTCCAATACTGTTCAGTTAATTGTAAGAACTTTTTATCAAACAGTATCACTCCACTACAAAAATAATCATGTGTATCTGGAAGATTGTGTATTTGTAACTTTCTTTTATTTTTTTCTTTTCCTGATGGTGTTTGTTTTGAATTATCTAAAACTGCTGAAAATTTATCATAATTAAAAATATTTGGACAATTCTTTGTTATTACAGCATCACTATCTAGGTATAATATTTTATCATATTTTTCATACATTTTGTAAACATACAATGTATGATAACATGGTGCATATTCATTTCCTAACCAATCTGTGTTATATAAGCAAAAATAATCTGCACCAAATTTATCTGCATACTCTTTAGCTCTTTGATTCGAAAAACCATAAAGAGAATTGGAGTATGCAAACCTTTTTTTACCAGAAGTTTTGACTCCGTTAGGTTTTATATTAACTTGGAATACAAGAGTTTTCATTTTGGCATATAATCCTCATACTTCATAGTCTTACCGCTGTGTGCATTAGGGCAGTAAGTCTTCAGATTTTCAGGCGCAAGATTATTTAGATTGCGGTCAACGTGGTCTACTTGCAAACCCTTTTTATAATTTACTAAACGCTCTTCCTCAGAAAGAGGAAATTCTTCAGAACCAATTGGCGGGTTAGTAACAAAGTCTTCAAAGCATTTGCAGCCTTCACGTTCACAACGATCCTTTTGTGCTGCTTTGTATGCAGCATCACGCTCTTGTTTAGAAGCAGAAATGGTTTTTTTATAACCATTGCGATCAACATTATTAAACTGACTCATAGAAAGAGGAGCAGAATAGTCATCCTTCCACTCTGGTACAGCAACTTTATAGGTTTCAGTATCAGGAACAAAGAAAGTGTGTGAGTTCTGCAATTTCATGTACTCACGCAACTCATCAAAAACAGGAGAGTCTTTGTAGTTCTCCACAAGCCAATCTACAGCATCCGACACAAAGTTAACATCCAAATCTTCAATGCCAAAGTTGGTGCGAACAGCACGGCCAAAGATTTGAAGAATAGAAACTGTTACTTTATTTTCACCAACTTGGTTACGCTCCCGTGAGTGAACTTCATGAGAAATATTAGGAACATTTAAACCAAATTTAAACTTCTCAATGTGAAAAATATATCGCAAATCAACCTTTACATTTTTATCAGTAGACAAAGATGCAATCTCTGAGGTCTTCATCAGATTGGTAAACTCATTGAAAGATTTCACCTTACGGCGTTCGCCGTCAAGATTTTCGATTATATAACCCTTTTCAGTTGCAATTCCAAAAATAAAAAGTGAGGGGTCATATTTTCCTGCCAGCATCGCAGCAACAACCGCTTGCTCTTCATCAATATTCAACGATGAAGTACCATTTTCGATATTAGCACCAGCATTTAAAGTCATAACGGTTTTTGGTGCCAATTTAAGGGATGGTTCATGTGCGTTAATGATCTCAACTGTTGTAGCAGAAGTTGCAGAAAATGCCAAATAATCAATTAGTGCAAGTTGAATCCCTGCTTCAAAACCAACCTTATCTGGATTGTAAACAGTAATTCCACGCAACTGACTAGTGATTTCAGTCAACTCATCTTGTGTTGCCCAATCCTCTTTTTTGACAAGAAGGTTGTACATCTTGGAGTTGATCTTAGGAATCAATCCCTTATGCTCAAACAAAGGTGTTGCAGTAAAACCAAAAACTTTGGAGTTTTTATGGAGAGCAAGGGCCTCTACAAACTCATAGTAAGATGCTTTGTATGAAGTACCTGCATGGCCAGTGTTGTATTTCGCAGTTTCTTGAGAAGAAGAACCACCAAAATGAGCTTCATCCCAATAAACTCCAAACTTCTTATCCTTCAAAAAGTCAATTAGAATATCAGAGTTTTCGTTATCTGTACCACCATTTACAGCGCCACCAATAGTAGAAACTAGAACTATCGGATAATCATCATCTGCATTAAGAAATTCATCAACACTTTTTGTAACATCTGCTTTGCCACGCAGAGCTTTTCTCATGTCAGCAAAATCTTGATCCACATTATCCTTAAACACAGTCAAAAACAGAAACTTGTTGTAATCCTCGTTAATATTAGAAGGGATCAAATTGTTCATAATATTATAAGTCTTACCAACACCAGTGCCAGCAGTAATAATATTAATCTTGCCTTTTTCGTGATTCTCATAAGAATCAATGATAAGACGCTTAGAAACCAAACGCAACTTCTTAATATTTGAATATTTACTCATAATCTAATCTTTCTCTTCATTTCTAACTATAACTGACTATAACATTTTGAATAGGATTTGTCAAGAAAAATCTTCACTTTTTTCGTTGTATTTTTGCAACAAATTTTCGTATATACTCTCTGCAAGATATTTTGCCATTAATGGAGCAACCATCAGACCAATGCGCTTACCCCTCTCGTAAATATCTTCAGAAGGATTCACATAATCTGTTGGTAGCGTCATTATAGCTGCGGCCTCTAGCGGAGTAAATATGCGATCTTCTAGAGGATGCAAGTGAACGGAAAGACTTGCCAAACCCTGCTCTGTGAGGCTGTGTGATGCTTGATTCCATGGCACCCTACGACTTTGGTAGAAGGAGTGTTTAGCTTCTGGAATACTCTTGCCCCACTTCTTTCTATGTGCAATAAATTTTTCATAAAAATTTGACACAACGTCATCACCGACAGACACGACCCTATCAGGATTCTTGGGTAGCCGTTTCAACCATTTATATTTAGCAGACTTTTTCATCCTCTCACAAAGTTCTTCAGCATCTATACGATTCATATTGTTAAGTTGCAAGTCACCAATTGCTTGTTCTATCGTTGGTTCTTCATCCAGTGCAGGCTCTGGAAATAGAGATGAAACCAGCATCCACGGCATACCAATATCTTCCAGCACATCATTGCGTACTGATACGATGAAAACACGTTGACGTTTCTGTGGAACACCAAAATGAATACCGTTTAGAACTTTAAATGTAGTTGAATATCCAAGTGCTTCAAAGTCTGTGACCATGCGATCTAAATGCTGCTTTGCATATTCCATCGTTAGACCTTTGACGTTCTCGCAGATGATAACCTTCGGCATCATCTCACCAGCAATGCGAATCATCTGCCATGTTAGGTCTTCGATATTAGCTTGTTTCTTTCCATATGCAATCTTCTCCTTACCCCACCCTGCCTGTTTTGTTCCAGACATGGAGAAAGGTGGACACGGCGGCGAACCATCCATGATATCTAATTCGTATTTCTTTAGACCTGTCATCTCCATAATCTGTTGTCCAGTTACATCCTTGATATCACCGCATATGTGTGGAGTGTCTGGCCAGTTTGCAAGATAGGTATCAACTGCGACTTGCTGAAATTCATTCACAAATTTACAGTCACCACCTGCCAGTTTATAACCAGCAGATGATCCACCGCCGCCTGCAAAGAAGGAGATGTATGAGAATAGTTTTCGATCAGAAGATTCCTTTAGGTCATCTAGTGTGTAGCGATAATATCTCATCCAAAAAAATCCTCCAGTGTTCCTACTTCATCGTTTTTCAATATCCAGTTCATCTTATCCGTTATCACACGCAACGGCGCTAAGAAGCTGTCTTCGTATTGACTAGTATAGTCAACCATCGGCAATATGTCAAGTTCCTTTGGTATCTTTGTCATAAAAGAAAACGCAGAGGCTTGATAGATATTGTCTTTGAGGTTTACAAATTTCACCTTGTCTCCTTCTTGAATAGAAACGTACTTATTGCCAAGTTTGTTCTCATCTACGAGATGGTTGTAGAGTATTGCACCCTTAACATGCTTGGGAGCGCCGAGTGCAAATAAACGATCTGTTCCACGAAACTTCTTTAGTCCATTACAGGAGCGGGGATAGGCAATATCTTCTGGTGGCAATGTCATAAACTCCTCACGAAAATCTTGTATGAATGTATTTAGCATCTTCTCATCACCACCCATGATGATTCTGATTGCTTCCTTCAACTTTTCCCGACATGGTGCAGGGGTTGAACTCTTAACGCTTTCTAGTCCCATAATCTTGAGTTTAGGTTCCTTAAACCGAACACCTTCCATATCATACAGGTTTAGAATGTATCGTTTCTTTGCAGTCCAGATTCCCTTGTCAGCGATTGCCTCTCTGCCCATCTCCATCTTCTGTTCGTATGCGTTGGTTACTTTAGCAAGAGCTTGATAAGACTTATCAATAAAAGGTTCCAGCTTCTCTTTTGCAATCTTATCCAAGAAATTGACAATAGTGTTAGTGTCTGTTCCCTCTTTAAACACCTTACTAACCAACTTGTCAAAAGTGATGTATACGCTGTCTGTGTCCGAAGCAATAACGTAATCCACGTTCTTCGTTTCCAAGATTTTGTTAAGATAAATGTTGAGACTTTTCTCAACCCATCGAATAGACAATTGACCAGATGAAGTAATTGCAGTGGCAACCAGCAGATCAAAATAACGAAACCAATTGTTCCCAATAGCACCATATGCGCTGTTAAGAGAAATCTTCTTCGCCATTTGGATGTTGTTGTATCGGGCAATGTCTTTAAGTAGAGACTTTTCCCCAGTGTTTTCATACTCTTGTTGAGCGTCGAGCATAAGTCTTTTATATTTGACACGATCATTATACATGCCCTCCATTAGTTCTGGTAGAAACCCACGTTTGTCTTTGCGAAAGAATGCACCATTAGGAGTCATGCAATATTCTGTATCATTCTTTACCTTACCAGCCAACATCTTATCTACCATACCCTCAACAAGTTCGGCGTCCTTGTTTACTAGTGTCTCAGGTGAGATGTTGTACTGCATGATTAGATGAGGATACAGAGAGTTCAAATCAAAGGACATAACCCATTTGTGCATACCTACCTGTGGGTCTTTCACATAGGCACCTTCAAACTTTTCCACCTTCTTGTGATCTTTCTTCTGAGGAATCACAAGGTTCCTCTCACGCAGATAATTGTAGATAAGGATATCCCAATACCGCACAGTTCCAAGCACATCAGTAAAATTAACCTTTGCCTCATATGCCATCGTCAATGCAAGTTCAATCAGCTTCATCTTGTCTTCAAGGCGGTCAACAATTTCCACATCTTGAATGTTGTATTCGATGAACGACTGATAGTCTTTAGTGTACCACTCACGAAATGTTTCGAAGGGATTACCGTCCTTGCGTTCACCTAGTTCGACAAACGCAATGTGGTCCAGACGATAGGACTCCTGATTGGTGTATGTGAACTTACGATATAGATCAAAGTAATCCAGTGCAGCGATGCCATCTAGAGTATAGACTTGATGAGTACGACCCATCTGATACACATCACGGGCAAACACGTTCTTCCACGGAGACAGACGTTTGACTTCTTCCTCATCAAACACATTACGAATACGATTGCAAAGATAGGGAATATCAAAGAACTCTGTATTCCATCCAGTGATAATATCAGGTGTGTGTCGTTCCCAGAATGCTAGGAACTCTTTCAGCAGATGCACTTCACTCTCACATTGCACATAGGTTACATCATCACGGTCTGTGACGAACTCACCGATACCCCAAACAACGATGCGTTTAGTCTGGTGGTTTTTGAGAGTGATAGACAGCATAGGTTCTGCTGCATCTTCTGGTTTAGGGAAACCGTTCTCACACTCCACCTCAATATCGATGGTGACCATGAGCATTTGGTCTAAATCCCAATCGACCTGATTAGGATATTCATCAGCAATCCAGCAATAGGGATATTGTGTGTTACCAAACATAATGTCTTTTTGGTTCTCACGATCAGACACCCACTGTTTGGCTTCTTTGATCGAATCAAAATGGTGTGGTTTTACACTCTGACCATCCAGAGTTTTATAGCCAGTCTCCTCACGGGTATTGACCAGATCGAACAGCGTAGGTTCATACTTAACTCTGCGAGTTGTGCGTTCTCCATTCCTGACCTCACGGACAAGAATAGAGTTACCGTATTGCAATACGTTTGTGTAAAAGTTCATATAAAGACTATATCAGGTTTCAGTAGATTTGTCAAGGGTCCAATTGTCACGATTCATATACATCTTCAATATTTCTTTAGTGATGCTACGATCCTTACCTTTAATCAATGGTTTTGCGGCGGCACCTGAAAGCACTGCTTCAATACCCATCAAGCCGGGAGTAGAATTAACTTCGATAAAATAAGGACTTTCTTTATCCCTATTCTTTGCGGGAATAAAATCAACACCAACAACCTGACCTTGAACTGATTCTGTTGCCCGTAAAGACTCCTGTGCTTCACGTTCTGTCAATTCATGGGATACTGGTTCTGATCCTTGGGAGACGTTACTTCTGAAATCATCTCCAACGACAGGTCTTTTAATTGCACCCAGAATCTCACCAGCTGCAATAATAACACGAACATCATAGTCTGTCTTTATATATTCTTGAAGAAGAACATCGACAAACTCATCTTCCCTATGAAGCAATTGAATAACACTGTGAAGTGCTTTTAGACTCTCAATCCAGATAACACCAACACCCCGTGACCCAACAGCGGTCTTGAGAATCATTGGGAACTTATTACCCAATCTTTCTGCCGCATCCTCAGCACCTTCTGAATGACGAACTAGAACTGTGTTTGGTGTACGAATATCATTTTGCTGAAACACAATCTGGTTGTACCATTTATCATTGCAAATATCATGACATATAACAGGATTAATAAGAGTGTAACCCTGACTCTCCAGATTGAGACAAGCAACTCGCCAAGACAGATTACCTGTCTTAACCGTTGAACCAATACCTCTAGCCATCACCAATGTATTCTCAGGATTTATGCGAAATGGTTTATCATACTCAGCATCATCTTTCATACCGGGCAGTTCTACCTGACCTTTATCATCCACAGGAAAGGAATATACCAATTGGTCCTTGCCTTTGTCTTCCATGTACATTCCAGAAAACTCAGCAAGATACACTTCAATACCCAACTCAGATGCTTTCTTGCGAACCATTGGTCCAGTTTCATTTGGATCAAACGGATCATCATGTGACAGAATCAATAGTTTGTATTTTTCTTCTTTTGCTTCTGTGATGAATGATTTGAACTTTTCCATTAGACTTCTTTTTTCTTACCAATATTATATTTAGTTTCGAGTACCCAATCATTCTTATCTGAATATGACAACACCTTAATTTGACTAAGGGGGGCAACTTCTCCAAGCTCGCTGATGATGTTAACCAATCCCCAATCAAGTAATAGTTTCGCAATCGTATTCCTACGAGAGACATCATTGATTGTCAGGTTTATATTCTTACCATCAAGAGCAAACAACTCCTTGAAGTGTACAATAAAGTACCTACCCTGCTTATGCAGAATATGACATGACTGATATAGTTTTTTTTCTTTACGGGAGGCAACCCCAATTCGTGATAGTGTCTCACGAACTTTCAGAAAGTCATCAGGTTCTTTCAACCCAACTTCTAGCATCATCTCCTGTGTCCAATTAATCTCTTCCATTTTTCCCACCTTTATATAATCTTCTTTTTATGGTGGCGAGTTGATCCTCAGACAATACATCAAGAGCGGCCTTGGCCTTTGCATTACTATATCCATAGAACTCTTTAACATACTCTAGATTCTCTAATTTCGTCGCCTTCAACCACGGGGTAAATCTCTTCCTTGGCCTCAGACTATTTATCAAAAAATCATATTGTAGTTTCTTATCTACATTTGGTAGTTGGTTGATCTCATTCACCAACATAACGGTATCAGGAAATGCACCAACACATTTGTTGACAATGAACGGGGGATACTTTCTCTCCCATTCTTCATCATCACCATCCATCAGATGTTCTTTGGTCTGATTGATAGCCTTGAGATATTCCTTTAACTCATACATTACGATTGCACTTGAATACGATTACACTCCTCAACTCATAACACTCACGGGTCACGGGCATGGCCATGTGTGGTAGATGTGCGTCAAATATAACTAAACTGTTACCAACATAAGGAATGAGTTCTCCATCGACAAGAGTACCACCGCCCCACTCAGGTTTCCAATCCATTCGTGGATAGTAGATCATCGTGAAGTCGCCATCGTCAGTATGCAGAACAGGTTCAATTCCATGCGTGTGTGCATTTAAATAGATGCGTTCATAACCTGTAATATTAAAGTTCTTTTTAAATTCATACTTGAACATCGCAGCCGTCCAGATAGGCATCACCCACTCAAAACCATTTGTAATTATTTGTTGTCCACTTTTTCCACAAAGACGATGCCAATGAGTGCTGGGATGTGCATCTTTTCCCTTACCCCTAGAGTGATACTCATATCTCCAATGAACCTTTCTAATTTCTGAAGCAATCAATTCTGCAACATGGTCTTCTACCACACCATCATGTAACATTATCATTATTTTTCTCCTTCCATATTCTTTGCTCGTCTGAGTTTGCATAAACAAGATCAGCAAGATCGTTTCTTAGAGGGACATTTTCAATTTCTTTAATTCCCGACCTTCTGTCTTTAGGAAGCATACAAAATTCATAAACAAGAGTTTCTGACCACACACCAATCAGGTCTTTGATTTTATCTCGTTCTTCTAAAGAAACCATCTTGGGTTTAAATATAGCAGTTCCATAGATTGAATGAAACAAACCAGCTTTGCAAAGGTCATCAGAACAACCTCTTTCAGACAACAGTATACTAACCGCAACTAAATGATGTAAAAGACTTCTAGAACCACCACTATGTTTTTGTTTATCGCACCCAATATCTTTTAAGTAATCTACTAGTGGAATAAACATTTCCCTGTATTCATCATCGGTCATTTGAACTTTGCCCCACCCATAATCTCAGTGAGACAAGCCATCATGTTGATTTCCAGATCAGCAACAAACGCTGCTTTAAACTGATATTCACCAAGTGCCACAACCACATGAGGAATGCTGCTAGGGTCAACATACTCATATAGGTTATCGTAAACATCACGAAACAACTTGTCAGAATCATTATCCAGACTATCGACAACCCATTTACGAACATTGGTGAACTCCTTGTTTTTCATCATACCCATCAGGTCTTTGATGTTCTTATCACCAAGGTTAACCAGAATACCAGCGTCAATCTCACCAGCCACAGAATAGCGTTGTAGTTCATTCAGAACTTTACGCCAGTCTGGAAAGTGAGTATTTATAAGTTCTGCAACAACCTTCTCGTTGAACTTGATTTCATTCTCGTTGAGTATTTGAATAGACCGATTGAAGAATTGAGTTGCAAGTTTATTCTTCTCTGATTTAGGAATCACAAAGTCAATCGCACTACAACGAGATTGTAGTGCAGGAATAATACGGTTCTTGTAATTACATGTCAGAATAAATCCACAGTTCTTATGAAACTCTTCAATGAAACCACGAAGAGCTGGTTGTGTAGACTGCGGATTTAGATAGTCTGCCTCATCAAGAATGAGATACTTCTTGCCACCCTCAAGCGACACAGTGGACGCAAAGTTCTTTATCTTGGTTCTGAGAACATCAATACCTGACTCCTCAGAACCGTTGATAAACATATAGGTAGCACCAATCTGATCCAGCATGGCACGGGCGGCAGTAGTCTTACCAACGCCCGGACCACCTGAGAGAATCAGATTGGGTAGTGTTTCCTTGTCAACAAAGGATTGCAAAGAGGTTTTTAGAGTCTTAGGGAGTACGCATGACTCTATGTCCCGTGGTCGATATTCTTCGACCCACAAAAATTGTTCCATAATATAAATTCCTCAAGTTAGCCATTGTACGAAGATTCGGGTTCCAGTGCAATCCAATACTGCACACCAAGTTTAGTGTTAGTAAAATGACTAATCTTTTTAGAGGAGACTTCAACATCGTATGCGCCAGGCATAACTTTTAGATTCTCAACCTTGAACCAGAACTTGTACTCTGCATCTACATCACCAACATCTAGAGATGTTTCGTATGCATTTGCAGTACTGTTCTTCTTGTCAGTCACCATCAACTTACCACCAGCAAGTGCCATATCGGGAACACCGATAACAGCAGCAGCCTTGGTGATTTCGTTGAGTGTGTCACTCGACAGATTGAACGTCAATTCAGTCGAGGGCATCGAAATCTCTTTAGATGGAGTCGTCACCACGGATGGATCAGAGAACCAATACTTGAGAGACTTCGATGTTCCCTCTTCTGTAATAATAACAAAGTCATTACCAAACTCTAAATCGGGTTTACCGAATAGAGAGAGTGCCGATAGGAACTCATTCAAGTCATAGATTGCAAAGTCACTAGGGAATTCCTCAGTGACATCAGCCTTTGCTACGATGTTCTTCATTGCCGACATGGTGGAAAGACTAGACCCCGCCTTCACCATTAGATTGGCATTGATCGTAGAGAAGTTTTTCAATACGGAGATAGTTTCAGTTGTTAGTTTCATTATTTTTCACCTTCTAGTTCATTAATGTATAGAGCAATAATACCATAGTGAATTACTTTTAGCAAGTCACTTCTGTTCTTTCCACCCTTTTTTCCATATCGTTGTGCGTATTTCATGATGTTACCGATACAGAAACCTTCACCATGTCCACCGTCAATAATGAACTCTGTAGCTTGAAACTTGTTCTTGCTATAGTGTTCATCATATGTCGAGTCGATATACTTTTGAAGTTCAGCAAGTGCCGTGCCTTCATTATATTTGTAATTAACTTTCGCCATCCTTAACCTTCATTTCATCAATAATATCTTCATAATATTTCGTAAGTGAACTGTGAGCAGCTCTAAAGTCTAGAAAACTAAACCATCCAGTTGCAATTGTTTTACTTTGGGTTGGTGATACTACACCTCTATGTGTGTGGGTGAAATCGGTTGGCCAGATAGCAGTCAAACCCTTTTTAGGTTTTATCTGTCTACCTTGATACAACCATTGAGTTTCACCACCATCTTCGACATCATTGAGGTATGTCATAAAAACAAGAGCTCTCTGATGTGTTTGATGACTAGCACGTTCACAATGCCAAGAGGGAAATCCTTCGCCGGGTTCATAATGTTGAATAAGCCAAGGTTCAGCAAACCCTAGTGGAAACGTAAAAGAATCATACTCTTTCCGATAATTATCAACACACAATCTAAGAAAATCTAGATACTTTAAAATACTAGGATCACTGGAGTTAGGCCAAACGACAACATCAGTTGATTTTTTATCACCACCATCGGATATTCCAGCCTGTTTGTATTCAGAATTATTCTTATAATACTTGAGCATATCATCACATAATGATGCATCTTCCATCTGTATCAATTGAATAAAATCGCTCATTACATATCCACATTAATATTTGCAGAGAAAGTCCTACGTTCACCTTCACCAGAGAATGGCATAACAGCATGACGCAACCAAGCAGGGAATATAATCATAGTTCCAACTTCTGGTTTGACATATTCTTCTGTGATAGGACGAAGCATATTAACATCACGCATACCGTTTACACCCCAACACAAGTAAGTAAATCCATCAACCGCACCACTTGCACCATTGAGTCCTTGAAATCCCGGCGTTACACCAGCAGCAATCATTTCATCAGATGGAAGACCAATAGCTTCAATCTGTGGGGGAACCTTTAGAAAGAGAATGCAGGACAGTCCTGCAAAACTACGAGTGCCATGATCATGCAGAGGATTATAATCACCAGCATAACTATGAACAGTCCACATAGTTTGGACATCAGTTTTTACGTCCCTGTATTGCCCCTCAAACTCAAGATCACCGAGAGTCTGTTTAATATATTCTTTACCAAGTGTATTGAGGATAGTTGCAAATTCCTCACCGGGGCCACCGTCATCATGAGGAAATACCCATTGTCCAGATTTTTCATTCTGATTAATCTGACCAACTAATCCACCCGACAAGTCTTGAGCAGATGGAACAATTACTTCATCAATATGATTATTCAACTCATCAACAACATTGAGCGGAATTTCTGCTCGCATAATATTGACTGCTAGCTTATTACGCATTGCGACAGAAATACCAGTACTAATATTTTTTACCTCTGCATCATCGGATGTTTCTACAAAATCATCATCTATAGATGGAACAACCATTGATTTTGCTTCGGGACTGTTTGGGTCAACGAAACCGGGATCACCTACTTTTCCTGTTGTGAATGATACCATTATTAAATCTCCATTATTAAGTTTGATTATATGATAATACACGAAAGGGGTCTAAAAGTCAAGACCCCTTTCGCTATTATTTCAAAATTATTTGATTGTAATTTTGCGTGGTTTCTTCGCATCTGGAACAATACGCTCAAGAGTAATCTCAAGCATACCATTTTCAAGGGAAGCATCGTTCACTACAATGTCATCTGCAAGAGTGAATTTCCGATTGAACTTACGATATGAGATTCCACGATAAATTTTGGAATCATATTCTTCATTCGTTTCAGAGTCCTCTTTAACTGAACGAACCGTAAGTAAACCTTCTGCTACTTCAATTTCAATATCATCCTTACTAAATCCCGCCAAGGCCATTTCGATGGCATAGGTATAGTCACCCCCTTTACGGATGTTATATGGCGGAAACCCTGTTGATGTTGCATTATTGCGAGCGTATGTATTGAGTTGATCGAAGACCCGATCAAATCCTACAGCATAGGGTGTGAGTTGATTTAGATTATCGAAAATAGATAGTGCTTTGCTTGTAACCATTTTGGTATCTCCTTATAAAGCAAGATTAAACGATGGACCCTTAATGGCATCCATCTATTATATATAGGGATTGAAACACTATATTTCAACCCCCACACATAATTTTTTTAGAAGGCGTTGTATTCTTCAACTACGCTTTCTATCTCATCTTCGCCAGTGATAACACCGGCGTCGATCTTGGTGTAGAGGTCAAGGAATGAAACCTTGGTATCCTCATCAAACCGTGCGACACAGAGCTCGATGGCCTGCATCTTGTCACCAAAAATGGCGAACGCTTTTACAATGTGGTCCAGACGACGGGTGGAGATGACTTCATCAACACCACCATCGTAGAAGGTCTTGCGAATAACGTCAGCCCAAGTCACAAGGTTCTTGGCGAACCCTTCATCCTCAGCACCATACTTCTTCATGGCGAGGTTGATGATCTTAGTTTCAACCGCAACTGAAGCGTAGGGCTGTTCCATCGTGACTGCGAACCGCTCAAGGAACGCTTCGTTGAGGATGTTGGTTCCAATGAACCGCCCATCGTCAGAACCCTTGCCCTTAGTGTTGGCAGTAGCCATGACGTTGAAACCATCCTTGGGCGTGACCCACTTGTTGATCTTCTTGAGGTAAACACCTTTACCCTCAAGGACAGGCTGCAATGCGAGCAACTTGTTAGAACCCAGATCACACTCATCAAGAAGCAACGTGCAACCACGTTCCATCGCTTCGATCACAGGACCGGGAACGAACTTGGTTTCACCGTTCACAAGGCGGAACCCACCGAGCAGATCATCCTCATCAGTTTCGATGGTGATGTTGACACGGATCAGTTCCTTGTTCAGTTTGGCGCAAACCTGTTCGACCATCAGAGTCTTGCCGTTACCCGACAGACCAGTGATGAAGATAGGATAGAACATTCCAGACTTGACAACCTTCTCAATCAGGGAGAAGTTGCCCCACGGAACGAACCCGTCGAACTTGCCGGGAATAAGATTCTGTTTTTCCATATTGGTTGCAATCAGATTTACCATTGACGCTTCTGCATTCGCAGGAGCGGCAGTAATAGGAGCAGCAGGAACACTGCCCTCTACAGGTAATTTATACGCATTGTAACCAACGGAAAAACCTTCACCCTTGAACCAAGTGGGAAACGGAACACCTGCCTTCTCAGCAGCTTCTGCCTTCTGAGACTTGGTAATCACGGCACCTTCACCGAACATTTCGGTAGCAGTGTCAACGAAGAGTTTCTTACGAGGTGAGAGATACATATTCAATCCTTTTCTGTTTTCTCATCTTATATCCTACATTACCATGTGGAGTAGGATTTGTCAATACTATAATTTCACTTTATTCAATAATTCCGTGAAGTGTGACATTTTTATCACGCCACCAACTTCACGAATTTATTGAGGAGCTGACGGGACTCGACCTTGCCCTTCATCGACTTACCAAACGCAGTCTTGAGTTTTGCCTTGGAAGCACCAACCAGATCATCGCTCAAACCTTCGTTCGAGACTTCCATACCCTTGGCAGGCAGGACATACATCTCATCGTAACCCTTCGACTCGATGACGAGATATTTGTTCTTGTTGATGAACTTGACCTGTTCCATGATTGCATCCATACCAAGGTCACGCTGCAGCGAGTAGAGAGCTCGCTTGTCAACCCGACCAGAGCGACCAGAACCCGCAACAAAGAATCCAATCAGGTTCATACCATCAACACGATCCTTGAGGATGCGAAGCAATCCATCAGTAATATCGTATCCATCAACCTCATAATTCTTGAGGGTCTTGGGGTCAGATATTGTCATTGTCCCACGAATACGATCAATAACCGCAGTGTGATCACCAGTGCCCGTATCCAGACGATAATCGTACACACCATCCAAGTTATTTGAAGCACCATCAGTCAGGAAAATCGTGTTGACTTTCTGAACACCAGTGTCACGCTTGAACTTAGGAACAATTTCCATCATCGCAATGATTGCGTCATTGAGAGGAGTACCACCCAAGTTAAGGAAACCGGGAAACGGAACCTTGTCAAAGGCAATCTCACGATCAGCTTCGAAACCGTAGTATGAAGCAATCATCCACAGGATTTCCATCATCTCGATTTCTTCTTTCGCAGACATTTTGCTGGAGAAGAATTCCAGAAGTTTGAAACTGTGTAGAGCGAGGTCACCCGCCTTGAAGTCATCCATCTTCATTTCATAACGATTAGGCCATTCGCCTGTCACGGGATCAATGAACAACTCACGGCAATCGCTGAATGCAAACACTTCAAAAGGAATCTGAGTGCGGCGGCAGAACCAAATCAAGTTGTACAGCTGAGACAGAGTGCCTTTGAGGTTCTCATACATGGAACCGCTCCAATCGACAACCATCACCATACCGTGGTTCGTAGCACCCGGCAGAGTAGTCACTTTCTTGAAGATGTCTTCATTGTATTTGTAAGTGTGTAACCGTCCCATATCGAGCGAACCCGTTTTAGAAACAGCAGCACGAGCATACTGGTCAGCAGCCTTCTTCATCTCAAATTCTTTGACCATGTAACCGACAGTCTTCTTCGACTCGTCCTTCATGGCAGCAATCTCTGATTTCTTGGCATCAACCCAAGACCCGCCCACAGCGTAAGAGGGACGAGACTTCTCTAGGATTTCACCGAACGGCATAATCAGGTCTTCATTGAGAGCAGGAATACGACCATAGGTCCGTTCCGTTGCATTCTTATCAACTAGCTTGTCGATTGCATTGTTCGTATCAGTATCGGTTTCTGCCATCGGCGGTCCACCTCGTCCAGTGGACTCTACACCACCTACTTCAGAACTTTTGCCTTCTTCAGCTTTGGCATCGACATCAACGTCATCGTTGCCATCGTCACCATCACCACCAGCAGGAACATCATTTCCATCTTCTTCACCTTTATCATCGGCAGGGGTATCACCCTCACCAGTTTCTTCTTCACCATCGTCACCAGCAGGACCATTGCCCTCACCAGTTTCGCCTTCTTCACCTTCACCCGACTCACCGTTGGGGTCAGCCATGGTTTTCTCATCGTCAGACTCTTCTTCTGGAGCATTCTCTGCCATCCAAGCGTAGAGCTCTTCAGAGAGGTTCAGAACATCTTCTGGAGTCTTGGTTTCTGCAACCCGCTTGACCCAGACTTTTTCTTCATCAGTGAACTCAACCTTCTGCTTCTTGAAGAACAGATTGATACGGTCAATCAGGTTCAACTCAGAAACATCCTTATCAGCAATACCGAAGAAATCCTTGGCAGTCAGGTCACGATATCCACGATTGAAAACTGCAACAGAGCCGGGATACCGATCCTGCACCATCCGTTCGATACGGGCGTCTTCAACGATATTCACAAACGAGTGATTGATCTTGCGAACCTGTGCCTTCTCAAGCATGTCGAGAGGCGTCCAGAGTGCGTGAGCAATCTCATGGCAAACCATCAGGTCATAGATATCTTTGGTCATCTCCTCATCCTTCCAGATAGGCAGACCAAGTTCACGGGATTTCGCATTGAAGTATGCGGTATCCATCTTCTTGTGAACCACGAAGATATCCTCTTCAGCGAGGAGTTTTGCGAGTGTCGATTTATTTTTCATCATGTCTTACAGTACCATGTGGAAAGGGTTTTGTCAATAGTTAATTTCAATCTTCAAGAAGAAAATCATGATACGCACCTACAGCAGCGGAGCGAGTCAAACCCAACTTCATCAGTCGGTCCATGCACCGTTCAATAGCAGGAGCAGGATGAAGGAAGTTTTCATAATCTTCCATATAATCCTCAAAGATTTCTTTTTTGGTTTCCATAGTCATTTCCTTATTTCTTATCATACCTTACAGTACCATACTGGGTAGGATAAGTCCAGAGAATAATGACCCCTAATGTCGTTTTATCTGATATTTAGGGAAGGTGTGACATTTTTGCAACTACTATCACGCCGTTTTGGTCAGAATCGATTTCTTTCTCATCTTTGACGCTCTACGTTTTGCCATGTTCAACTTTAGTCTACTGACCCGTTGAGTAAAGTTCGTGCCTTCCATGTGGTCATACTCATGTTGAAAGATTCGTGCTTCGAGTCCATGCATCTGTACCTGTACCAGTTCACCATCTACATCGTTATATACGCACCGAATACCCTCTGAGCGTTCCACCTTCAACCACAGACCGGGCCACGTCAGACAACCCTCATCCATAATGATCTTTTCCTCACCGTACTCTGTAATCAGGGGATCGAAACAGCTGATCATTTCTTTCTTCTTCACATCCGAATACATGATGAAGGCACGTTCCTTAATACCAACCTGATTCGCAGACAAACCGATACCCTGATAATGTATCATGGCCCTATGCAATTCACCCTGTAGTTCCTTGCGGTCTAAACCAATAGAGCAGGACTCTAATGGGTTCTTTAAAATTGGGTCTGTTACAGGAACCAACCCTAATACTGGTATTGGTCTTATTGAATGATTACCGTCCATAAAATTTAGTCTCCCTAGTTCTATTTTCGAAAAGATACCATGCACAATTGTCCTTGCCTGTCATATTTCCGAACCACTTAATTCTTCCCACACTCACTATTTTACTACACATCTTCATATAGGGAACACTCTGTTTAGTATGCATCCAATCTGCATCAAATAACAACCAAGTTTTAATTTTTGGAACAAAGTATTCAATCATGGGATGCAAGATTTTCCTGTCCCATGGCGGATTTGTAATTACATAATCTGATTCAACAAGTTCATCAAATCCTAGTTTATCGTATGGACTCGTATGTATTCCTTTTGCTTGTGGTTCAATGTCACTTGCCCACATACAAGTTCCCTTTGTCTCTAGGTGTTTAATTAACGCACCATCACCAGCACAAGGTTCTGCAAACACAAATCCATCTCGTAAATGCGGCAATAAAGGTTCTACTGCTTCCATCGGTGTAGGATAGAAGTCTCTAGCTTTTCGTTCAAAGTCTGATCTTTTACCCATTTGAAACATGACTGAAGTTTTTTATCTTCTCAAACTTGATTGTACTTCGAAACTTGTCTGCGAGAGCATCTTGTTTGTGACTAATTACGAACACGTTCTCATCACCAAGTGTATTTAGAATCTTTAGGAACTCATCTGTACCTGTCCCATCTAAAGAACTGTCAAAGATTTCATCCAGTATCAACAGGTTAGTGTTCGTACTGTTCTTCATCTTTGCAACCGCTCTCCATGTGAACAACAGTGCAAGGTCAATACGCATTTTCTCACCCTCACTGAATGATGCATAAGAGAACTCATCACGATAACGAGACTTGATAGTTTCCTCAAAGTTTTCATCCAGTGTGAAGTTCACATAGAACTCCATCGACGTAAGATAGGTATTAATGAGCCTGTTCATGATAGGAAGATACTGCTTGATTATCTTGGTCTTGATACCTGTATCCTGTAGCATATTCTTTGCAGCTTCAGCATAGGTTTTGTCTTCACGCAACTTTGACTTTTGCATATCAAATCCAGAAAGAGTTTCTTTCAACTCATTTAACTTACCATGATCACTCTTGTTTACCTTGCAACTCTGCAACTCATTAATTTCTGTTTGCAGTGTCGCATTGAACTTCTCAAGTTGAACCAGCGAACTATTCTCTTTGGCAATCTCAACCCTGTTTATCTGTATGTTCTGATTGACCTCACTGATAGCATTGACTTTGGATTGTGTCTGTTTCAATTCCTCTAGAAGTTCTCCCATTCCAGAATTGAGTTTTTCTGACTTGGAGTTTTCTTTCGCAATCATATCTTCTTTGAACGACTCATCAATATGCTGTTGACAAACGGGGCAGTCTTCATTAGTTTCAAAGAAGTTAATAAGTTTGGTGTGAGCTCTGTGTTTTTCTTTCAGCTGCGATTGAATGTCCTTGAGTTTATTGAACTTCTCTTCAATCTTTGTGGAGTTAGAAATCTTCTCATGCATCTTAGAAGTGTCATCCTCAAGGTCAGTAATTCTAGACCTTTTGTTGAAAATTTCTTCCTCATTGCCAGCAATCAGAAACGTCTTTTCCTTAATCAGTTTTTCTCTGTTCTGTTCTACATCTGCGATATACTTTTCCTGTAGAGCAATCTTCTCTTCAGACAAACTGAACTGGTAGTCCACTTCACGCATGTCATCAGAGATAGTCTTTAACTGCTGTTTGAGAAGCATGTTCATCAGTGAGAAAATCTGAATGTCAAGAATTTCCTCAACAACCTCACGGCGGTGTTTTGATTTCAGTTGCATAAACGGAATAAAGGTAGAACTACCAAGAATAACAACCTGAGTGAAACTACGATAGTTCAACTTTAGGATTTGTTGTTCAAGATACTTCTGGTAGTCACGAGAGTTGGCGTCTTGGTTATACAACTTACCGTTGACATGAATTTCAAACACATTTGGTTTGATACCACGAACAACCTTAACCTTCTTGGTTCCAATACGAAACTCCACCTCTACCAGTGCAGCACTGCCATTGACAGAGTTTAGGAGTTGAGGTTTGTTAATACTACGGAATGGCTTACCAAACAAACCAAAACAAAGAGCGTCCAAAATAGTAGACTTACCGGCACCGTTTTCTCCAATAATTAATGTGGTTGAATTTCTGTCTAACTGTATCTCTGTAAAGTTATTACCAGTTGACAGGAAGTTCTTCCATCTCACAGTCTCAAAATGTATCATACTAAATTTCTAAATCCTGTGCTTCAGTGTAAAGTGACCGCATCGTATTTTTTAATCTGTCCTTACTCAAAGTAACATCCAACTGATCAATGTATTTCTCTAGAAGTGTCATCGTGTCTTCGGTATTCTCCACAATATCATCAGATACATTGTCAGCATCCAACTCAGAGAAGTCTTCGATAATCTTGACCTCAAATGCGTCAGCCTGTAACAACCTATCTGTGAACTTGTCGAACTGATACAAGTCTTTCTTGTTGACCACAATCAGTTTTACATACTTCTCTTTATACTTAAACACATCCTCATTGGTATAGTCGTTAACAGTATCGTCATAGTAAATCTTCTCAAAGAGTGTATGAGGATTTACGATGCGTTCTAGTTCACGCTTCTCTGTATCGAAGATGTGAAACCCTTTCGGATCATCGTAGTCACTCCAAGTCATCTCATATGGAGTGCCGAGATAATATATCTGACCATCATCTGATTTGTGATGAAAGTGACCACTAAAGCATAGGTCAAACCTACGAAACAATTCCTTGTCAAATGCACCTTCAGATTTATGTCCCTTGTGCATTTCGAAACCATTTACTTCTAGGTGACCCATCAGAATTTGAGCTGGAGAGTTTTTCAACGCTGACATTGACTCATCATAATTACCAGCATTAATCCACGGCATAAACTGAATAGGACAATTATCAAACTCCACAACTTGTGGGCCAGTATAGATGTTACACCTATCAGAACCTACCAACTCTTCCATTGAATTGACTTCGTTGGTGTTCTTATAAAAGGTGTCATGATTACCAATGATAAGATGAAGGTCAATACCCAACTCTTGAAAACGACCAATAAACTTTTTACGAAAATCAGATGCAGTTTTGAAGCTGATAAACTTCCTACGGTCAGTAACATCACCCATATGAATACAGGTAGTAATACCTCGTTTCTCTAGGGTAGGAAAGAATACATCATTGTAGAATTTATAGAAAAAGTCATTAATGTTTTGGTTATCGTTTCTAGCACCAAAGTGAGTGTCAGTTATAATAGCAAGCTTCAACGCTCTTCGCCCAGAACCGCTACATCTTCAATATCATCTTCCATAAAATTCTCTAGTCCTTTTTTACTTTTTTTTTCTACCGTCTTTGGTTTATATACATCTTCCATTGGAAGATTGTCCATTGCAAAGGAATTATCAATACTATAACTAGTTGAATCACCCGGCATAGTATCATAGGATTGGTAGTTACTACCCGCTACAATTTTATTTTTAACGTGGGTTTGCTTTTTTTCTTTTTGAATTCTTCGGATGAATGCGTAGTAGATGATTTGGGTAAAGTATGCGAAAGGGTTGTTTGACTTTTCTGGATTGAAGTTCGAAGCATATTGTAAGCAGTTTTCGATGCCATCTGAAATCATATCATCCTTGTATGTGTAGTTAATAAAATTGGGGCGGTAAGACAGATGCGTTGCAATCTTCAAAAAACATTCACCAATGTAGTTTGTTACAGCGGGTTTCCGTCCATCATCGTCTTCTTTTGAAAGATTGCACGCTTCTTTCCACTCAATCATCGCCTGTAGAAAAACTTTATTATCTACATAATGCTCACCTTTTGATTTGGTCATTAGGTATACTCCTTAATCTTTATTCACTATACATCAATACACTTATAAAGTCAAGGAACATTATAACTTAAAATAATCTTTGAAGGAACCTTGACTCCACCAGAAAATAGTGTTACATTAAGCTTGTCCTTGGTTATCAGAACTACATTAATGAATTAATTTACTTTCTGTTTCTAGTTCATCTAAAAGTTCTTCGTAAATTTCTTCATCTTCGAAGTCATCCACAAAAGGTTCATCATCTGTATTATCTAGTTTGTTTAATATACCTTCATAATATACACTTAGGCCGGGGGAGGCGGGTAATATAATAATAACATGTTTAGGATCAAGCTCAAAATGTCTTTGTTCTGTGAAGGGTTGAACCCAACGAGATAGCATTAAAGATTCTGTCATGCCTGTGTGATTAACTCTAGATTGGATATTCATTAACAGGGGTCTTGAAATTTCGTATTTACCATTGTCTTCGGAAAGCTCACAAATGATATTCTCACCACTAATGAGCTTTAAGATTTTATATGTATCTGTGTTCATTTTAGGTTTACCTTACTAATTTCATAGTTGAATTGTTCTGTGTTATAGATATTTATGCGTTCTTGGAAGTGGTTAAGTGTAAAATTACTCTGGTGTCTAAAAGTCAAATCATCTGCAATATCAAATATCAAAACGGAATCTTTATTCTCCCCCTGACGCAATCCTCTACCGATACTCTGGAGCACTCGAATTCTAGACTTAGACGGACTTGCGAGCACGATGTTGTGAATATTGCGAATATTAATACCAGTGCTAAAGGTGCCATAGGATGCAATGGTGATAGAGTTTTTTTCACCCTCCACAACAGATCGTATCCTTTCTCTTTCTGTGGTACTTGTGTTACCATAGATAAAAAATACCTTTCGCAATTTGTCATCAAAGAAACCTTCCTCTTGAGATTTCATGACTTCCTCATAAAGAGGTTTGCCGTGTTTTTCTACCAATTGATATAAACATAATGTATTACCGGGAAGATGCATCAACAGCCCAGCAAGAAATTCGTTTCTAAGTTCATGTTCGCCTAGATATTGTAGTTCCTCTGCATAAGTCATTCTCTCTCGTATATTCTCATGCTTTAAAATAATGCACTTGATTTTAAGGTCAGCAAGAGATTTCTTCTCAATTAACTCCTTTGTGGTAGTAACTTTTTCAACAGGACCGAATAGACCTTCTAAAACAAGTTGGTGCGTCTGCGTCCCGTCTAGGGTGCCTGTAAGACCGAATCTGTACTTACATAGGTGTAACTTGGTCATGATACCAGTTAAAGATTTAGCCTTAAACATATGCGCCTCATCACCAATGACACAACCGAACTGTTCAAAATATTTCTTTGGTAACTTGTAGATAGACTGCCATGTCGATATAACAACGTCCTTCTCAACCTTACTGGAATGTCCCTGATATACCTTCTGACAGTATGTACCAGAGCTCCATCCGTAGTCTTCGAAGTCTGAATACATCTGTTCCACAAGTGAGGTGGTAGGAACTAGTATCAGGGTCTTCAATCCCATCATATGATAATAACGAACTAACGAGTAGATTATGAGTGATTTACCCGAAGCAGTAGGAGAAACAAGAAGAGCACGATTTCTGGCAATACCGTGATGTACCGCATCAATTTGGTAGTCACGCACTTTGAGAGACTTCCCCCCAGATTTTGGTTTAAGTGACCTGATGAAATCTCTAACCACTTGACGAACAATAACCCGCTCATTTTCAACTCCTTCTTCTAATATATATTCAATTTTGTTTTTCTGGCAGAAACCCCTAATATATTGAAGCAATCCAACATATATCTCACCTGTAGCTGGGGAGAAGAGTCGTATCTTTCCATCCCACATTCGACTTCGGTAGGTTGGCATAAATTTAAAACCGGGAACCTCAAAGGTAAAGAACTCTGTCAACTCTTGTCGAGTAGAATCTGTCATATCATCTAGAACTAGATAGACTTCGTTCTTTTTTGATATACGCACAATTAACCCCTCTCAATATATTTCATTTTAATTTCTTTAGGGTTAAAGAAATCCACAATAATTCCAGTTGCAAGACCCTTATCGTAATCCTTACAACTAAAAATATCGATATAACAGTCACCAGTTTTATCTACAAAATGTCCTGTGATATTGCTTGTTTCAATCATTTGACAGAAACTAAACCCTGCAACATCAGGATTGTGTGATGCAAAGTGAGCAATCATCGGATCACCATATGATTTCATACCTATATCTTTTACGATATTTAAAATAAATGAGCGAATATTTTCTTCAGTAAATTTTTCTACTGGACATTCTTCGCAATCAAAAAGTGTATGGTAACCCCAAGTCATCAAATCATACCAGCTTCAAACTTTTTCATAGTAAGGTTTCCACTCTGGAAAAACATCTGTCAACACGGTTCCTCGAAATTTATCACGTTTCGCTACATCAATCATCATCCTGTTATGTAAGCTTTCGTCAAAGGGCATGTCTGTTAAGTAGTTCGCCAGTTTCATAAATGTTTTAATGTGTCGTTCAGTAGCATGTTTATATATTTTTTCTAAATACAATTCTCTAATATCGAGTGGTATTGCTGTTACCGTGTATAAATTAGGTTCTCCAATAACCAAACTGCCAGTTGAAAAATCGTTAAATATATCTGGTTGTTTTTCTATCAGGGCATCAACGCCTTCAGCTATTTCGTGGAGATATCCTATTGTTAAAGAACTCACACAAGTTGCAAACATTATATTAGTTCTGGGCATCTTGGAAAATCTTTCAACATTCTCCATAATCTTTTTCCACTTAGATGGAAATCTAATATAGTTGTTCTTCTCGCCCCAACATTCTATAGATACATTCATTTGACAATTTTTAAAATGAGGAACATAATCAAACACATCTCCATGTTTACCCATCTTTGGAGTCAGCGTAGCATTAGTAGTTATAACAAGTCCCATCTGTTTAGACACGCCCATCTCTATCGTTTTATCCATCATCTCATAGTTTTGTGGTAGAGCAAGTGTCTCTCCCCCAACTAGTTTTAACTCTATAAGATTTTTAAGAATAGGTTCATATTTCGACATATCGTCTTTAATACTTATATGAGTTTCTTGTTGCCATTCATTGGGAATATGCTCACCTATAGCTTTATTCTCTTTAGCATATGTTGAAGATTGTTGGGATGAACACATGTTGCATTTCAAATTACAAAAATTATTAGGAGCGTTATATTCAAATGTCAAATACATAGAATCGCTTTGGTCTGTATCAATGTAATCCTCAAGAGCCTCTAAGTGTTCTCTATACATTCCATGTTCTTCATCAAACTTATCTAGATACATCAATCGATGACTTTCTGTGGGGGAATGTTTCTCCTGTTCCTTACAGACAAGGCATAATCTATCAGAGATTGGACCACCACCATTTAGAAATTCTTTACGAAAGTCCTTCATAAAATCTGAATTATGAACTTCCATAATAGAGGTCTGTCCCGTATCACCCAGAAAATCATCGCCTGGCCAACCTTGTAACACACAACAAGATTGTGGAACAAGATTATTATTCATCAACGTATTCATAAATGGTTGAGGACAGAACCACTCCAAGTCTTTTAATTTACTCATATCATCCCAGCTTCAAACTTCTTCCAATCAGTAGCGTTGCGAATATCCCAACCACGATTGTCGATGGACTTAATCACACCCTTGCAGTAGTCTACGCATGAATCGTAGTACCCAATTTTATTTGAAATTCTAAGAATGTCCTCGTCGGACTGAATGTACATTGTAAGGTCTGTCTTCATGACCCTAATGTCAAATGGTTTTGCAGCATACACTTTTGCATCTGCCTTACCACCATAGTATTCCCACTTCTGTCGATATAGAAGTTGGTGGTCAGTTTTAGCTTTAACCAAAAGCAGTTCAAAGTCTGCCTTGAAGTCCAACCACTTCTGTTTGATCAATTGATTTTTGAAAGATTCCTGATCAATGTGTTCTAGATCAGATACGGGAAGGTCTTCCCTTGCAGTTCGTTTTAGTGTCTCTAAATCCATGTTTACCTCATAATAAAAAAATGAGCAGTTTGGTTTCTCTCTGTGATATATTGACCCTGATGAGTTCGAACGAGTTGTCACCAGTAATTAAGTCTAAGATTTGATAATTGTTAAAGCTTACCAAATCTGCTCACTCTTATTTAGACACCCTCAAATTTATAGATTTGATATTTGAAAGTAACATCGGCAGTCATATATTCGACATCTGTTGCACCTTGCGTGTAATCTAATCCGCTGAGTGAAATAGGAAATACATTTTGAAAGTTAACATTTAGAATTGGGTTATTCTTATTCGATAAAATCATAAGAAATGCATCTGAGTACATTGCTTTATCAGGAGTTATATTTCTAATAAGGTCAACAGGTGGTGTTGAACCACCAGCTGGTGTGTTTGAGGTCACATCTCTATGCGCTCTAAACTCAGCTCTGTCGGATGGAAATCCATAACCAGTAAGCCAGTTGTGTAGTGATTGATAATTTTCCAGATACTCATCAACGATAAATGTGATAGTAAGGTCCGCATAAGTGAGTTTATCACCCATGATTGGAATGTTGTTGAATGGGTTTGCAAAATCTACTGATGCGCCGCCGATGCCGGGTAGGTTTGCATTGATCGTAAAGAACTCTACCTTTGGTAATTGTTTGATGCCAAAACGGAACTGAGTTGGACTTGCATAGTCTAACTGGTCCGGTTGTCTTGCGAGGGGTGATTGTGCAGTTGCCATGTATCTATTTATAACAAAAAAAAGGGGGAGCAAGATGCTCCCCCAAGTTTAGTAGTTTCCTTATCTTACATAAGGTTAGTAACTTTAACCCGACGATACCAAGCATTGGTGTTCGCATCCAGTGAAGCATCGGTATTAACCGTGTCACCAGCAGCAACCGCACCCGCACCAGCGAATGGGTTAGCAGCAAGACCATAACGGGTCTTGAAACCAATCTTAGGCTGGAAGGAATTCTCACCAACCGCACGGACCATCTGTAGTGGAACGTATGGGCAGTAGAAGAAACCAGCATCATAAGGTGATGTGCCCTTGTAACCACAAACATAATACTGACTAGCAGCAACATTTGCAGAATAGGGATCAACATATACCTTGAAACGACCATTCATTGTACCAGCGAAGGTAGAAGATGTGTCGTCAACGGCGAGGTTGTTGTTCAGAGCAGGTGTGTAATCAAGAACACCGGCCATCTGAAGAGCAGAAGCAACGTCAGCTGAAACGATCAGCATGTTACCCTTGCCACGACGGGTCTGTTGACCAATCGCATTGGCGTCACGTTCGATCTGGAACATTAGACCCTTGAACTTCTCAACTGACCAACGACCATTTGAGTCGGTGTCCAGATCAAAAGTACCAGCAGCAGTTGTATTAACCTGAGCACCCGCAACGGCTGTAACATACAGCGAACGAATGACTTCACGGTTGATTTCAGCAAGGATTTCTGTAGAAAGAATGTTGCTGAGTTCTGTCTCGGCGTCAAGACCATGAATTGCCTTCAAGTCCTGTGCAAGTTCCATCGTGTACTCAGCTTTGAGCGCACGGGAAACGGCAGTAACCGTTGACTTCTCAATCGAGAATGCCATTTCAGCGAAAGCGTTCGTGCCGCTATCACCAAGTGCTTCAGCCTGACTGCGTGTCATACCTGTTGCGGAAGTATATGTTCCTGGCGAGGAATCATTAAGAACAGCAGGGTTAGTCTCTGTTGCACCAACGTCGCCACCACCGATTGTACCGGCAGCATTCTGGTTTGAGATGTCTGGGAAAGCTTCGTCAACGAGAGCTTCTGCACCATCCTGTGAAGCAAGTGTTGAACGCATAGCAAAGATCAGACCCGTTGGACCTGTCATTGGCTGCACACCACAAACGTCATAAGCGATTAGGTTAGGCATTGCACGACGAACTAGTGAGATCAAAATTGGATCCCATGTGTCCATCTGTCCACCACCCATGCTGTTGGTTGGTGCTGTTTCCGAAAGAAAACCACGGTCTTCCTTCATTGCTTTTTCTTGGTTCTCTAGGATGAGAGTAGTAACTGCCCGCTTATAAGAATCCTCAATCTTTGGTAGATCGGGGTGTTCTAGGACTGGCTGCCACTTTTCTTGTAGATGTTCTGTCTGAAACATTTGTTTCTCCTTTATTAATTACATCTGTTTATAATATTATTGGGCACGCTCTTTGTTACGACTGATTGCCGACATGTAAGCGCTCATAGCTTCAGTCGTATCAATGTCCTGTGCGGTGCCACCATCTTCATCATCAAAAGTTTGTTCAACAATCGTCTTAGGGAAATAACTTTCCTTCAAGGTGTTGAGTTTTGCTTTGAAGGACTCTTCGTCAACAAAGTCAACATCTTCAGTAAGAGACTTGAACTTTTCAATTTCGGTATCGGTCAACTCTTCGCAAGCTTCAGAGATAACCTGTTCCCGAACCAGTTGGGACTTAACAGATGTAAGGGAGATATTCTGCTCCATGACACTGTTAACCTTCTCTTCCAGTTCAGCAATTTTGTCAGATTGTGCTTCGAGAAGGTCATATTTCTCATCAGGCACATCAATATAGTGATCTTCAAACAACTGTTTCAGTCCAGAGATAAAGTCTTCTGCAATCTCACCCTTTAGGCCACGTTCGATTGCCAACTCGTTCTCTTTAGTCCATGTCTCTACAACGTAGTTGAGATAAGTATCTACTTTTTCTGTAAGAGCATCAACAGACTCTTCCAGTTTTACTTCAAACTCGGAAGTCATATCTTCGTGAATACGAGAGATTTCCTCACGGGTTTTTGATTTAACAGCAGCTTCAAAGATTGTCGCTGCCTTGTCCTTGAACTCTTCGGAGAGGTCTTCACCTTCTACGAGGGCGTCAACGTCTTCCTTGACATTGATGGACTTGATCTTCTCTTCGATCTCTGCTTTTGCGTCCTCAAGTTTTTTGAGTTCTGACATTGCAGCTTCGTCCATCTCTTCTTCTTCTTCAGCAGGGGCCATCATATTCTCATATGCGGCTTTCAGATCGACGGCTTTCATGCCTTCCATCTTTTTATGCATTGCAGCTTTGAGCATTTCTTTCGTCATGCGTTTTGCTTCTGTGACAACTTCACCCTCTTCTGGTACATGACCAGCAGCGAGTTTCTGAGGACCGTCTGATTTACCAGCGCCCTTCTGTTGTGCATCACCTGAAACTGCTTTTGCAGCTGCAGCGGCCTTCTTACCAATCGCTTTCTCTTCACGATCTTCATCGGCATCTTTTTCAACTTTAGCTTCTGGATCAGCACCACCAACATCGGCAACTTCGCCACCGGGTGTTACTGCATCAATTTTCTTTTTGCCTTCGGCAGGAGCAGCACCCTTTGTCTGGGCGTCACTCGCTTCTTCAAGCTCTGCAAGCACTTCTGCTTCGAGCTCTTCAATTGTTTGTTCTAGTTCTGACATAGGGTGTCTCCTTACCTTCATCTGTAATGATTATTTATAACTTAAAGTCTTTTAAGAAACTTAGCAAATGCTAAAGCTTCCTTAGTTGCGTTTCTCTGACGTTCCTTAACATCAAATCCTTTTTTCATCTCTACCATTTCCGCTTCCAACAACGCTCCGTTGTTCCAAACCCACTCTTTACCTTCCATAATACCTTCAACAAAAGCGTTTGGTGCAGAAGGGTCAGCAACAATATCTGCTGCTGTTGCGAGATAGAAGTCGTCCCGCACATAGTTCGCACCACCTTTTTGATCTAGACTGCCCATTCCCCGTGAGGAAACGCCCAGTTTTGCACCTTCATCCATAAGACTCTTCACAATCTCACCCATTGGTGTAGCCATAATTTTTGCCTCACCAATAAAGTTTTTTCCATCAGGTTCTAAAGACGTGATCATATGTGACACTCGTTCCAGATTGACGGTTGGTCCGTCTGGATGTCCAAGCTCACCAAATGCACGATTTTCTTTAATAAAGTTCTTGTTGTATTTTCCAACTTCTTTTTGAAGTACTTCCATAGGATACACCCGACCATTACGGTTCTTGATGTCAGCCTGCATGAAGATACCACGAATCTTGTAGTTCTTACTACCGTCTTCCTTTGCTTCGCAGATATACTCTACTTCTTCGACTGCCTCTGAAAATAGTTTCATTGTTTTATCCTTATGCCGTCCAAGCGTTGTCTTTTTTAAATTCTAAAATAACAAACCCAGAAGTACCCCTTGTTTCTCCGTTGATATCAGAGGATGTTGCAGTCGTATTTGTTGCAGTTCCCTTGATTAGTCCAGCAGAACCATCATAGTGTCCTGTACCAGCAAGTTGTAGTGCAACTACATTGTCTGAAGAACCGATAAACTTAATGATCAAATCACCAGTGTTTGCTGCAGCAGTACCCTGAGTAAGAGCCCACCAAGCACGGGACAGGTCTAACTTACAACCGTTTGCAAATCCAGAAAGACCGCCTGCATCAAGAATAAGATTGTCAGCAGTATCATTATCAAAGATTGCCTTTACCGTTACGATACCACCAGCAGCTGGTGCATTCACAATCGTATCTCTTAATGTTGTTGTTACAAATGACATCTATATCCCCTAGATCGCTAACATTTCTTTTTCAAAATACCCAAGAAGTTCCCTCTCAGGAACTTTATATTTCTTAGATACATCGGTTATAGTTCTTTCGAAACTATTTAGGAAATCTGAAGGTTTAGAG
>Ga0222718_10000862_pt1 | contig 30969 bp, 26 predicted proteins | sample C33_27DmetaG_FD_165045 | JGI IMG/M metagenome (GOLD analysis project Ga0222718, IMG submission 165045) | Estuarine water microbial communities from San Francisco Bay, California, United States - C33_27D | ecosystem: Environmental > Aquatic > Marine > Unclassified | place: USA: California...
TTTTCCCAAATCTCAACATCATGACCTCGCATAGCAAGCAATCTTGCTGCTTCCATACCGCTTGGACCAGCTCCAATCACTAAGATTTTCTTTTGATCAGCACTTGAGCAAATAATATTCTCATTACGATGCTCATTTCCAAGCTGTGAATTCACCGCACACATCATGGGTTTATTAATAAAAATTTGACTGACGCAAATATAGCAATAAATACAAGGGCGAATGAGATACTCTTGCCCTGAAATAATTTTATTAGGTAATTCAGGGTCGGCTAATAATTTTCTTCCCATGGCTAAAAAATCAAATTCTTGATTTTTCAAACCTCTTTCTGCAACATCAAGCTCAATTCGACCAACCGCAACAACGGGAATAGACAGTGCTTTTTTAGCCATCTTTACGAATTCTAAGAATCCACCAGGCTCATGGACAAGGGGAGCTTCAGTAAATGCAATTCCTTTACTGGTATTGCCATATGCACTTACATCAATTGCATCAGCGCCAGCTTTTTGAGCTAATGATGCAGTGATTAAAAAATCATTTGGAGTTATACCGTTTTCAATACGATATTCATTAGCATCCAATCTAACCAGGATTGGAAAATCTTCTATTTGTTTTTTGATTTGAGAAATAATTTCAACGAGCAATCTTGCTCTTTTTTCAGGCGTGCCACCATATTCATCTGTTCTTTTATTTACTGCTGGTGAAAGAAAGCTTGAAATTAGGTAACCATGGCCGGCATGAATTTCTATTGCATCAAAATTTGAGGCTTTAGCCCTTTTTGCTGCATCAACAAAATGCTGAACCTCATTTTGAATTTCGGCAATTGATAGCTCATGATAGCGAGGACCTTTACCATCTGGTCCTCCAGCTTTAATAAAATTCATAATCTCATCTTGAGTCAATAGACCAAACATGTCGCTTGGTTGTGATTTTGGAATTGAAGGCACTGGAATAGGTCTGCCTGCAATCACATCCTCTTGAGCGATTTTTCCACTGTGATTGAGTTGAGCAGCTATTTTTGCTCCATGTTGATGAACGCGTTGAGTAAGTGATTGCAAAGTTGGGATGAATTCATCTTTTGAAAAACCTATCATATTTGGCATAGATGCTCCTGCCGGCCAAGTAATGGCTGAAGTCTCTAAAATTATTAATCCAACTCCACCCCTGGCCCTTTCCTCATAGTAAGCTGCAAGTTGTTCTGATGCCTGCCCATCCTCCGAGGCAAAATTTGATCCCATTGCTGCCATGATCATCCTATTTTTTAGTTCTAAATTTCCTATGAAGGCGGAGGAGGCTAATACAGGATGTTTGATTTTTTGATTCATATCGTTAATTTTCATAAAGAAAAAAATTCATTTATATTAAATAAATGATTTAATCCTAGGTGATTAGTATGAGTGATATTGATAGCAAAATTCAAGAAATCCTTGATAAGGAATCTATTAGAGATTTAGTGCATTTATATTGCAGAGCAGCTGATAGACATGATCATGTATTAATGCGTGAGCTCTATCATGAAGATGCTTATGATGATCATGGATCTTTTTTTAAAGGCAAGGCAATGGAATTTATTGATATGCTTCCAGAAATTCAAAAATCGATGGGTATTTTGCATCATAATGTTACGACTCATAATATTAAGTTAATGGGTGATAAAGCAGAAGGAGAGACCTACATTATTGCCTTCCATCAAGTGTTAGCTGAGACTGGAAATTTTGATGTACTAATTGGAGGTAGGTACTTTGATGAATACCAAAAAAGAGAGGGGCTTTGGAAATTCTCTAGTAGGGCAGTCGATGCCGATTGGGCCTATGTTAATGATCCTTCAAAAGTGAACTTGAAACATCCTATGATTGAAGGAGCTAATATCGGCACATCGGATGATCAAGACCCATCTTATAATTATTTGTACAATTTTAAGAGAGGGAAGAGGTAATTAAATTAATTGAGTTAATTCTCTGAAATGTTTTCTACAAAATACTTTGTAAAAGTCGTTACCACCAATTTTAATTTGGTCTCCATCCTTGACCACTTTTCCCTTTTCGTCCAAGCGAACAACCATTATTGCTTTTCTTCCACAGTCACAAACCGTTTTTAGTTCGATTAAATTATCTGCTAACGCAAGCAGCTCTGAGCTGCCTTCAAAAAGCTTGCCTTGAAAGTCAGTTCGAATTCCGTAGCACATTGCTGGAATATTCAATTCATCACTTACTTTGCAAACTTGCCTAACTTGATCCTTGGTAAGAAATTGGACTTCATCAATTAAAATACAGCTGATATTTTTTTTAATTTTTTCCTGAGAAACAAAATTAAAAAAATTAAAATCTGAGTCAACAGAATGAGCCCCAGCAGTTAAACCAATTCTAGAGTGAATCTTTCCATCATTACTATCCGCATCAATTTTAGGGAGGAATAATAGAGTTTCCATCCCTCGTTCACGATAGTTATAGTTTGATTGAAGCAAGGCAGTTGACTTGCCAGCATTCATTGTGGAGTAGAAGAAGTGTACCTTAGCCAAAGATCAGTTTTGAATGGGTTCTGAATAAAATTGGCTGACCCATTTACGAAATTTATTAATGGGTCCATCGCCGTCGCAGAGGATTGGATCAGCAACATAGCTTTTGTTATCCCAGATGGGCATGTCATCCAAAACCCCATTAGCAATTCCATCAATAATTGCCATGCCTAGTTCATCCTCAATATCCTTAGACACTCTCATAGACCATCTTAGTATTGAATGGGAATTATCAACCGGGCATGAAGCATTGACCATGATAAATTCTCCTCCACTTGGAGGAAGATTTATCATCTTTAAGCCCACTGTCCCCAGGCCCCATGATTCTCTTGTAAAAGTTGTTGTAAACATCCCATGATCCTTAACCTTATGCTCTTCTGAAACGCTATCATTGCTTGGATCCATCAAGGTTTCTGCAATTGTTTTTTTGTAAATCCCCTCTGTAATTGCCTCGGTTTCAGGAAGACTAGGTGACCCATGAACTTTTGGAAAATGAGCTTGATCAACATCATTTTCAGCAATTTCTTGTAAAACAGTATTGATGTTGTAATCGTAGTGATAAACCTTGCCCCACTTTTCATCGTCTCCATTAAATCCTTCTATTTCAGGAACCTCCCAAGTTGGCTCCTCTTTATGAAGATGATGCCATGCCCAGATAAAACCATTGACCTCAACCACAGGATAATTAAATATCTTAGTTTCCTTGGCTTTGGGTGGAAAATTTTTAGCATACGGAATTTCTGCACAGGTTCCATCAGCATTCCATCTCCATGCATGGAAAGGGCACTCGATGGTTTCACCTTTTACGCATCCACCTTCACCTAGGTGCGCTCCTAAATGAGGACAAAATGCATCTAATACAGTTGGTGTCCCGCTCTCGGTCCTAAAGGCAACTACTTCTTTTTCACAAAATTTTAGAGATTGCACATCTCCAACCTTTAGTTCATGACTTCTTGTGATACAAAACCATCCGTTTGGCATTGGAAATGGAAATTCTTGTTTTGGCATTTTTTCTTCCTTGCTGTTTGATAAGTTATTTAATTATATTGGTTTAATAACATTTTTAAAAATAGATATTTATCATGATTTCACTATTAATTATTTGGATCAACATATTTTTTCATAAAATCATAATACTTAATTACGAGTTATATTATTGTGAAATATATTTTAGAAACTGTATGATTAAACAAACACTGGGAGAGAAAGACTATGACACAACTTAGATTTGTTAAAACACCTGAGCAGTTAATCGAAGCTGCAGAAAATAATTTAGAATTTTTTGATGCAAACATGCAGGCAATTAAAGCTTGGTATAAAACTGAACCAGGCCTCATTGAGCAATTAATTCCAGCACCATTAGAGCCTCACACTGACCCAATGGTTCGAATAGTTATCTCTCGAGTCTTTGTTGATTTAAATGGTGGCATGGACTTTGGAGCTGCTACTTTTGGAGTTAACTGCATGTACAAAGGTAAAGAAGGTATTTATGAGATCACGATGCCGATGGAAACAGAGGGAGTTGTTGTGGGTGGCAGAGAGACTTATGGTGAGCCCAAGAAAATAGCAGATGTAACAGCTGAAAAAAATGGCGATGACTGTGTTGCAACTGTTACCAGGCATGGCATCACATATCTAGAATTAAAAGGTAAAACTACTGATTCCCTAGAAACATCTTCCTTCACTGATGACGTATATTGCTTCAAGGTATTTCCGTCATGCGAGCAACATAAAGCAGTAGACCAGAACCCTTTATTGGTAAAAATAAATATGCATAGGACACAATCAGTTCACACAAAACTGGATGGAGAAATCATACTCAGAGAATCACCTGTAGATCCAGTTGTTGATCTTCCGGTAAAGGAAATGGTTTCTTTGGTTTGGGAAGAAGGAACCTCATCTTCAAATGCATCAGTTATGGAAGAAGTCGATGCAATGTCATACGTACCATTTATGCATTCTAGATACGACTCTGCATAAGGATCTAATATGAAAGATTTTAATGGCAAGTTAGCAGTCGTTACTGGCGGTGCATCTGGCGTAGGTTTTGCTATTGGTGAAGCTTTAGCGAAACAGGGCGCAAAGGTTGTTTTAACTGATATTGAAAAAGACAGCCTAGAAAATTCAACTGCATTGCTCACCAGCAAGTCTCTTGATGTCTACTCAAAAGTTGCTGATGTTTCCAATATCGAGTCGATGCAAGAACTTGCTAACTGGTGCCAATCTGAACATGGTTCAGTTCATTTACTTTTTAATAACGCTGGAGTTGCGCCTGCAGAATTATTACCAATTTGGGATACAAAGCCTAACGATTGGCAATGGGCCTATGGGGTTAATGTGATGGGAGTGCTTCACGGCATTCAAGCATTTGTTCCAGGGATGTTAGCTCACGGAGAAGAGTCAAGAGTTATCAATACATGTTCAGGCAACGGTGCCTTTATTAATTTGCCTTCAACACCAATTTATACATCATCTAAGGCTTCAGTCTCAAGCATTACTGAGGTGTTAAAACTTCAACTTGAGCAGGCTGAGTCAAATGTTAAGGTTTCGATTTTGTTTCCAGGACCGCATACTGTAAGAACAAAGCTTTTTTCAGCTGAACGCAACCGTCCTGAAGACTTGGCCAGAGATCCAAATGCACCAGAGCACCCAATATCATCTGTTGAGGACATGTTAGAAATGATGAGTTCTATGGGCATTGAAATGGAAACTACTGAGCCAGAAGAAGTGGCTTCATTTTGCCTTGAGGAAATAAAAAATAAAAAGTATTGGATAAATCCTATCAACGACAAAAGTGAACAAGCTTTTAAGGATCGAGTGCAATCTATTATCTCACGCAGTGATTTACCTAACCCTAATATTTTTTAATTTAATATTTTATGAGCGTTCAAACCGTCGATCATTTTTTTAATCCATCTTCAAAAGAATTTATCCATGATCCAGTTCCTACCTTAGAGAAATTATGCACTGAGTATCCAATATCCAGATTCGATGCTTGGCAGGCTTGGTTAGTTACAGGGCATGCAAACATTATTAAGTGTTTGTTAGATACACGACTCTCCACAGATTTTAATCTTTGGGAATATGCGCCTCCAAAAAAACCAATTGAGGAGATGGATGCATTTGAAAAATTAATGAACAATAATTTATTTTTTCTTGATCGTAAAAATCATTTACGGCTTAGGAAATTAGCTCTTCCTGCATTTTCACCAAGAATCATGGAACAAATGAAAGAAAGGTTCTCAGTTTTGGTTAAAGAAAGATTTGATGAAATTGGAACCCCAGATTCATTTAACTTTGCCACAGAAATTGCAGAGATTGTTCCAACCCAAGCTATTGCAAGCTTGGTGGGAATCCCTAGAGATAAATTTCCAATATTTGATTCTTTGGCATATGGAGTTGTAAGAGGTATTAATCCTATGCTTACTCCCGAGGAAAGAAAAGATGCTATCAAGGGTGTGCCAGAAGGCTTAGCATTACTTAATGAGCTTATCGATGAGAGGAGAGCTAATCCTGGAGATGATTTTTTATCCACTTTAATTCTTGCTGAAGACGAAGGATCCAAACTATCTAATTTAGAAATGTGTGCATTGGTTGGAGCAGTTCTTGGCGCTGGTTCAGACACAGCAGTTGATCTGCATAGTTACTTAATTAAAAACTTACTACAACACCCTGATCAGTTTGATTTGCTTAAAGCAGATCCAGAGCTTGTTCAAGGATCGATATCTGAAACTTTAAGGTTTGAATCATCTGGTAAAACAGGCTTAGCAAGGTATGCCTCAGAGGATTTAGAGATTAGTGGGTATAAAATTAAAAAGGGCCAAATGGTTCAACTTATAACTAGCACTGCTGGAATGGATTCATCGATCTACTATGAACCAAGAAAATTTGATATTCAAAGAGACCATGATAAAAGTATATCCTTTGGACAGGGTCCTCATTATTGTATTGGAGTGACATTGGTGCGTTCGCAAACAGAGGTAATGCTCAATGAGTTATTCAAACGTTTCCCCAATCTCAGTCTCGGAGATAAAATTGTGTATGACTACAAACATCATAATGCTAGACGAATGGATGTGATGATGGTGAATACAAATCTCTAAAACAATTTGAATTATTACTTTATTCAGTCCTGCAAATTCAATGAGTATTTTTGAAGAGAGAGGTATCACGCATTTAGATTTACATGGCACCAAGCATCAAGATGTTGAATTGCTAGTTACAAATTTTGTATATCAATTTCAAGATCTCCTCCCATTAATAATTATTTGTGGCAATAGCAGCAAGATGATTAATATAACCTCCACAGCTCTAAGTTCTTTGAGTATTTCTTTTTCATTTCCAAGGTTCGGAATTATTAGGGTTGAGGGCGTTAACTGATTCTGATGAATGTTGCAAATATTTACTGGAATTCAATTTATTAAAAAGATAAATTGGTCTTGTTTTGTGTAATAATTAACACTTGAATTAAATTTTAATGGGGAAATTTTATGAGTAAATTCAAATCAATTTTTATGGCTTTGCCTATGATGTTATCGTTGAATGTTAATGCGCAGTCATTCGAAACTCTTGAGGAGATTGTTGTAACGGCTCAGAAGAAAGAGGAAAATCTTCAGGAAACACCGATTGCTATTACTGCAATTACCGAATCTGCAATTGATGATTTAGATATTGCTAATGTCGTAGACTTAGCTGGCATGGCCCCTAATGTACATATCATAAATACTCCCTCTAATAATACAGCCTCAACTATCGCTATCAGAGGTGGAGTCACAATTAATCCAGCTATTACTTGGGAGCCAACGGTGGGCATGTATCTTGATGGTGTTTATCTTGGCAAAGGCCAGGGATCAATTTTTGATGTTGTTGATCTTGAAAGAGTTGAAATTCTTAGGGGCCCCCAAGGAACTCTTTATGGAAGGAATACACTTGGTGGCGCGATTAACTTGATTAGCAAGAAGCCTTCTGGTGAAGGATTGTCTTCAAAAATTACTATCGGTAATTACGGTCTAAAACAAACACAACTGATCGCAGATTATGAAATTGGAAGCAATCTCTATACCAAGCTAGTGTTGAACTCAAAGAAAAGAGGTGGCTACGTTAAAAATCAAGCTTCGCCATACCAAGCAGCTCAGGGAGTAGTTCCCAATACAGTTGCTGACCATTCGGAATTAGATACTATTGACTCAAAAGGCTACAAACTTATGTTTGCATATGATGGTGATAATACTAGCATCAACTTAACTTTTGATGAAACTGATCAAGATAATATTCCTCCATTCGCTCAATTAACCAATACTATACCTAATTGGAGTGCTGCCTTTGGTGTTGGAGCTTCTGCTCTAACCGGCGGTTTAAAACTATGGCCAATTGAGCTCTTTCAAAATGATAAAAGACAAAGCGTTGCTCATATTAATACTCCCGCATATGAACTATCAGTCGTTAAGGGAACAAGCTTTTCTGTTTCTCATGATTTGAGTTTAGGTACATTAAAAGTTATCTGGTCAAAAAGAAAAACTGACTGGGATGATCGACTGGATCTTGATGGCGGACCATTTCCAATTGCTGACACTGAAAGACATACAAAGTATGAAGCTGAAACTCTTGAGATTCAATTAAGTGGCTCTACAGATAATATGGAATATGTTTTTGGTTACTATACTCTTGAAGATGACGCTTACACTGCAAATCCTCAAACATATTTTGCCGGCACTCCATTTCTTCAAAATTACTCAGGAACTTCAGATGCTAAAGCATTCTTTGGTCAAATTACCTTGTCTATGTCTGATAAGTGGGATTTAACTCTTGGAGCTAGAAAAACTGAGGAAGATAAAACTGGCTTTAAAGAGTATGTAGGGCTTTTCTCTCAAGTTGGACAAGGAAGTTTTGATGATACTTCAGGAACTTTTATTGTTTCATATGATTATAGCGATAATACTAATTTATATTTCAAGTTAGCGGACGGTTTCAAAGCTGGGGGGATCAATGCCGAAGCTCCAACTCCTTTTGAGTCATTAAAGCCATATGATCCTGAGACTATTGAGTCTACTGAATTCGGTCTTAAAGGTAGATATTTCGATAATCGCATGATGCTGAACATAGCCTATTTTGATAATGAGCATGAAGATATGCAGATCTCATACTTTACCGCAGATGCTGCTGCATCTTCTCAAGTTTTAAATAATTCTGCTGATATTTCAGGACTAGAGATTGAAACAACATCTATCATCAATGATTCTACAAGGCTAATGATTAATTTGAGTACATTAGATTCTGAGTTCACAACTGATTTAGTTGCTAGCGATGGGTTCCTCCTTGAACAGCTACCATATACACCTGAGACAACAATATATGCATCTTTAGAAAAGGATTTTGGAAATTATCGTATGCGTTTGGACCATAGTAGGATAGGCGAGCATCCATCTTTCCCATATAGCTCAACAGATCCTCGAGCCGCTCTAACTAATTTAGATTCCAGAGGCATTACTGATTTTAGATTATTGACCGAACCAATGGAAAACATGCAACTAAACTTTTGGATTAAAAACTTAAATAATAAATATCATAAAATGAGTGCGATACCATTCGGGCCAGCTTTTGGGCAGTTAACTGTTAGCTACTTCAACGCCCCAAGAACAATCGGCATGGATATTCACTATAAATTCTAATATTAGAATATAATGAAAGCCTCGATATTTCTCGAGGCTTTTTTTTGTAAAAAATATGGACAATAACTGGGAAGACATTTTAAAACTAGATGCTCAATTAACTGAAGAGGAGAGAATGATCCGCGATAATGTTCGCGAATATTGTAAGAAATCTTTAATGCCTCGGATTTTAGATGCTAATAGAAATGAGGTTTTTCATCCTGAAATATATAAAGAAATGGGTGAGCTTGGTATTCTTGGCGCTTCTATTAAAGGCTATGGATGCGCAGGTGTTGGGTATGTTTCTTACGGACTAATAACGCGTGAAATTGAAAGAGTTGACTCTAGTTATAGATCTGCATTCAGTGTCCAGTCTTCATTAGCAATGTATGCCATTTATCAGTTTGGATCAGAGGAACAGAAAGAAGATCTTTTACCACAGATGGCAGCTGGGAATTTAATTGGATGTTTTGGCTTAACTGAACCAGATGCTGGTTCTGATCCTGGTAGCATGGCTTCAAATGCAAAAAAAGTAGAAGGAGGCTATCAATTAAATGGATCCAAGACATGGATAACAAATGCCCCAGTGGCTGATGTATTTATTATTTGGGCAAAAGACGAGCAGGGAGTTTTAAGAGGTTTTATTGCAAGAAAAGATTTTAAAGGTTTGGATACTAAGGTGCTTCAAGGTAAGTTTGCCCTCAGAGCTTCAGTGACTGGACAAATTTTTATGTCTGATGTCTTTATTCCAGATGATTATGTTCTCCCATTGGCGCAAAGTTTTAGAGGCCCATTTTCTTGCTTGAACATGGCTCGGTACGGTATCGCATGGGGCGCTATGGGCGCGGCTGAATTTTGCTGGCATGCTGCACGCCAATATACGCTAGACAGGACTCAGTTTGGAACACCTCTTGCTGCAAAACAATTAGTTCAGAAAAAATTAGCAGATATGCAAACAGAAATTACATTAGGCTTGCAAGCAGCTCTAAGAGTTGGGAGATTAATTGATGATGAGCAGATGATCCCTGAAATGATTTCTCTCATTAAGCGAAATAATTGTGGTAAAGCCTTAGAAGTTGCCAGATTGGCGAGAGATATGCATGGTGGTAACGGAGTGATGGACGAATATCATGTCGTAAGACACTCAATGAATTTAGAGGCAGTAAATACTTATGAAGGCACTCATGATATCCATGCTTTGATACTTGGAAACCTACAAACAAATATTGCTGCTTTCGAGTAGTTGTATTTGCTTCTACCATGACATCTGAAAAATACACCCTAAAGCAAGCAAAAACTGCTAGACGAATTATCAAGTATTTTGCTAAGTTTCAGGCGAGTATATTTTTGTTGAGTAATGGAAAGTTATGGAATAAATGGCCTGGCGGTTTTCCTATTATGGTTGTAGAGACAAGAGGCGCTAAGTCAAATAAAGTCAGAAATATTCCTCTGATTTACGTTCATCAAGAAGACATGCCTATACTAGTTGCTTCTTTGGGAGGAATGCCAAAAAATCCTAACTGGTACTACAATGTAAAAGCTCATCCAGAAGTGAAAATCACCACAATAAATGATCAAGGGAACTATCTGGCAGAAGAGGTGTCTAAAGAAAAAAAGGATGAGTTATGGCCCTTAATTTGCTCTTTTTATCCAGATTATGAAACTTATAAGAAAAATACAGCAAGAGAGATACCTGTATTTTTATGCAAAAAAATATGAATATCATAGAAGTTAAAGATATTACCAAACATTATTCATTAGGCACTCAAACAGTAGAGGCATTAAGGGGAGTTAGCTTTGATATAAAACAAGGTGAATTTATTGCAATTATGGGCCCCTCAGGATCTGGAAAATCAACTTTGATGAATATTATTGGTTGTCTCGATAGCCCTACAAGTGGGAGATATCATTTAAACCAACAAGAGGTCAGCACCTTGGAGGGAGATGAACTTGCAGGTATCAGAAACAAAGAAATAGGTTTCGTATTTCAAAATTTTCATTTATTGGCACGCAACAGTGCTCTTGATAATGTAATGCTGCCACTAAAATATGCAGGAATTGATAAATTAGATCAGATAGGAAGAGCAACAAGAGCCCTTTCTCAAGTTGGGCTAGAGTCTAGAATCGATCATCAACCATCAGAGCTTTCAGGCGGCCAACAGCAAAGAGTTGCCATAGCGAGAGCACTTGTAAACAAGCCATCTATTTTATTTGCTGACGAGCCCACAGGTAACCTTGATAGTCAAACTGGACATGATGTAATGCAACTTTTTCATGGCCTGCATAAAGAGGGCCAAACTATAATTTTAATAACCCATGAGAATGAAATTGCTGCTGAAGCCCAAAGAACAATATTTATCAAAGATGGTTTGATAGAATCAGATAATAGAAAGGAATAATTATGAAACTCTCAGGATTTAAAACACTATATCTACCCCTCTCATTAATGTTAATAGTTGGCTGTGGTGGAGGCAAGGAAGAAGAAGAATTTAAATTTTATGCTCTAAAAGAAGCAACTTCTCAACAACTTGAGCTTACCGTAGAGGCCTCTGGTACTGTTGAGGCTATATCTTCAATTGAAATTAAATCAAAAGCTTCGGGACAAATCTTGTTTTTAGGCGCTGAAATTGGAGATTTTGTTGATGAAGGTGTTGTACTGGCAAGAATAGACCAAAGAACACCAACAAATACTCTTGCACAAGCCAACGCAGATCTTGAGGTTGCAAAAGTTCGCTTGAGCAATGCGCAAAATCAATTTGAGCGCTCTAAAAGATTGCATGATGAAGGAAATATTTCAGATAAGGCTTTTGAAGATGCGCAAGAGTCTTTTTCTTCAGCAAGAGCGCAATTAGTTCGAGCAGAAGTATTTCTGGAGAATGCTCGCATTGCTCTTGATGATACAAGTGTGAGATCGCCTATCGCTGGAACAGTCATAAGCAGACCAGCTGAAGTTGGTCAAGTGATAACCTCACCAACGTCAGCAGTAGGCGGTGGGACTTTATTGATGGAGATGGCAGATCTCAACAAGGTCAGAGTTAGAGCGCTTATAGATGAAATAGATATTGGCAAGATCACTATAGGTCAAGAAGTTACTCTTAAAGTTTCAGCATACAGAGACAAGAAATTTGTTGGGATAGTTTCAAAGATTGAACCAATGTCAAAAGTTGATCAGAATGTGACCACTTTCCCTGTTTTGATTGATATTGAGAACAAAGATAACCTATTGCTTATTGGAATGAATACCGATGTAGAGATTGAAATTTTAAATGAGGAGGTTGCCTTGGCGCTTCCAGCTGGATCATTAAGGACTAGAAAAGATATAAGATCTGTTGCCCCATTGTTGGGGATTAATGAGTTAGAGATAAATAATTTTTTAGCAAATAAAGTTGAGGGTGAAAATTTCGATTCGTTTATAGTACTAAAAAAAACAAAGAAGGGCGTAAAGCCAGTCTGGATTAAAACTGGTAAAACTGACTTAAATTATGTTGAAGTAAAAGAGGGCATAAACAATAAAGAGATTGTCTATGTACTTCCAAGTGAGGGACTTATCAAATATCAGCAAAGATTCTCAGAGCGTGTTAAAAGTAGGTTTGGTTAAAAAATGATCATTAAAGAGTCTATTTCCACAGCACTTGATTCAATCAAAGCTAACTTACTTCGCTCTCTCTTAACAACTATTGCAATTGTCATAGGGACTGCCTCAGTCATAGCCATGGTAGGAATAGGCTCTAGTGCTCAACGCGCAATAGATGATTCAATTACAAACTCTTCTGCTAGAACTTTGGTTGTATATCCATCGAGAGGAAGAGGAACAACAAAAATTAGCACAGCTCCACTTTCAATCTCGGACGCAGATGCTTTGATGAAAGACAAGGAAATTGATTGGAGGATAGCTCCGGAGATTCGTGGAAGTAAACCTCTGAAATTTCAAAATGAAAGTATTAGTGTGCAAGTAATAGGTGCTAGAAAGGATTATTTAGAAATTCAGGGGTATGAAATAGATCAAGGGGTTTTTTTTGGCGAAAGAGATGATCTTGCAAGAAAGCGATATGCTGTTTTGGGTTCAAGTGTTGGCACTGAACTTAAAACATCTTCAAAGGCATTGATTGGAAAAGATATTGAGCTTGGAGGAGTAACCTTTAAGGTTATTGGAGTGGTTAAATCTGAAGGATCATCTGGTTGGTCTAATCCAGACGAGCAAATTTATATTCCCTTGCTTACAGCATCTGACAGAGTATTTGGAAGAGATAGAGTTGATGCAATCAGAGTGGAGGTACCAAATACCTATACTCCTGAAGAAGCCATGATCTCAATCGAGAGAGTTTTAAGAAGGGAGCATGATATAGGACCAGGAGAAGAAAATAATTTTAGAATTAACGATTGGGCTCAGTTTACTGATTTGCAAAAACAGGCAACCGCAATTTTTTCTGCGCTTCTGATTGGCATAGCAGGAATCAGTCTAATGGTTGGTGGAATTGGAGTCATGAATATCATGCTTGTCTCAGTAACCGAAAGAACAAGAGAAATAGGCTTAAGAAAAGCATTGGGTGCCACCCATCAGGCAATTCTTCTTCAATTTATAATCGAGGCAGTTACCTTGTGTATTATTGGTGGAATCATTGGAGTCATCTTTGGTTCCAGCTTATATTTTTTAGTAACTATTTTTCAGGACTGGGTCTTTACGATTCCTTTTTCAGCTATTTTGGGCTCGGTTCTATTTTCAGCATGTGTCGGCTTGTTTTTTGGTATTTGGCCTGCAAGGAAAGCTGCTCAACTTGAACCAGCTGTTGCTCTTCGTTACGAATAATGAAAATTATTCAGCTACTTCCCGCGCTCAAAGTGGGTGGTGTTGAAAGAGGCACAGTAGATCTATCCGAGCATCTTGTTAAACTTGGCAATGATTCTGCAGTTATTTCTGCAGGGGGACGACTAGTAGAATTGCTGGATGATCATGGCGCTAAGCATTTCCAGCTGCCAATAGAAAAAAAAAATATAAGGGCTTTAGCACAAATCAGTAATTTAAAAAAAATATATTCAGAGTATCAGCCCGACATAATTCACGTCCGATCAAGGTTTCCAGCATGGATTAATCATTTTGCCTTAAAGAGCTTTCAGGGTAAGAGACCGGTTGTAATATCTACATTTCATGGTTTGTATAGCAAACCTTTTTATAGCAAATCCATGACTTATGCTAATGAAATCATCGCTATTTCTGAAACCGTTCAAGACTACATCAATGAAAACTATAAAGTAGATAAATCTAAAGTACATTTAATATACCGAGGGTGCGATCTTGAGGAGTTTAATTCATCTGCATTAAGTGAAGATTGGAAGAAAGCGTGGTTTAACGAATTCCCTCAAACTAAAAATAAAATTATCTTAAATTTGCCAGGCAGGATAACAAGCTGGAAAGGTATTGAATCTTTCATTGATCTTTTTTTGCATATAGATACATCAAAGTTCCACGGTATTATCCCAGGCCCAGTTGCTTTAAATAAAAGGAGCTATTTCGATTCATTATGCAAGCTGATTAGGCAAAAAAATCTTTCAGACCATCTTTCTTTTTGTGGTGCTAGATCTGATATAGCCGAGGTTTATAAAATTTCAGATATCGTTATGAATTTATCATCCAAGCCAGAACCATTTGGCAGGACAATTATTGAAGCTGCTGCTTGCGGCAGCCATGTCATGGGCTGGGACAGAGGTGGTGTCAAAGAGTCTATTGACTCTATTAATCCTGTCGGCTTGGTTGAGTATGGTAATGTTGAAATGCTTGCTAAACAAATTGAAAAAGTCTTGGTAACTTCACCCCCCAAATCTATCCCTATACAGTTTACAAAAGAATCTTTAGTAAGTTCAACGATGAAGGTTTATGAATTAGCTTTAAGTAAAGCCTCATAAATTTCTTTTGTTTTCTTCGCAGCACTCATCAGTGAATAATTTTCATTCAAGGCTGCTTTTATGCCCTCCATATTCAATTGAGGTAACAAAGGAACCATTTCTTCTAGCAGAGCTTGTAAACTCTTTTGATCACCAGGCTCTGACAAGCATTCTGACGGAATTAAATCTGGAATCATTCCTACTCTTGATCCAAGAACAGGGATTTCATGATTAATAGCTTCCAGCAAAACTCTGGGGCCACCCTCTCTATGACTGGATACAATTAAACCACTTGCAGTTTTATATTTTCCTTCAATGGAATTGTAATCAAGATTTGATACGATCTTTATACGATCTGTAAGATTTAAGTCATGGATAAGTGTAGTTAGTTTCTGTTCTTCTGGACCAGAACCGATAATCTCTAAACTTTCTTTAATATTGACCCAGCTTTGAATTAGCTGATCAAAACCTTTGACTTTTTCAAGCCTGCCAATAGCAATAATGGATCCGTTGCGTGAAGATCGTTTGCCTTCATGGGATGGATTAAACCAATTTGGGATATAAGTGCTCCCAGGCATATCTTTTACAAGCAATTTATTTACGCCTATAACAGCATCTATGCCTGCAAAAGAATTATTATTTTTTTTATGACCATGGATTGTGGAAACAATCTTAATATTGCTAAAAATCTTTACTCCCTTTCCTATGAAGCTGGCTTTGGCACCATGACAATGCAATATGGAGATATTATGTACTTTTAAAAACTTGATTAATTTATAAATATTTAGCGGAGAGTATCTTGAGCCAATATTTAATGATTTAGTTTTCATACCAACCATATAATGACGAATAGATTCGTCGCAGATAATAACTTGATCTGATACATCCGACATAAATGATGATAGCTCAAAAACATGCTGTTCAATTCCAGCAAAGATTTGACTTGATATTAAATGTGCAACTTTCATTTTTGATTGATAAATTTCATGATAGAAAATGACACTTTTTCAACTTCTGCTAAAGGTTCAAAATGTGGAGAAGGGCTTTCAATCTTGGAAATATTTATCCCCCCATTTTTATTTAATAGGCTTACTACGCCAACTCGCTTTGAATTAACTAACTCATTCATAGACTCTCTTATTTTTCTAGTTCCAAAAATACGTCTATATCTGGGATTTTCTATCTGTATTAAATAGGTTTGACCCTTCGCAGATAGTGCCTCAAATACTAAATTTGAGCTATCAGGAGTAACAAATTTTAATTCCGATTCGTTGAGACTGGCTTGAAACGAATCAGACTCTGATGAATTTAAGTCAATGAATTTTGCATTAGGATGCTTATTAATCTCATCTTGTACTTTTAAGTTTAAGGCTTCAGGCGTTCTACGCGAATTAAAAATTTTAAACTTATGCTTTGGATGCACGCTTAAAATATATTGCAGTTGTCTTATAAGTATTTCTTGATCAAATTTATAATGCTTGCTCGGTCCCCCAATAGCTATAATCGCCTTGTTTTCATCTACTGGGTTTTGAGATGTTGCTGATAAAGAGCCTTGAAAAGGAATAACATTTTCAGGAATACGTCTTTTACGAAAATCATGCGCTGGAGCAATAATTAAATCAAAAGAACTTAATTTATAACTAGGACGAAGTACGGCTATTGAAAATAAATCCTTACTAATAGTTTTCATTAGATATTTTTTTGCCTGAAGAATTTTTGAATAAACTTCATGACCTGCGCCTAAAAGTAATGTTGGCCCATCAAATTGATCTTGATTAGCAAATATTTTTGAAAAACTTTCTTGATTTGTAACATTAATGGTGATTATCGATATTTCTATCTCTTTTTTGAGCTGATCTAAAAGAGCCTGCACTTGTTTAAGATGCCCAGTTTTTGAATCTTGAAACCAGTAAATGTTCATTAAATTTTTACTTATAATTTGATATATTTAAAATACCTTGCTTATGAAGTTTTGTGAAGGTAATACATCTATAAAATACTCTTAAAATGAATGCTCAAAATTCTAATCATCAAATTGCTATGGATCTTATTTCTCAATACGGCGAAGATGCTGAATCTATAGCTATGTTAAGAGCTGCTGAATATGCGGCTAATCTGAACACAGAAGAGTGGCTCATTTGGGAGGGAGTCATCAAGGAGATACAAAACATAAATATTAGTCCAAATCTTCAATAAAAATTGATTCCAAGGAGCAAGCGGGCATGGCTAGCCCGCTTTAATTGGTCTTAGGGAAAAATATTCTAGAGGAAAATTTTAACCAACTTATTTATATGACAACCTTATTAAGAGAAAGTTCATCACTATTTTAATTTTTATTTATCTATTGAATTGACTGATTTTAGATAGAGTTAAAAAATAACAAACAATAAAATGCATAGCTCTTTATTTTTTGCGTGAAATTAAAAAACATACGATCAATAGAGCGACTGTCGGAATAGCATAAAGAGTAATTATTAAAAGTTTATCCAGCATTGATTATAGTCCCTTAGCGCTTGAATCGGGGCGTCTTGTGTCCCCAAAGCCATAATATAAGCTATTTTTTATTTCTATACTTTCTAAGGCTGTCCCAGGTCCAGATAGATAAATCTTTTGGCCTAAAGATTCAATTTTTGCAGCATGTTGCATATCAAAGCCTTTTTCTAGCATGAGAATATCTGGTTTCCATTGATGATGTATTCTAGGGGCAACAGTTGCATCGGAGATTTCCATTTGAAAAACCAAAGTATTTAAAAGAAATTGAAGAACAGTTGTAATAATTCTAGAGCCACCTGGTGATCCAGTTGCATAAACAGGCTTACCATCTTTAAGGACTATAGTTGGCGTCATAGAGCTTAACGGTCTTTTAAATGGCTCAATTTTATTTGCCTCACCGCCAATCAACCCAAATTGATTAGGTATTCCGGGCGCCGATACAAAGTCATCCATCTCGTTGTTCATTAAAATTCCAGTCCCATCAATCACAACACCAGACCCAAAGCCAGAATTTAATGTGTAAGTATTTGAAACAATATTTCCATTTTTATCAGCTATTGAGAAATGAGTTGTATCTAGACTTTCATTTTTCAATTCAGATCCTGGAAGAATTTTTTCAGAAGGCGTAATCGAATTAAGTTCGATTTTATTGTATATTTTTTTAGCATATTCTTTGCTAATTAAAGATTTAACAGGAACATCAAAAAATTCTGGATCACCCAAGTATTTCGATCTATCAGCATATGCATACTTCATCGATTCTGTAAGTAATGCTGTATAGGTTGGGGAGTTATGACCCATCATGGCTAAGTCATAATTTTCTAAAATATTTAGCATCTGAATGATATGAACGCCGCCAGAAGAGGGTGGCCCCATGGTAACTATTTTATAATTATTAAAATCACCATGGAGAGTTTCTCGCCAGATTGGACGATAATTTTTTAAATCTTTCTTAGTAATCAATCCGCCATTTTTTCTCATAAAAGCATCTATCTTTGTTGCTACCTCACCATCATAAAAACCCATAACTCCATTTGTAGAAATTGTTTTTAATGTATTGGCTAGATTAGGTTGTTTGAGTCTCTGGTGCATTTGAACTGGATAACTTGAGTAGAAAATACTTTTAAAATTCTTATGCTTGGAGAGTTTTTTATATCGCTTATTTAATGCATCAGCCATAAACGGAGATATAAGGAAGCCATCTTCAGCTAACTTAATTGCAGGCGCCAATAGCTCAGACCAAGGCAAGCTGCCGAATTTCTTATGTACTTCCCACATCCCATAAACTGTTCCCGGAACTCCAATTGATAGGATGCCTTGAGTTACTCTTTTTTTGTCTACAGAGCCATCGGATGCAAGGTACATATCTTTGGATGCTGCTTCAGGCGCCATTTCTCTGTAATCAATACTAAAGCTTTCTTGCGAAGTTCCATCGAACATAACCATAAAGCCACCGCCACCAATATTACCAGCCCTCGGCAGGACTACAGCCAAAGCAAATGCAACAGCTATTGATGCATCATAGGCATTACCACCTTCTGCAAGAATGGTATGACCAACATTTGTAGCAAGATAATGCTGTGTAACAACCATGCCATTTTTTCCAACTTCAGGGTGAACAATTGCCTTTGGATTAAAAATAGCAGCTTCAATGTTTATTGAAGAAGCTAACAGTATAATCGTAAAAAATTTCATTTTAAGTTAACAGACCTCCATCAACTCGTAAATCAATTCCATTTATATGTATTGCGTCATCTGATGCTAAAAAAGCAATTGTGCTTGCTATATCATCCGGAGATCTATTCACACCATCAAGAGGCATTATTTTCTTTAATAAGCGAGTATCAATATCTTTTGGCATAACTGGGTTAGAAGACATAGGCGTTTCAATTGAGGCAGGACAGACACAATTTATATTCAAGCCTTTCATTCCATATTCAACCGCAAGTGTTTTTGAAAAGGCGCTTATTCCACCTTTTGAAGCGCTATATGCTGCTGTCCATGCATGAGCTCCCAGTGCTGCGGTAGAAGATACATTTACAATAGCGCCCTTAGATTTTAGTAGCAGGGGGAGAGCATATCTGCACATAAAAAAAGTACCTGTTAAATTTATCTCTAGAATTTGATTCCAATTCTCTAGCTCCACTTCATGAGAATTATCAAAACGAAGAATGCCTGCAATATTTATCAGCGCATCAAGTTTTTTATGATTCTTTTCTATATCTTTAAAAAAATTTTCAGTGCTAGATATTGATGAAATATCTACAACATGAGCGGATGAATTTTTATTTTTCAGCATCTCTTTGGTTTCATCAAGATCTTCCTGATTTCTGTCTACCATTAAAAGATCGGCACCTTCCGCGTCTAATCTTAAGGCAGTTGACCTCCCAATGCCTGATCCTGCACCCGTTAAAACTACGATTTTATTTTTAAATCTTTTCATTATTTAGAACTTCTTTATGATAATTGATCTTCAGCGAAAGATTTTGCCCATTTATAGTTCGCCTTTCCATTTGGGGCTCTTTGCACCTCAGCAGTAAAAATTACTTTTTTAGGTAACTTGTATGCAGCTATAATGCTACGCGTATCTTCGATTAATTTTTCTTCTTTTAAGATCTTATTATCAACCGTAGAAACAACTGCAATAATTTTTTGCCCAAATCTTTCATCGGGCATTCCAACGACAAGGCAATCAAACACATCGACATTTTTCTTTAATGCTTCTTCTACTTCTTCGGGGTAAATCTTTTCACCTGCAGAGTTGATGCAGTTACTCCCGCGGCCGAGAAGAGTAATACTTCCATCACTTTCAAGCTTTGCATAGTCTCCAGGAAAACTATACCTAACACCATTAACTTCCTTAAAAGTTTCGGCAGATTTTTTCTCATCCTTATAATAACCAACCGGGACTAGACCCGAAGTTCCAAGTAGGCCAATTTTCTCTGATCCTGGTTCTAAAATCTCTCCATCGTCAGCAAGAACTATCACTCCAGGATTTATAGAAAATTTTGCTGTTTCTGAAGGATTATCTCTTGTTGTAACAGAACTGCCGATCCCACCCTCGGTAGAGCCCATGGTATCCATTAATTTCATGTCATGATGTTTTAGTAAACCATTTTTTACCTCAGCACTCCACATAACTCCGCTTGAAATAATGGCTTGGACAGTACTGATATCATATGCGTTATTATGACTTTCTGCTCTGTCTAAAGCATCAAGCATCGGTCTCGCAAAAGCATCGCCTACAATTACAATATTTGTAACACGTTTGTCTTGTACTTGCCCCCAAAGTTGATCAGGATCAAAACCAAGATTGGATGTAGTAATTACTGTTCCTCCTAAAAGCAACGGCAGAAATGCACCTAACCACATTCCAGTTCCATGCATCAAAGGACAGCCAACTAGGCTTTTAATAAATTGATCATCCGCTTTTAATGCCATGATGGATTCTTCTAAATTATTGAGATCTTCTGGGACATCGTATCCCATGGCTTTTAGGGTTCTGAACAAAAAGGCTAGAAATTCTCCTTGTTTGTACATTACTCCCTTTGGCATGCCGGTTGTTCCACCGGTGTAAAGCATATAAACAGTTTCTGGATCTCTGATGATCCTATCCATTGGAGAGTAATCATGTAAAATTTCTTCATACTTCATACCTTGATCAAAGTTAGATTTGCTTCCATCAGGAACTTCAATCCATACTTTTACATTTGGCAGAGATTTTGCAATTTCATTAATTCTTGAGCTGTAACATGCGTGGTAGAAAACTGCTTCAGCATCAGAATTGTCCAATAAATAAATAAGTTCCTCTTCTACATATCGATAATTTACGTTAATTGGAACTCCACCAATTTTAAAAATTGCATTTTGACCTATTATGTATTCATTACTGTTATTTAAATAGAGTCCTGCTTTAGAGTTAGGGCCTAAACCTTTGCTTGATAATGCGGCAGCGATCTTGCTTGATCTTAAGTCATAATCTTTCCAAGAAACAATGTCTTCTCCACAAATTAGTGCATCATTTTCAGGGACTAAATCTGCAACTGTTTCCCATACTGAAGCAAAATCTAAATTCATTATTTATCTCCTTTTCTTAAGTTTTGTCCAATTCTTCTTCCAGAAAAAATACAATCAGCTATTGAGAGCCCAGATACATATATATTTGAACAAATACCAACAGCTGTCCTTCCAGCTGCATATAATCCTTTAATTTCTTGATTATTTTGATTTAAAACCTCTCCAGTTTCTTCATTTACCATAAGTCCTCCAAGGGTCAAGGTTGTTAGAGGAGCGAGTTTTGAGTCAATTGAAATATCCATAATATGAAAAGGCCCATTAAGTTCTTTTACATCACTAGCGGCTTTACCAAATTCACAAGATGACTCTGAACGAGCTGCTTGATTATATTTCTCAACCTCTTCGTTAAGTTTATCTGCTGGTAAGTTATAAACTTTTGCTAAATCTATTAAATTTTTTTTCTTTTTAGCATTGAAATACATCAGCATCCTTGCCATATCTCTTTGAAAGGGAAGGGCCTCCTTGGACTGTTGTTTTGCATCTTTTAATAAGCTTTCGTCGACTATCAAATAAGCTTTACCATGATTATGTTCACACATAGCATCCCCTAGAGTTGCTCCATAAACCATCTCATTGCAAAATCTTTGCCCATTTTTATTTACCACTATTCCCTGCGCAAATGCTAATGGAGGATTCAAGAATCTCCATGCCGTTACTCGATCCATATGATCAGTTTTTCCACCGACGCTTTGTCCAAGTCTGATTCCGGAACCTTGATCATTGGGAGTGCCCAGAGGCATTCCATTGTAATATTTTGGTGCATACTCTTTCACCATAGAACGATTAAAGATAAATCCACCTGTGGAAAGACAGACTCCCATTTTAGCTTTGATGTATTTAACCTGCCTGTGGCTTTGCTCTATTTTTTGAGCTCTTTTAATGAACAGGCCGCCAATTATTTGCAATATATTTGAACCTGGGTAAGAGGGTGGGAGAAGCATCTGAAGCATTTCTCCTCGTGAAGTTAATGATTTATGTTTTTGAGCTAACTTTCCTGATGGCAGCATGAGTATTTTTATCCCAACCACTCTTCCTTCGGAGGTAATAACAAGTGAGCGCGCTTCAGTTTGAGGAAAGATTTTTAAACCTTTTTTAATTGCAGATTTCTTTAAGGGATAATAAATTGTTCCACCTACACCAATTGGTCTGAATGGACCTTCTTCAAAACCTCTGTGCCCCCTTGGAGCAGGCTTTGAATTCTTCATATAGCTTGGCACCAAAGAGTTATCTGAATGGTATAAAAAATACCCAGCTCCAGGATAGCTGGTTTTAATTTTGTAATAAGAGGGGTCAAATTGAACCCCATTATCCATAAGCCATTGCGTATTTTCAGCAGATGTATCACAAAATTTTCTTAAGGTAGATTCTTTAACAATATCTCCAGTTTCTTGAATAAGATAATTAAACATATTTTCTGGAGAGTCTTTAACGCCTGCAGCAAGCTGAATTGGGGTACCGCCACCCGCATAAAACACACCACCACTTTTGGCAGTAGCACCACCACCACTTGTTTTATCAACTCCAATAACGGTTAGGTTTTGATCGAGAGCTTCGTTAGCAGCAGCGATTCCAGCGCCCCCTAAACCTGCAACAACAAGATCAGCCTCATCGTCCCATGCAAACAAGTTTGGATCAGTAATTATTTGCGGCGCCTCTACTTCAGAGAGCCACATTTCGTCATTTGGATTAATTTCAGTTTCCAGCATTTAAATCAGCGGTTTTTCCACCATCAATTATTAAATCAGCTCCAGTTATAAATGATGCTTCTGAACTTAGTAAAAATACAATTGGTGCAGCAAGTTCCTCAGGTTCAGCAATTCTTTTCAACGGAATGGTTTTAATAGTTGCTTCCATTAAATCTTCGTTTGGTATTGCTCTTTTAGTTGCAGGAGTTTGAACTGCACCAGGGATCACGCAATTCACTCTGACATTGGGTGCAGCTTCAACTGCTGATGTCTTTGAAAAGTTAATAAGACCAGATTTTGCAGCACCATACCCAGACATATAAGCTGTGCCTCTTAAGCCAACCACTGAAGCCACATTCACAATCGAACCTTTTTTGGCTGCTATCATCCAGGGTAAGACAGTTTTAGTGGTTAAAAACACAGCATCTAGATTTGCTTTAAAATTTGTTCTCCATGATGGCATGTCAAGATCAATAATTTTCCCAGTATGTATTGAAGGCGCATTATTCACTAGACCATCAATACGACCAAATTTTTTGTGGATCTCATTAAGAGAATCAAGAAGATCTGATTCTATGCTTACATCTAAAACATGCGCTATAACATTAGATGATGTTTTCCCAAGAATCGATTCAGCCTCTATAAGTCTCTCCTCATTTCTGCCAGTGATAACTACTGTAGCCCCTTCCTTTAAGCAAAGTTCAGCTGTTGATAAGCCAATGCCTGCAGAGGCACCAGTAATATAAATTATCTGGTTCTGTAACCTTTGTCTCAAAACTCCCCCTGATTAGATAATTAAAATTTTATACTTGCCCTCACGGATGTATACCAGTAATCGTCCAAATTTTTCATATGATATGGATCTGCTTTATATCCAATTGCAAAATCAAAATTCATTTTTTTAAAAGCAGTTGAATAATTAATTTTAGAATTTACCTCTCGTCCACTTGGCCTTAATCCGAAGCTAAGAGAGTTAAAAATCACACTTTTTTGTTTTGTTCTATAAACAGGAACATCAAGATTTAATATTCCAGACTCTACTCTAAGCGGTTGATCAATTGAAATAGTTAATTGATCATTCTGATTAAAAATAGAAGTTTGAATATAGCCAAATCCAAATGATGAAGATTTAACCTCTTTGATGGATTTTAACATTCCACTGTTATGACTGATATCTGATGATTGACCCAAATGTATTGATCCAAAAAATTTTCCACCAAATAAATTTTTTACGGATGAAAGACCAACAAACTTTGTCATTTGATTTTTTGTTCCTGATAATGCTCCTGAGCCAGCTAATCCGTTATTCGAATCACTTTCTTGGAGAATACCCAGTTGAAGAGAAGGGATATTTAAATTAGATTGGAGTTCAATAAGACCTAATAAGCTTGAGTTTTTTTCAAGAAATGTTTCATTGGGGCTAAACTTATTTCTTCCTGCTGAAATTGTGTATGCAATATTAAACGTATTATTCAGCTCCTTGATAGATCCAAAGGAAGCTCCTGATGCTGTGTAATTTAGCCACGGATTATTAAATTTTGATCTAAGTGCACTGTTATTTCTAAGGTAAGTATCTTTGAAGATTCCAATTGCCCAGCTTCCATTAATTCCTTGGCTAATGAAGGTTTTGTTTGAGTCGTTGAAATATGCAAAGTACTGATTTTTATTTGCTTGTGATTCGAGTAAGTGCGAAGGAGTTACTAATTCATTTGATATGTTTTGAACATTCGCTTGCCCAACTTCAAAAAATTCACTATTTGTGCTCAACATTGATATTGAAAAATTCTGCATTTCATCAAATCCTGCAATTGGATTAATTTGATTTCTATAATCTGCAACCAAGTTATTAAGAGAATTTCTAAATGGTGCCTGTAGCTCATCAAAAAATATTACCGAATGATTGCTTACACCTCTGGAAATTGCATCACCAAATGCAGGATTAACTATCTGCAGAGACGTTAAGCTTGTGCTTACCATAGGTCCTGACAGGCTGTAGCTCATCATTGCGCTGGTTTGACCCACAGGAGAGGTTGCAGCAGCTAGGTCCATAAGCCCTTGCCCATATATTGCTGAATCTGCATAGACTCCGTCTTTGTTTGCCGTTGAAAATAATCTTGAAACGATTTCAGTGCTTCCAAGCTGTCCATCAAAATAACTTGATATCGCTGCGAGTCCGCCTGTAACAAATGGTGCAGCAAAAGAGGTTCCACCAAAGATAGCGTAGCAAGAATTATCCTGAACACAGCTGGTTGGATCATTAATCTCATCTTCATAAATTCCAGCATCATCCATTGAGGTAGGGTATGCAACTATTACACTGCCTCCTGGCGCTGCAATGCAAAAATCCTTTGCAATTCCGCACCTATTTGAAAAATCACTGATCTCACCATTCTCATCAATACTAACTACGGCAATAGAGTGCCCTTGAATCTCTTTAATAAAGTGAGACATTCCCGCAAGCAATTCTGGGCTTGAATTATCTGCTTCATCATATCCCCCAGCATTTCCAGCAGCCCATACATATATCGTTTTGTTGTAATCTGAAGTTCCCTCTTGAGACATTGAGAGAATCGTATCTGGGAAGGCGTTTCTTACTTGAGCCTCAGTATAATCAATAATATTGCCAGAAAAACCGTAGCTATTATTTACAATATCTGCTTTGTAGAAATCATAGAAATCAAACAGGGAACTAAAAAAACCATCTATTCCAGAAAAGTCTTGCGCAACATCATCAGCATTAGTTACATTACCGCTGCTATCAGTGTCACCTAAATCAATTGGGTCATAATCTTCATCTGGCTCAGCTAATTGGATTGCCACAAACAAAATATCTGCATCAAATCCAACTCCATGCATTGGAGTGTTTCTGTTTTTATCCAATGATCCGGCAGCAATTGATGCAACCATTGTGCCATGCCGTTTTTGACTAGTATTTGGAATATAACTGTCGTATTCAAGATCGCTATTTGGAGATAAATTCGCTCCAACTATCTCAGCATGAGTATTATCAAGGCCAGAATCTGTAATTCCAATAAGAACATTATTTCCTGTTGCGCCTCTTGCATAGGCTGATGACGCGTTTATAGTTTCTAAGCCCCAGTGACGACTATATTCATAATGACTTTCAAAATCAGCTTTTAATTCAGAGAAACTTGGCGTATCTGGTTGTGATACTGGTTCTGATGGAGTAGCTGGAGTTGATGAATCTGATGGGCTGTTTTGACTTGGAGGCACCGACACTACATCGGGTTGAGATGAGCCACCACCACCGCCACCACATGCACTAATCAATAAAAAAACAATAGTAAGAAGTATGTAGTTTCTTTTCATAATGGTTTAGGATGATATTCATTAATTTTTAATTATTATGACAGAAAAATATACAGAAATTTTAAATTCTTTAACTGCCCCAGATCAAATATTTGAATTTCAAGAGAAGAAACACACTACTGGAATAACCTATAGGGAATTTGTAAATACTCCAAAAACTTTATCGGAATTTTATGATTTTGGACTCCTTTTTCCTGAATGGGAGTTCATTGTTTTTAATGATGAAAGATACACCTATCAAGAAATAATTAAAAAATCTGCTCAAACAGCCAACGCTTTAAAAAATGCTGGTGTGAAAAAAGGCGATAGAGTAGCCATTTGTATGGCTAATAATCCTGAATATATTATTTCATTTATGGCAATAACTTCCATGGGGGCTGTTTGTGTATTGTTAAATTCATGGTGGGTGCCTGATGAAGTGACTTATGGTCTAGAAAACTCAGGAGCCATTGTGTTAATTGGTGATGAGAAGAGATTGATGGGTTTAGATAAATTCACAGACTTAAAGAAGATCGTTGTTAGACAGACCAATAATTTAAATGAATGCATGGACTTTGATAGCTTTATTAAAAGCGAATCAGAAACCTTTGATGAGCCTAGTTTAAATACTCATGATAATGCAACAATTTTTTACACTTCAGGCTCTACTGGCTTTCCTAAAGGCGTCCTTTCAACCCATAGAAACATTCTTGCAACATTATTCAGTTGGGCATTAGTAACCACATTAAAAAGGGAAGTTGAAGACTCAGATGATAATGCAGAACCTGAGTCTATTACAGAGGCTCCAAAGCAACAGTCAGCAATATTGCATTGCGTACCTTTATTTCACGTAACAGGAAGTCATTCAGGCTTTCTAATGAGTATTATTGCAGGAAGAAAGATGGTCATGATGTCTAAATGGGATGCTGGAGCAGCACTTCAATTAATTCAGGATGAAAAAATAGGAGCGATTACAGGAGTCCCTACCCAAACTTGGGACTTGCTGACACATCCTGATAAAGATAAGTATGATCTATCAAGCTTTAAAGAATTGAGTGGTGGAGGGGCTCCAAGACCCCCAGAGCATGTTAAGAAATTAAAAGATGGATTTAAGGATGCTGAGCCATCAATTGGATACGGGCTAACTGAAACAAATGCGGCAGGCACTCTTAATTTGGGCAAGGACTATTTGTTGCATCCAGGCAGTTGCGGAAGAGCAATTCCTCCAGTTACAGATGTTGCAATCATTGATGAGAATTGGAACTTTCAATTAGAACCAAAAGTTGTTGGTGAAATTGTAATTAAGAGTCCTGCAAATATGGTTGGCTATTGGGGCAATCAAGAAGCAACGGATGAAGTTTTTAATGATGATGGTTGGTTTAAGTCTGGAGATCTTGGATATATAGACGATGGTTTTGTTTACATTGTAGACAGAGTTAAGGATATGGTGATCAGAGGTGGAGAAAATATTTCCTGCATTGAAGTTGAGACTGCAATATATGCGCATCCATCAGTTCAAGAAGTAGCTGTGTTCGGTATTCCAGAAGAGCGTCTTGGTGAAACTCTGTGTGTTGCAATATGCCTAAAACCTTCGATGGAATTATCAGAACAAGAATTAAAAGATTTTTTGCAAGATAAATTAGCTGCATTTAAAACCCCATCAATCATGCAAATAAGCCATGAAGAGTTGCCAAGAGTTGCTTCAGGCAAATTCTCTAAGACACAGTTGCGCGACATTTTTGTTTCTAATTGAGAAAATTAATCATAATCCAATTTTCTCTTTAAGACGGTTCAAAAAATAAAATTTTTCGCACAAGAATTCTTTATGAATTTGTAACATTCTTTGACTTTTTCATATTTGTCACATATTGTTCACATAAATGTTACATAAATGTAATGTTTGTAACAAGGAAAAAAATATGAAAAACCTTAATAAATTAATGCTTGTAGCGATGCTTGGGCTAACAGTAACTGTTTTTGCTGACAATGCTATATATTCTAAAGCCCAATCAATTCTAGGTAGTGATGCTCCTGAAATAGCTGTTATATATGATTCTTCACTGGTAGCAAAAATCTGCCCTCAAGGTTCTGCTGGGTGCTTCACGTCAGCTGGCGATGGAAGTATTGTATTATCAGAAGAAATTCCATCACATCATCATGATGTTGTGTTGTTTGGACTCTATGCTGACTATATTCAATATGAGGATCATCGTGTGATTGATTCTGATTATACTTGCGATTTAAAAGTACAATTTTTGCAAGATGAGAACAAAACCCTTTTAGCAAATCTTTATCAAGGTCATTGTAATACTCTATACAAAGGTCAAATTTTAGTGTCTTTATAATTGATAGTTAAATTAGTGAAAAGGCGCTCTATGCGCCTTTTTTATAAATAAACTTGCCTTATTCAAGAATGCTTTTATTAGGCAGATTACCTATGAAGAAGTCCAAAGAATTAACTGAAAAAAACTCTTCACAAGACAAATGTGCGACATTTTTGTGTCCAATAAGAAAAATCATTCTTAATGTAATTAACTCTTAATAAAATTTATTGTATAAAGGGGTTCTAACAACAAAGGTAAATATGGCACATTGCGTTTTAATTATTGAAGACGAGCCCGATATTCGAAAAACGATAGATTACAATTTATCTAAAGAGTCTTTTAAAGTAGTTCAGGCAGAGTCAATCACAGAAGGTGAAAAGGCTCTGGCTGCAAATAAAGTAGATGTAATCATTTTAGATTTAATGTTACCCGATGGCTCAGGCCTTACTTTATGTAGAGATATTAAATCTGATGCTAAAACAAAACATATTCCTGTAATAATTCTAACGGCTAAAACCGAAGAAGTGGACAGGGTCGTTGGTTTTGAATTGGGTGCCGATGATTATGTCACCAAACCCTTTAGTGTTAGAGAATTAATCTTGAGGGTAAAAGCTATAATAAAAAGAGGTGCTACTTATAGTACACAGCAAGGAAATGAAAATTCTGATATAGAGCTAGACGAATTAAGGATGAATTTGGATGCCTATCAGGTATTTGTTTGTGATGAAGAAATCGCTTTAACATCTCTTGAGTTTAGGCTGCTAAAACACCTTGTTGATAGAAGAGGCAGGGTCCAAACAAGAGATCAATTGCTTGAAGAGGTATGGGGTTACAGTTCAGATGTTACAACTAGAACCGTTGATACTCATATTAAACGCTTGCGAGAAAAGCTGCTCGGAGTTGGAAATTGTATCCAGACTATCCGAGGTGTTGGATATCGCTTTACAAAAAGCGCTGATTAAGTCTTAAAATGGGCATTCGAACCCGAATCTTTACAATTATTTTATCCTGCCTTCTGTTGGGAATTTCTTTAGCTTTTGTTGTCGCTGAAAGAGACCTATCTCTTGGTATTCAAAATCAAATAGAAACCGAGCTATCTCATGAGGCAAAGATTCTTGCAAAAGCTATTGGCTCATTATCAAGCAATGGAAATTTGATTTTTCTTAAGTCCCAAATTGATGACTATTCTGCAGCTTCTGAATCAAGAATCACTCTTGTTGATAATTCTGGGGTTGTGTTGGTTGATTCCGATGTAAGCATGAATGAAGTTCTTGTATTAGAAAATCATATGAATCGACCGGAGGTTGCAAAAGCATTTGAAGCCGGACAAGGGGCAAGTAAACGATTTAGCAACACTACCAATCAAGAAATGCTTTATTTTGCCATTCTTGATTCCTCAAGTGGTGAAGATAGGGTGATAAGAATCTCAGTGCCTTATGAGTATTTAGATGAAATTTTGGCCTCTTTAGAGAACTCAATTACTTTAATTGTTGTTGTAGGTATTATTGTTTCCATATTAGCAAGCTTATTAGCTGGCAATTATATTAGAACCAGTCTAGTCGATTTAGAAAAAGTGGCATCTGCCATAGGTGAAGGGAATTATAAAAAGAAAGATTTAAAATCTTTGCCAGTGGGAAGGTCTGATGAAATTGGTGCTGTGGCTAGAGATATTTCTTCGATTTCTACCGATCTTAAAAATCAGATTTCATTGATAACAAAACAGCGCAATCAATTTGGTGCTGTGCTTGATGGACTGGGTGAGGGGATTTTAATGTGCGATCAAGATGGGATCGTAAACTTTAGAAATGATTTTATTCTTCAGGTTTTTGGGTTCGATGAAATCGTAGGTCTAACTATAGATGAGCTCAAAATTCCTGCAATTTCAAATATGTTCAAAAAAGCTCGAAAAAGAGGAATGTTTGATGATGAATTTGAGATAGAAGATGAGGATGATAAAACGCGTTGGATCCTTGCGCACATGAATAAATCTAAAGCTACCAAGGGGATGATTTTGGTAGCTCACGATATCACTCAATTGA
>Ga0222718_10000864_pt1 | contig 30922 bp, 40 predicted proteins | sample C33_27DmetaG_FD_165045 | JGI IMG/M metagenome (GOLD analysis project Ga0222718, IMG submission 165045) | Estuarine water microbial communities from San Francisco Bay, California, United States - C33_27D | ecosystem: Environmental > Aquatic > Marine > Unclassified | place: USA: California...
AATCACCTTCAGTAATAAAAATTCTTAAATCTCTTAACCAGCTCGATGATTTAATGTTTATTAAAGTTCGAAAGAATTTGAAATCTGTTAAAACTAGACCAACCCAAACTATCTGGCCTTGTACAAATCCTTTATTCATTGAACTTCGTAATAAACATAAAAAATTTAATCGAAAAAGTATCTCTATATGATAAAATATATCCATAGATTTTATATTATACCAAATCGTACCAAGGATCATCTTCATCTAAAAAATCCAAAGGATGAGGATCTGGTTCAGGATAGTTATACCAGTAATTTAATTCTTCAATACATTTATTAAAATTATTGAGACACTCTTCATAATCCGGTAAAAGATAATCATTAATTATATCTACCACTCTTGTAGGTAATATTTTTATATTTTCGTAGGTTGGCATAATTTAATAATTTAAATATAAATTGAAAAATATTTTAATCATTTTAAAAAATGATTAAAATGTCGATTAACACCTCATTTAAAAAAAATATGAAGAGCGCTTCTAAGTCTAAAAGATCTCGATCTAGACGCAAGAAACAACAAGCTACTACTAGACTTGATACAAAGACTCTAGTAAAAAGTACTCGATTGAAAATAGATTGGGACAAAAGTGTACCCAAGCCTATTAAAAAAGAAGAACCACTTCGAGAGATGACTTTGGAAGAGAGAGAAATTCGATCTCAGTATCCTAACTATCAAGAATTTCAGACAAGATCTGATACTTGGCAAGGACTTGGACCAGGTAAATTTCCTGGGTTGTGTTTTTTCTCTTCATTGAAGAAAGCATTTCAAGCTTCTGAGCAAGACAAAACCATTTGGAAAATATCTTTCCACGATAAAGAAGGTTTTAGCCATAGATTGGTCCGCCAAGAAGATGGTAGTTTTAAAGATTCTTCTATATAATCAATTTAAATAATGAATGGAGAATAGTTATTTCCTATGTTTAATAAAAATCATTATAATTAATACCGACAATAATAGTATAAGAGCAATTAAAGGAATTATCCACACAATATTACTATTTTTTTCCAATTTTGTTTTAATTTGTTGATCACCCATAACAGATAATTTAAAATTTTCTTTCATTTAGGCTATTTATATTGGTACATATAAATAACATGAGTAAACAAAAATTTCCTAACGCCAAAATATGTAAAAATAGTGATACTAATTTACAATTTGGTTTTTTAGATAAAAATAATGTCCCTGATTCTTGTGAATGGAAAAATAACGTTATTTTTCCAAAAGTTTCTATAGTGGGAGCAGGTATAGCGGGTCTAACAGCAGCATATGAACTTGTAAGGGCTTGGAAGAAATCTGGTATGGTAAATTCTCAAGTTGAATTTAATGTAACAGTATATGAGAAGAGTTCTTACGCGGGAGGAAAAATTATTGGATTTTTTCGCGAAAATACAAAACGACCTATTGAACATTCTACTCGTATATATGGAATTAATTATGTAGCCATGTTTGATATGCTTAAAAATATTCCTAGCTCTTTTGGAAACGATAAACCCTATATAAATGGAGTATTCAGATGTGTATTAGATGATCTAGTTCCTATGTTTGTTAATTATGTAGATGCGCGAGAATTTAAACCTCATTTTGCTATGAAACCTAATGTAAGCGCTTATGAAACAACAACAAATTTAGTTAATATGATTTTAGATGCACAAGTTACGAAAAAAGAATTAAGTTCTATTATTCAGAAATTGCAAACATTTTATAATATGAAAACACAAGCTGAAAGACTTAGCATTACTGCAGGCCTATCTATAGGAGAATATTTAGAATATCCAAAAATTTCTCAATTGGGGCAACAAATATTAAATTCCCTTATTGGTGTCATAGTTGCAGCGCGAGTTCAATGTGACGCCTATTCTATCCTATGTTTATTTGAATCGCTAGGATACTTTGGAAGCCCTAAAACTAGTCAATGGATAAAAGATTCCGGAATAGCTGGAGGAAATTGTTTTCCAGGACCAAGTAGTTCTTATTTGATTAATCCTATTGTTAAATATTTACAATCTAATGGAGTAAGATTTAATTTCAATACACAAATTGTTCTAAAATCACCTTCTTTCAGTCAAAAAAAATATGATGATATTGTTAAAAATTCTGATGCTGTAATTCTTGCTACCCCTCATATGGTTACTTCTTCCTTTTTAGGTTCTAAAAAGTTTCCTGAAGGATTACTCAAAAATGAATGGTCTTTCGGTATTCAATTCTATATTACTGATATAAACCAAATTAAAAAAATTATTTATTCAGAAAAAAATCAAAATATATATAATGTCGCCCTAGGTAGCCCATGGCAAATTATCTATGTAATTGAATGGTCTATTGAGGGTCAAAAAGTTTTAGAAAAAAATTACCCTGGATACAAAGGATTCTGGGGGAAAAATAGTTTTGGAGAGATAAATGGTAAACCTATCATCGCTCTTATAACGGCAACTGTTAGTAATCAATATAACCCAGGGCTTACTATTGGGAAATCTTGTTTACAATGCACACCAGCGGAAATGTGTACTGAAATATTAGCTCAATGCAATATAGATAGTGAACAAATACTAAATATTATAAAAAATATGCCTTCTTTTGGAAGTATTAAATATATAAAAGCAGCCTCTGCAGAAGCTCAAAATTTATCTGTATCGTGGGTAAAAGGTCCAGTACAATCTAATGGAATGATGTGGATATCAGATTATACTTTATACATAAAAACTGCTTATAATCCCACTATTGGATCGAAAGGAATGTGCAATATAAAAAACTACGCAGAGAATCCTCTTTGTCAAAATACAGATATTTTACCTACTAAATTAAATTTAGCTAAAAATTTCTCTGCTTGGCATTACGAAGGATTAACTGTAAAACCATCTCAAAGTGATGTTAATGACGCTGCTGTTCCCACAACATTTGAAGAAATAGGAGATAAAATATATCTGGCGGGAGAATACTGTGAAACACCTAACGCACAGATTCCTACAATGGAAAAAGCTTGTGAATCTGCAAAAGTTGCTGTTCAAAAAATAATTCAAGATTTTGGTATAATTGATCCACAAAGATTAAAAGATCTAAAAAATGGAAAAATTAAACTCGGTATTGATACTGTAAATAAAAGATTTATACCAGCCACAGCTTTGGTTCAAGTTGAAGGACTAGAATATCCAACTGAATTAGTTAATTTTGTCGATATTTCTCCTTGGGATAATTTTAGAATATTTTTATTTATGGGAGGAACTCTACAATACCCCCCTATCATGTTTGCTTATATTACTTTTATAACTGTATGCACCTTAATATTAGCCTTTCTATTTCTTCTCATTATATGGCTAGTAATTCGAAAGACTCGTAAGAATAATTCTTAAAATTTGTTACACGCATCCAACAAACCTCCCCTTGTTTACCACCTGTTTGAAAAGGTAATTTATCTGTTATACTAATATATTTATTACCGGATTTACCCTCTAATATATTCTGCTTACGACGCAATTGTATTATACCTGTGCTAAAAGTACTATAAGGATGACCCATAAATAAATTACCTCGAGAAGCTATCATCATATCTAATATTATAGCATCAAATTCATTCATATCGATATTATTATCAAAATGAGAAAATATTTTATTGGGAACCTTACTCTTTAATTCAGCTATAAATTTCTTAGATCCATTAGTACTCACATAAATAGACTCAGAAGGTTTCATATGCTCTTTAATCTTTTTAGAAACATTATCTATTGATAAACCCTTTTTATCTCCTGGAAGAGATCCATTATCTTTATCATAATCATGAAGATAACGCGCGTGAACTGAATTATAACTTTTCGGTAAACTCATCATAGCCTTATTAAATAAATTCATTATTCTATCATTAAATTTTAATCCATTAATTATAAAATTCTCAGCCTTTTTTAAATCCTTATCAGTCAAACTTAAACATTCAAAATGCTGTATACGGGAATTATGAGAATTAAAAAACCAATCTTTATCTCGAGGAAGAGATCTTAAATCAACTTTAGCTATCTGTTTATCCAATTTATAAACTAAATCTTTATTCATAGGACTAGTATCTTCCTCCCTAACCCACTCAATATGATTAGACAAATTTTTACTATCATATATATCTAAATCATAATATTTATTTTTAGTATGAGAAATTTTTAAAGGTACTGGAATCACCAAAATTCTCTTAGTAATCCCAGCAATAGCTACTAATGTTTCAAACTGTAATCTAACATTATTATAACCAGCACGATCTCTTTCATAAAATATTTTTTGACCCGTTTTTTCGAAACACTCATTCTGTAAAAATGTTCTCCTAGTTAGATATAAAATTATTATTATACTAAAAATTAACAAAATAGAACATACTATAGTAATTATATTATTCATTTATATTATAGAATAATATAAATGTATTATGTTCTATTTTGTTAGACAATAACCACGCTGTGATTTGTCGCATGTCATAACAGAACTAGCAACAGAAGGTACACTCTTATCAAGCTTTTTAGATGGAAATAAAGCACTATTCATTTTACCCATTTCAGATTCATTAAAACAAAATCCAACTCCCCAAGAAGGATTAACTGCACTTGCATAATCATTAAATTGTTTCCAAGTATTATTTTCAGTAGCAACAGAATAAGGGAGTGTTGAATTAGCATCATAAGGTGTACCACCAGCAAAACCCTTCCCACCACCTTTATCGAAACTACAACAATTCGCTTTACATGTTTGTCCAGCACAATCCCCATGACAGAACGCATGCCATCCATCACGACAGTTTGAGCTGTCATGGTTAGTAGAACAATGACTGTTAGAACAACAGTTCCAATACTTATCACTTCCGTGATACGTTTTTTGATATGGTTGAAAACATCCTCCGTTAGAAAAAGTCCATTTCCCGTAACAACAACTATCACCACTTTGAGTACCTTCTTTTATTACTTTGTTATCAGGGACATTACCATACCCAGTTGAATTGGTACAATAATTTATTATACATTGTTGAGGGTAATTATATCCATATTTCCAATCAGAATTATAGTTTTTATCCCCTGGCTTATAATAAGGTATTCCTTTCTCACATCTAGTTTTCACATTAGTTGAAACACCGTGCATATTTTGCCAACTATATAAATTATCATAATTTATAGACAAATTTTTATCATCTTTAGGTAACGACGAACTTTGTTTATAATCACTATCACTACCGTGAAAAAATGGTTTAGTAAAATAACCATATAATCCTTTAATACTTATTATTAATATTATTATCATAACTACAATCATAATAATTACTAGTGTCCACAAAAACCATAATTTCTTGTCAGCAAACCAAAGGAAAAGTTTTTTAAAAGAAAACTTTTCCTTTGGTTTACCACTTATTTCCTTTGGCTTACTAGAATCACCTTTTGTTTTATCCGCCCACCAATTATTTGGTTTACCACTTATTTCCTTTGGCTTACTAGAATCACCTTTTGTTTTATCCACCCACCAATTATTTGGTTTACTAGAATCAAAGTTCCACCACTTCTTCGAGTTATTATTACGACCTAATGATGATGCTGACACTTTTACAGGGGTCTTTTTAATAATAGGCATTGAAGCTCTAATTTTAATACCTTTAACAATTAAAAGTACTATAAAAATAAGTAATATTAAAGCTGTTCCTAATAATATTAAATCTTTAGTTGGTGTTACCTGGCATTTATCAGGATATTGATCACAATATCTTTTACATATATTTAAATCTTGGTGTTCGTTACACCATTCAAACATTAAATTAGGAGCTGTGCCACTACCTGATTTCCAAGGTGGAGATGCATATACTAATTCCTTTCTACATTCAACTCCTTGTGTATTAGATTGTATTAAGGGTATTTGAGATTGCTCAAAATATATATCAGAAATAGAATATTTATAAGTAGTACTATCTCCTTTACATGAACCAACAAAAATTTCTCCTTTACTACAAGATTCGTATTGAATATTAATAGTATTACTGTTTTTATTAGTTGGGTTTTTTGGCTGTATTATTCTAAAAACAGAATAACCGTTATGTTTTTTGACAGTATCAAGATCTTTTAAATTTTTTATCTTTTCTCCTCCTAAATCTTCAGGCGCAGGATAAGGGGGATAAAGAGAAGAAGATGCCCCAACTTTATCTTCAGTTGAAATATTACTTTTTGCGAAGAATATAGCTTGTTTATTTTGGGGATATAATTTAATCCCATACATTTCAGATTCTATGCCAGATTTAATTATTTCCTGTACGCATTCTAATATACTTGTAGCTGGTATGGATTTGATAGCATCGCTTTTAACTGAATTAAATGTTACTCTATCTGTTTCTATTATAGTTAAAGCTCCTGGTACAAAAGGACTTATTTTAGCGCAATAACTATCTCCGATTCTTACATACCCGTCTTTACAATTCGGTACTAATTTAATAGCATCGTCAGAATCGCAACTAATATTGCTCATTTATTTTAGTAAATAATAATTTATACATTTTTCCAGGTGGCCTTAATTTAGGACCCTTCTTGTAATACTTTTTCTTCTTTTTTCCTTTTATTTCTAATAACTCTTCTATGCATCCCACAAATAGCTTTACCCTCGAAAAGCTTAGATGAACATTTTTTGCCACACAAATCACCCTTCTTTCTACCATCTTTAGCATTACGCAAAAGAACCCATGTACACGTTAAATATTTGCGTGGACCTGTTTTCTTAGTTTCATAATAACCATTATTTTTCTTTTCAAAGTAACGAGCCCTGTCATACTCTTGTTTAGCGGTTGGAGTTATGTAGGTTTTCTTTTTGAATTCTTTTATTTCTGTTATCATACCTAGAGATAAAGCCATTTGTTGACATTTTTGAGATTTTTGATGATCATTCATTGAATTTCTAGAAACTTGTTCACCACATATTTTACAAGTGATTTTTTCTCTTTTGTAAGCATTATATTTATCTTTATTAGTTTCTCTTGTTTTCAAGGCGCTTTGTCTAACTCTATCTGGATGTGCTTCTTTATATTTCTCTGCGGCTCTTTTTTGAATTATTTTTCTATCATCTCCTTCAATTCTTTGATTTAATATTAAGTTTGTATGAGATTTAAAATAAATTTTTTGATAATGACCTTCACGCTTTAATAATTCTCTTCTATTTTTACATGGATAGGCTTCAATTAATTCCATAAACCATATATGTTTCCCTTCTAAATCTTTCCAACCAATTTTTCTTATTTCCTGGAATAAAAGAGAATTTTCCCCGTTTTTAGCTTTAGCATGATACTTAGATTTTCTATTTTTCATTTCGCATGCACACGATCCTATATAGAATTTATTGTTAATTCTATTGCATAATTTATAAATTTTACCATTTTTATAATCGACCATTTTATATCTGTTTAGGTATAAAAGGTATCTTTTTAAATTTCAATTTTAATCTAATCGTTCTTCTATATAATCATAACATTCCCTTATAATACGTATAAATTCTTCAAATCCATTCTTCATATATACCTTAGACATTCCTGAGTGGATACATTTTCCAGAATGAAATACAAGAAAAGTGTTGTATCTACGTTTTTTGAGTTTCTTTTGTTGGTCTTTTTCTGGGAGCATTTTGAGGTAGTCTGAGTAGGGTACGGTTTCTGGTTGTTTCCATTTTCCGTTGACCCACTTGATTTGTTTTAGTTGTTGTTCTTGGATAGGTTTAGCGATAGGTATTTTTATGTTTACTCCTGTGTAGCCAAAGCTTGTTTCGAGTAGTGAATGGTAAGGTGTATTAGTGTTGAAGTACTCGTCTAATTTTTCTCTGTCTACTTTAAAGTTGAGTGCAAAGTCTATATTTCTCATTGCTGGGACGAATATAGTTTTTAGGACGGGTGATTTTATGTTATCATCTACTATTTTGAGTTTATATATTTTATTATTATCTCTAATATATTCCCAAAAGCATTTTACACAGCTTTCGGCTTGTTGGTAGCTTTTGCAACCAGTCATTTGGAATTTGCCATTCCTACTTACTTTATAATTTATTTTCTTACCATTCATTATCATTACGATGGTTACGGAATTTCGAAAATAACTACCGCGCTTGCCATTTCCTTTGTCTTTTTTTCTTTTCTTTTTCTTCAGATCTATTCCTCTAAGGTCATTTTGATACTCTAGAGTAATAATAGAACCGAATGGTATATCTTTATTAGGGTCTTGGGGCTCTATTTTCTTTTTTCTTCCTCGTCTTTTGGGGACGAGAATATATTTTGTAATTGGGAGAAAGTCAAAAAGGGCCTTAATATCTAAAATAATATTCGTGATTACTATAAACGTTTTGGTAGATACTTTAATACCATCGAAATCAGGGAATTTTAATTCCTTTTTTCCGTTATGTTCTGTAACCTTAGAATCATAAGACTTCAGGTCATTTGTAAGAACTTTAGTATTTATTATGGACATTGTTTTTCCTTACTTAAAGAATTCATTTCTTTAAACTCAATTTTATTTCTGTGAAGAAATAGGTTAATTTAGACTTGAAATAAATATAAGATTAAAGATATATTTATATAATTATGAGAGAAAATGAGTTTTAATCAATTTGTTCACTATATCGGTGGCCCTTATATAAATATAGAAAAAATACAACACGAACAATATATTAAATTAATCAATGAATTTAAATGTGATAAAAATATAGAAAAAGAAATAATAATAAAAATTATTAAAGATATTATTCCTTCTTCACAAAACTATTTTAGGTCTTTAAGATATAATATGTTTGGTTTGGATATTAGACTATATTTAGATATTAGAAAAAAAATTAAGCAATCGTTAAAAATTTATAGAAATACTTTTATTTAAGCTCAATCTAGAAATAAATAAACCTTTTACGTCTTGATTTCTTCTTAGACCTTCTACGCCTTGATTTTCGTCTTGATTTCTTCTTAGACCTTCTACGCCTTGATTTTCGTCTTGATTTCTTCTTAGACCTTCTACGCCTTGATTTTCGTCTTGATTTCTTCTTAGACCTTCTACGCCTTGATTTACGCCTTGATTTACGCCTTGATTTACGCCTTGATTTCTTTTTGGATGAAAAACGTTTTCCAATAACAGAAAGATAATTATTTTTACCAGATATTCCTTCAAATATGGCTGATTTTTTATGTTTTAGTTTTCTTATATAAAATATAGACATTTTTCTTTGTTCTGGGGTAGGAGAGCTTTTTTCCCATTTAGATAGATCTAAATATTTTTTAGCCATTTTTATAGCCCTTTCTCCTTTACATGGATACTTATGAGTACATTTTCGTTTTGATTTTGATTTTGATTTTTTAGGCGAATAAGCATGAGAGCTATATGTATAACTACCAAATCCAAATTTATGGTTATCTGCTACGCGCCTAAAGGCTTCTTTATTATTTTGATAGTAGGGAGAATTTACAACATATATAGGTCTGTCACGATTTATACGTATTAAATTAGTATTCTGAGGTAATACAATTTCAGTAACTTCCCGTTGCCATCCAGGGTATAAATCAATTATTCCGATCTTTACATCTCTAGGAACAATTATATTTAATCGTATTTCTCCAAATTTTCCCGGGAATAAAGGGGGTAAAGATGTAGATGTAAATCCTCTTGCTGAATAGTTATCCCATAGTTTACTTTGGTCTCGATATACTACTATATAATCAGCCCCTGGAAAAAGTTTTTCTACAGGTTTTAAGGATTTTGTTAGTTTTTCAGCAAATATTCTATCTTCGCGAGTTTGCACACCTCTTCTCATACGGGAGTTTAATTCTGTCCCCCCTTTGAGATACTGTTGATAAAGATGCTTATTAAAATTAAATCGGTAAGAAAGTCTTAAAAGATTTTGATAACTACTGTTCCCTTTCAATAAAGTTTTAATAGGTTTTTTTCTTTCTTTTTGTTGAGATATAAATCTTTTCATTTGAAGATTTTTTAGATATTCATCATCTGAATCTGAATCAAAATCTGAATCTGAATCTGACATTTATTATTAGGATTTTTTTTAAAAAATATATTTAGTCTTAATAAATGTCTATAAATCTATTTGTGATGCCTGGGTGTGGATACTGCACCAAAGCAAAATCTATGTTTTCTAATGAAATAAGTTCAGGAAAAATGACTCTTAAACCCCATACTTCAGCTCCTCAAGGAGTTCGAGGATTTCCTACGTTTACATTTGGCAGTAAAAGTCATAGTGGTCTTCCAAGTAGCAAAAATGAATTATATAATAAATTAGGATATTCACACGAAGGATTTTCCCATGGTTCTTCCCCACCTCATGGTTCTTCTCACCGTCGTCATAGCCCAACACATGGTCGTCATCATGAAACTGGATGTATGGCTGGGGCGTGGAATTGCCCTAAAAATTACGGGCCTTTCCGACCTTCAGGGTCTTGGCCAATGGGTCCATTTACCCCAGATGTTCATGTTCCACAGATTTTTGATCGTACTGGTACAGTTCCTCCAACTGTATGGAATCATGAAACTCGTGATCCTAGAAGTAATATGAAAAAGTGGGTTTCTATTTTGTAAATTAAATATTAAGAATTTTTTATTTGTATGTTATATATATTTTATATATATAAATAATGCCTCATAGATTGGAAGGAGAAGATCACACCTTCGCTAATATATTTGCTTTGTGTATGTGTACAGCAGGAGTACTTCTAACGGTATATGCAGTAAAAGCACTTGAAAATTTACCATCAACATGTACTAATAAATACGTTCAAAGTGGTTTGAATGGTATACTTTGTTTATCTGTTTTATTAATAGTTCTTCCTGTTACACAATATACATGTCAAATGTTATGTCCTAATTGTCGGTCTGTATCAGGAAATTTAAATTGGAAAATAATTATTATGGGGTTGGCCGCAGCGTTAATTACATGTTCTTCTATAGCAATATATGGACTTAATAAAAATACTAGTTCATGTAAAAGCCATACAACTAAAAGTTTTGCTGTAGCTGTTCTTATTATAGCAGTTTTACTCATGTCCTGGTATATATTTGAATTAACTCCATATTATGAAGAGATGTTTGGAGAGCAAGAAAGACATTCTCGAGCATAAAATTTCTAAAAATAATATATTTATTTATAGAACATAAATGGACGAATTCACTATTCTAACTTTCGTTTTATTTGTTACTGGAATAATTATGCTAATAATGTCATTTTCAGCATTATCCAAACTAAAAGACACATGTACTTCAAAATCGTTAAGAACATGTTTAAGAACTTCTGTAGCCTTTGGAGCTACGATGGTTGCAGTATTTTTAGGATATATAGCTTGTATTACTCACTGTGAATGTAGATTTACTCAATTTTCATTAAATAAAAGAATGGTTGTTTTAGCTATGTTATTTTTATTGGGTATTCCTATGGTTATAATATCATCTGTTATTAAAAAAGAAATAGAAAATAAAAAATGTGATACTAATCTTAATAGTCTTCCTGATGTTTTATTAGGTATTTCTATTTCATGGCTAGTTTTACCTGCTTTATGTTTTGGTTATACTCTATGGAAGGGTCATAGAGCAGTATTCCCTCGCTCCAAAAAAGAAAAAGAAAAAGATGAAAACATTTATAATGACCAATATTTTGATGAAGAAGATCAAAAATCTAAAGCAATTCTAGAAAAGGAAAATAGAGAAGCAGAAAGAATATGGAAGCAAAGATCTAATGCAGCTCGTCTTAGATATACTAAAAGTACAAATAAATTAGCTAAACTCAATCAACAAATTGAACATCTGAAAGGACTGGGAAAAGGGCCATCTGCTAAACAAATGGAAGAAAGATCTAAATTAATACAACAACAACGACAAAATCATCATGAATTTGAATCTATAAAATCAGAAAGAGATCAAGCATCATCATCATCTGCTTCTTCGAGTAATTATGATGATGATGATGACGACAATAATAGTGGTTCTATTTATCAACGTCAACAACTATATAGAAATCAATCACAGGACTTTCCTGGCTTTTCTAGCTGGCAAAGAGATTGATAAAATTATTGTGTAATTATATAATAAATGTATCTTGCTCTAAAAAAACATCTTCCGAGATGTGTAATTTTAATAATAAAGGATTATTACGGGCCTAGGAAGCCTTTATGGATACAAGTACCTCTTATAGTTCCTAGAAGAAATTTAAGATCTCGTTTAGTATTAAAAGATAAGGTAATGTATAAATGGGTAAAAATATAAATATAAAGAAAAAATAGTAAATGTTTAAAAATGTATATTTTTAAACATTGCCGTGACGTGGGATGTTCTTATATTAAACATTTCAATGTATCTATAAATCTTGCTAAAAAGTTCGGGAGTGCTTCTTTCAAGGCGTTGGTACACGCCTTTTTACCTTTTATGTTTGTTACAGGATCTACTGATGCTATTAATGATTTGAATGAATGTATGAAAAATAGTCCATGTAAAAAAAATGATCATTAATTAAACGGTTTAAATTCAAGCCAGTAAAAAATAAATGTATGAAATAATAATAAAATTAAGTTTTATAATTCTAGCTATTCTTATTACTGGAGTTCTATTGGTTAAAAGATATGTTTATTTTCGGCCCTCCAGAGAATTTTTACCTTTCAAACAAGATAGCTTAAAAAATAATATAGAAGAATTATATGAAGGTGATTTACATGGATGGTTTTTACGTGGAAAAAATTCTCAAGTAATATTATTTTGCCATGGAAATGCTGGCAATATATCTCATCGACAAGAAATAATATTATCATTGCATCAATTAGGATATTCAGTGCTAATATTCGATTATTCTGGATATGGAAAAAGTTCAGGAATACCATCAGAAAAACAATTATACCATGATGCTAATAGATTTATGCAAATATTATTAATTAATTATAAAGTAAAAGATATTATTCCTTACGGAGAATCTATGGGGGCACCTGTAGCTTTACACATAGCTCTTAAATATCAAACTCCTAAAGTTATTATAGATTCAGGCCTACCTAGTATTAGAAAAATTATTCAACATAAATATAGTTTTATTTCATTTTTAAGTTTTATTTTCTCTGAATTTAATACAGAAGAATATCTTTTTGCTTATAAAGGAAAATTACTTGTTATGCACAGTATGCAAGATGAAATGATACCCTACGCTACTATTCAAAATATAAAATCCCGTGCTGATCAATTTATAAATATTGAAGGGACACATAATAATAGAATAATTCCATGGGATAAAGTTAATTATTTTTTGAATGGTGGGCAAAAATAGCTGCAATATTTTATATTTTTGATAAATAAATGACGAATACAATTCCTTTTTATAGATGGGATCCAGTATTATTTGGTAATAGTGTAGACCCGGTTCCAATAGTGTATATTAAACCTTCTCCACAACTTTTAAAATTTTTCCGTATTAATAATAATGTAGTTCTTGTTAAAATTCAAGGAACTAAAGGAATATTAGATGGAAAAACAGTATCTGCTGTTGTCAGAAAAGTTACTGATATACCCAATTGCAGAATAAATTTCTTTCATCAAACAGGTTATTATGTTTTGATATTACAATCAGCATGGTATGGATATCCTAATTCATTAGGAAACGGTATAATTAAAGGTCTGAAAAATATTAACTATCACTTAAAAAAATTCTAAGTATAAAAAACCAGTTCCACCACTTCCTCCATAAGTGGCAGTGTTTGTATTTGTAACTATACCACCACTTCCCCCTCCCCCCACTTGCCCAGCTCTTCCATGAGTATATCCATTCGTATTTGATATAGCAGGACTCCTAATATAGAATTAGTGTCACACGATTTATTATTTGTATTATAAACTCCAAAGTTCATTTATTACTACCTAAGTATTTTATTTGTCAGTATAAATAAACAATGGCTCAAATATATTGCGGTAATAAAGCTAATTATCCCGGTCTACAACAAGGTACTCATGTAATCGGAACAAATTATCAATGTTTACAAAGAGGTATTGGAATAGGATCTCATCTTCCTTATGATCCTTCTTATGCTTTACCCTATGAACCTATCGATGATCGTAAATTTTACTGTGGGCAAGCTGCTCAACTTCCTCAAAATAATTTCGCCTTTGGTTCCCCGTCTAAATGTTTACAAATTGGGGTAGGGATAGGAAAATCTCAACGTGCTGCTTTAGGCCCTAATCATGGTCCTAATCATGGTCCTAATCATGGTCCTGGTAATATCAATCCTGGTTTTAATAATCCAAATAATGGTCATTCGCATTTTATTAAAGTTATTTTACCTTTCTTAATAATATTATTATTAGGAATAGGTACTTTTCTTATTTTATATTTTTTAAAACTGGGTATAGTATCGAAAAAGAATAAACAGAATAAAAAGATTATAGATTGGGAAAAATTCATTCCTTATTTTATTTTGTTTATATTTTTAGAATCTTTAGGAGTATGGATAGTTTGGACCCGATTATTATTTCTTAATTAAGAGATAATACATCTTTTTTTCTCTAAAGTGGGATTCTTGAATATTTTAATATAATTAAGATCCCATATATCTTGATTTTCTTTTTCATTTCTTAAATTATTAGCCTTTAGAGCTTGTGAAAGTATATATTTTTCATCATAAGAGCTACTATTTTGGGCCATATGTTTACCTTTTTTAAAACGTTTCTTAATTCGTTTCATCTTTATAAAGAGAAGAGAAAAATTTATCGTCTCTTTTTTCTTCTTAATCGATAAGGTCTATATATCATACGTTCTTCTTTTCCATAGGAAGAATATAATGGAAGTTTTAATTTTCTAAGACTTTCCATATGACGGGGAATAATCATATAAGAATTATTTCTATTATTTTTATAAAACTTTTTTATTAGTAAACGCTGATAAAATGTATCTCGCGACCATTTTATCAGTGTTGTACTACTTGCAGGATTTTCCGGGGTAATTTTCATTGTTCCTATATTAACTGTAAGGTTCTTATTCTTATTAAATAAATTTTTATTAAAAGTAATATTAATATCAGGCTGTTTTAAATATTCAGATACCATTTCTGCAATAATATATCGCTTATTTATTTTTTTATCCTTCATTTTTTCCCAATATTTATTCATGTTTTTTGAAGGGTATAAATGAAACAACTTTTTAGCCACAGAATCAAAATGTTTAGAAAAATTAAAGCTATTTTTATTTTTAATCTCTTTTACTGTAGGAACACCCAAATAACATGCTAAATGATTCGAAGAATACATAGGAGGTATTTGACCGCTAGGAAGAGGAGGAACAGATTGATTTTTCATTATATCATTCCTATTAGGATATATAGATTTTTTACTTACAGTAAGTCTCCACCCAAGAAATAATCTTCTCATCCTCGCGGAAGCTTTAGTAGATACAACTTCATGTAATATATATTGAGGAAATATTATCATATGTCCTGGTGGTATCTTAAATAATTTTTTACAAGAATTTATTTTTTTAGTAATTTTTTTTATCTCTTCAGAACTATTCTTTTCTGCTTTTAATCTTTTTTGAAGTGTATCAAATCCTGAAGGAATATTATAAAGAGATATACCTAATTGACTTCCAGGAATACATGAAAAATATTGATCCTCTGAATCCAAATTAATCCACCCCCCATATATCTCATCCGTAGGTAAAATCAATTTCTTATTCACGACATCTCTATGCCATGACTCAGCACCAGGAGATTGACCCTTTTTTCTATTAAGCATCCTATCCCAAAGTACTTCTAACCTATAATTATTAGATAAAAAAGGATCTAAATATTCATCAGTCAAATCTTTAAAAAAAGGCATTATTACTTCCCAACATTTAAGCCTTAAATTGCGAACAAATGGATTATGAAATGAACTAGGATTTCCTAAAGCTGCAAACCCTCCTAAAGAATATGAAGTAGATATGGTAGGATTTTTATACTCGGGAAATTCAGTTAAAGTTCGATCAAATAATGTTTGATAATGAGAAAGATTTCGGGATGATATAATAGGGAAAATGGCTACACCAATTCTATTTAAACATCTACTACTAGATGGATCCATATCTTTATAAGATTCCTTTCCCGTATACATTGAATAACCTTTAATAATCTTTATTTCCCCAGCTGCCTCTAATATCTCTCGGGATTTTTTAATATCTCCTGTTTTTTGAGAAAGTGTGGCAAATGAAAGATTTACTAATAAATCTTGTACATAATTAGGTAATTTTGAATACCTCTTCTTTGTTGGTTCCTTACAAAATTTTTCTACTATTCTTTCCATTTTAATATCTTTATTAAAATGGAATTTTTAAAACTCAATTTAATTGGATTTAGTTTTTGAATACCCAATATTTTTCCGCTGGAAAAGTGAAAACTGCTGATATAATTATAGTAATTAAATAACGGATAATAAGCTTGTGTTTTTCCCATTTTACGGGATTATTCTTTCGCTGGTGATGCAAAATCAATAAAAATATAACTTGAGATAGAAATGTATCAATACATGCTACAATAATAAATTTTATTAATATCTTTTTATGACTTTTAGCTCGGGTTCCCATAAATAAATGTCTTTGTAAAAAGAAATCTACAATCCAAGCTATTATAAGACCTATAATATTAGATACGCCTTCAGACATAAAATGATCGAATATAAAATTGCTAGATCCTATTCCTATTACTGATGATAATCCTCCCCATAAAGCAGATATAATAAATTGTTCAATGTAATTCATTTTATATAATCCTTTGTTATAATCCTTTGTTATAATCCTTATTATAATCCCTTGTTATTTTATTCATTTTTCATCGATTAATGGTGGAGAACTTTCTCCTAAACAAGATATTCTACGGCTTAATCTAGAACCTATTCCTTCCAACCAATTTACAAAAGGAACATGTCTATGAATATCACCAGTCTTTTCTTCAATATCTTTTATTCTTCGATCCATACTCTCTAAATTTTGAGATATAATTAATAATTGATGAGATATATTCAATAATTCCTTTTTTACTTCCATATCTTTTTTGTCTATCATTCTCCTTTATTAAACATAATATCAAAACTTTTATATAATACCTTTAATAGCTTTATTAAATGTTAATATTCGAAAATAAGCCAAAATAGGAGATAAACCCAACCTTAATGAATGATCAGGAATATAATAAATCAACATTAAACCAATACACATCCCTATGGATGACCCAAATGTATTTAAAACAGTTACATGAGAATAAATTTCTCCTATATTATTATTTATAGCCAATTTCTGTATTACCTGAGTATTTCCAGCCCCAATACCTGTAAAAGATATATTTTTACCTATATTAGCCACACCAGCCGTTATAATGAAATATTCAGAATAAATAAAAGGTGTCATACTCTCTAAAAATAAAGATAGCTGTTGAAATATTAAAGATCTTTTAATGAATTTTTTAGGATTAGAATCTAAATGCTTTCCTACTCGAGATAAATAAAATAAACTTCCCATCTGACCTACAAGATCCTTTCCAATATAATTAAATGACACGATTGCCTCAGAAGAAGATTGACCTATAACAGAAAGCATGGAATGAGTTCCTAAAACTGATTCTATTGAAACAATTATATTAGATGTAAAGGACCACTTCATATATTGAAAATATAAAGGATGGTAGGTAGAATTTTTACCGTAAAATAGTTTCTTTATTACTTTCATTTTCAGAAAATTATAACACGGAAATATTTAGAAAACAATTTATTAATTATACCAATAAATGTCTTTTTCAATACAAAATGATCAAAATTCTGTTACAACAAATAATATTATGGGAATAGAATTTGGCGCGAGTGGACCAATCGGTGATAGTGTGATTCAATATTTCGAATCAAATGGGAAATTAAATTTTACACAATTTCCCACCATAGAATATAATGATCAACCACCAACAATTAATAGAACCAATTCTAGTATATATTATGATACATCAGAAAATGATTTATATATGAGAATAAATAATAATTGGGATCCCATCGACATAGGATCCCAAGGACCTGCTGGACCTACCGGACCTCCAGGAGATAATGGTGGACCTACTGGACCTCGAGGTGAAACAGGTCTAATAGGACCTACTGGACCTCAAAATGATTTTACAGGAGCTACTGCGGCGTTAAACGGAACTCGAGGTCTTGTTCCTCAACCATTAGCAGGAGAACAAAATAAATATCTTAAAGCAAATGGTCAATGGTCTAATACAACTACTCTGTATACAAATACAATTGTAGAAGAAACGATCGATAATGGTGTAGTTATCGAGGGCCTTACCCACAAAGATGACACAATTGCTAAAGGTAATTCTAACATTGACTTGGCAACAACTGACTCAATAACAATAACTGCACCTACTGCTGTCAATATATCAGCAACTACTGTTGACCTTGGTACTGGTACAACACTTACTAATACGATTAATGAAAAAACAGCAAACAGTGGTGTAACAATTGAAGGATTAGTATTAAAGGATAGTATTATGACTAAAAGTGATAATATAGTGAATATGTCTGTAAACGGAATAATTGGTTTAACAACAACTTCTTTCATTAATCTTTCATCAACAACGGTTGACCTTGGTACTGGTACAACACTTACTAATACAATTAACGAAAAAACTACAAACAGTGGTGTTACAATTGAGGGGCTGACACACAAAGATGATACAATTGCAAAGGGAAGTGTTAGTATTGACTTGGCAACTAGTAATGTGTTGTCATTTTCAGCAATTACGGTTGACCTTGGTACTGGTACTACACTAACCAATACAATTAATGAAAAAACTACAAACAGTGGTGTTACAATTGAAGGCCTTACCCATAAAGACGACACAATTGCCAAAGGCAATTCTAACATTGACTTGGCAACAACTGACTCAATATCAATAACCGCACCTACTGCGGTGAATATATCAGCAATTACTGTTGACCTTGGTACTGGAACAACTTTAACCAATACAATTAACGAAAAAACTACAAACAGTGGTGTTACAATTGAAGGTCTTACCCATAAAGACGACACAATTGTCAAAGGCAATTCTAACATTGACTTGGCGACAACTGACACAATATCAATAACCGCACCTACTGCTATCAATATATCAGCAACTACTGTTGACCTTGGTACAGGTACTACACTTACTAATACAATTAACGAAAAAACTACAAACAGTGGTGTTACAATTGAAGGTCTTACCCATAAGGACAATACAATCATCAAAGGTAATTCTAACATTGACTTAGCAACGACTGACACAATAACAATAACAGCACCCACAGCTATCAATCTATCAACATTATCTTTCAACATCGGTACTTCTTCTCTTATAACGACCAATTCTGTAATGGTAAGTAAATTATCTGATCTACCGACTGCATCGGGAGGTTTTCATAAATTATTAGATAATACAGTATATGTTATTAATGCTAATTTAACCCTTACTAATGGTATTGAATTCGGAACTAATTGTTCTCTAAGGGGATATGATTTTGGTTCAAGTATCACATTTGATGAAACTTCGGGTAATATTGTAGGGTTTAAGAGCGTAGATCAAAATGTTTACATATCATTTCTCACCATTAATAAAGGCGGCGGACATTTTGACAATACAGCGGTTGGTTTATTTGATTGTACTAATTATGATATAGCTGCAGGTCCTCCGTTTTATGGAAGAAATAAAAGATTTAAAGTAACTGATTGTAATATAATTCAAGCATATTCCTTAGGGTCTGTTACAGGATTTGGAACTCTAAATATAAACAATAATTTTATTAATGGAGGCGGCGGTGGGACTAGTGGTATATACACAGTCCAAGGTCTTGCTGTTAGTGATGGTCTAAGTCTTGAGTTTAACAATAACAAAGTTGTATTATTTGCTGGTGCTCAGATCACAAATAGTGGTTATCAACTTAGTATGAAAGACAAAGCTAATAGTATATTAGGATTTAATGCGGTTACTATTACAGGAAATATATTTCATCCTCGTTCAACAGAAACTGGTATTATATTTAGCGACAATTCTACAACAGCACTTGGAACAATATCAGGAAACACATTTATCAGACAAGGTGGTTCAGGTGAGTTAATAGCATATCAAGATTCGACCACTTACACTAATTATAATCCCTTACCGGTCGTTAATTATACAATAGAAGGAAACTCTGGTATAGCAGGTAGCCAGTCTTCTGGTATATTTTCTTTCTCGGGTAACACAGCAACAACAACGTTTGCATCAGCCGGTACTTATACAATAATCAATACAGATGCAACAGCAACGTTTGCTCCTATTCAATTAGCATCAAGAATAGGTTTATTAAATGAAGTAACGACTACGAATGCAACATTTGCTGCTAATCTATTAATAGGTGATAAGGTTCAAGGTGCTACTTCAAGTCAAACAGCTATTTACGCAGGAACTGGTTCAAGCGGTATGTATTTCTCAGATATGTCTGGTCTTTTTACTAGCGGAGAAAATCTTACTAATCTTCGTCTATCAGAAACATTTGGAACAGCAGGTGCTTATAAATTAAATGTATCATACGCTAATAAAGATCCTCGTAGATTACGTATCCAAGCTACATTATCTTTAGGATCTGGGGGGAATAATAAACTAACAGGAGTAAAAATATATAAAAATGGTTCTGCTATTGAGAATAGCTTAAGCGAAGTAAATGTAATGGATATATCAAGACCATCGTCTGTAATATCTTCGACCTTTTTAATTGTCAATCAAGGGGATTACTTTGAAGTTGCTATAACAAATTTTGACGACACAACAGATCATACAGTTATATCGGCCAATATTATAATTAATTAATAGCCACTTATTTTTTTTAATACATATAGTATGTACTTCCAGAGACAAATAAAAGGACATTTATGTATATTAATAACTTCTTTGGAAAAGAAATATTAACAGAACAAAAGTGGAACCAATATGTAAAGAAATTTGACAAATATCAATTAGACACATTTGGTATAAAAACTAGCTGTATGACCTTTGACTATGTTAATTCTGATCAAGTCACTTTAGTATCATTTATACTAAACGACCTTGGGTTCTGTACAGAATATCATCAAATTAAAAAAAATGTTGTGTTACCCACAGCCGCTAGATTTCTAGCCTTTACAAAGGATCATATATTTTGTTTTACACCTTTGAACATTTAAAATGCCGACTTAATATTTTCCAAGTTTATGTTTAATTTCATTAACTCCCATTTGTATCATATATTCAGACATCGTATTACCGTAGGAATATCTACAATGAGGACAAGTAATTACCCCTTTCCCGCTTTTAAATAAATTTATATAACATTTGCCACAGCAATTATTTGAACATTTTGAACAAGTTACATTTTTTTGTATTGTTTCACAACATATTATACAATCTTGGGAAATACCATTACGTTGAACTATAATTTTTTTGTCTATATGCCTTTTAATTTCTTTCCAATTACTATCTGGTAATAGGGTTATTTTAGAATTATTATTAATAACAATTTCGATATATAATGTTTCTGGATTTCTAATAAAATCAAATTTATCATTTATATAATCTTTGAGAATTAGATTTTTTATTACATTACATCTTTTATCATATTTATCAAACTCTTTAGGATTCATTTTCATAATATCCATTATTATTTGTATTATAAATCAATTTTTTAAATAAGTCGGGGAGCACAATCTTCAGTAACTATTGGAACGGTAGTTTTGACAGCTTTTGGAGGGGCCGGAGGAGTTATAGGATTTCCAGAAGGAAAAGGGACTTCTGGAGGAACATGTCAAATATCTAATCCATCTTCAGAAAATATAATTACTATGCAATGCATCGGAGGTGATGGTACTGCATCTGGATGCTCAGGAATTAGTTCATACAATGGAGCTTCTAGTTTTATTGGGGGGGTGGTGGGGCAGGAACACAAATTCAAGATTCTGGAACAGCTGGGAGTGGTCTAGCATTTGGATCAGGTGGGGGAGGAACAGCCAATACTAATTCAGGCGCAATTGTTATTGAAGCTGGGTAATTAAATTTTAAATTGAAATTATAGGAAAAATATTTTATTTTTTCTAAAAATGGATTCTTACTCTTACACAATAATTCAAGAATATGGGAAATTATTATATTCAATGGATATTATTAAACCTAGTATGAAGGAATTACTCGAAAAAAAGAAAAAAATATATGAAAAACAATACAAAATATACAGAATATCCACTATGTTACACTGTGTCAGAAACTTTTTTAACCACATATTCGTCAAATATAAAAAATATATTGAATCTAAGGTTAGCTGCCCATGCCACCAATATCACGGACTATTCGGAGGATTTGTTAGAGATTGGATAATACCATGTATCCTAGAAGGAATACACCCCCTCTGTAAATCAGCCCCTCAAAAAATGCTTACCAAATTTCCTAATATGACTATACCTGAAGATATAGATATATATGCACCCCACGGAATGGTATCACACTTTGGGGGAAATTTCTGTAACTTGTTATCACACGATATGGGAGAATGTAAACAAATTACTAACCTTTTTGTTCAAGGTTACACTATGCCCGTAAAAAGATTTGATATTAAATTACCCCTATTCTGTAAAGCCCAAAAATGGTCTCCAACATTTCATGTTGATATCACTAACTCTATCACAAATTACGACTTTAGCGTAAATAAATGGAGATGGAACATAAATAGAGGGCTTTTTTCCCCCAATATGACTCAAACCATGTCTCAAATATATTTCCATAAAGAATTTAAAGATTTTATAGAAAAAAAATGTCAATTTGTAGGTGTATGGAATAAAGGTGGTTCTCCATTACATAAATTCATACGTAAAGCCTTAGTCAAAAGAACAGAAAAAATGATCATGAAAGGTTGGACCATAACCAACCTCAAACTAAAAATAAATAAATCTATAAAAGTTAAACAATGCCAATCATTCAAAAAAGAACAAACTCTTCTCGCATGTACATGTATGATATGCAAAGAATCATTATTAAAAAATGAATCAATCATAATCAATGAAGAAAATTTAAAACAGATTCAACCACAACAAATCATAGGACACGGAGATAATATTTTCTTTGAATGCTGTAAAAGTTCCTTTCATACCAACTGTATATTCTCTTGGATCAAAGAATCCTGCTATCATAAATCATTCGCCACATGCCCTGGCTGTAGAAAAGAAATTAAACTCTATTAAACCCCTAACCATTAATTTAAAAACAAATTATAATATATATAGATATATTATAATGTTTCTTAATAAAACTCAAAGACAACAACGAGAATATAAACAAAAACTTAATGCTAAATCAAAATACGAAAAAATTATACATAAAATTAAAAGTTCAGGTGTAAAATCAATTGACAATCAAAAAAAAATAGATTTTTGTAATAAAAAAATTAAAAATATTGATAAGTTAATCCTCTATACATAAAATATCCTCATTATTATTACATACTTTTTCCCAAGAATATCTACGATCTTTTAATAAATTACTAATCTTCTTTAATTCCGCATAACTCCTTTTTACCCTATTAGGACACTCATAATGAAAATAATTATTACCAGATTTCCTCCTTTTTTGATCTGTCCAAACATGATCCTTACATATAGAACAAATCCCTCTAGAATGTATCTGATATAAACAATCAAAATTGAAGCCGTTATTACTTACTCCCTTTTTATTATTAGCACGTGCTAAAATCCACAATGACATTTTATTGTGGATTAGAATATATAAAAAAACTTTCAATTATTTATGTAATTGAAATTTATACGTGGAAAAAAGAATAACATTCATCCAAAGGTCTCAAAAATTCATAATGATTACCCCCAGTCCACAATATATCTATATTATTTACATTATTCACACCCATATCATACTGACAACCATCATAAAAATAAATCTTAGGTATACTAACATCCAATTGACGTACTATAACTTGAACGCCAGAATACATATATGTAAACGACATTATCTCTATAGCTGTGCCATAAACCCCATCTTCACCCATAAATTGACGATAAAAAGATAAATACCTTGCTGTCAATCCTTTATTGTATAAATTACTTAAAGGTGCAGAATATCTCTCTCTATCTTCTACTAACGCTGATTTTGAAGTAATAAATTGAGAATCAAATGCCAATGTGCTATCCAACTTATTCGTCGCCTTTCTATACCAATCCATAGTAATGTTCTTAATTATCGATTTACGTAAACGGTAAGGTGTATAATCATAAATTTTAGGATAAATATATAATAAACCATTAAATAAAGATTCAAACAAACAATTACCATTCATATTACTTCTTATTATTTCATATCTTTTTCCTTTATCAGAACGATACACATCTCGAGGATTTAAATAATCATCATAAACATTAGTTCTCTTTTTTTCAGAAGGATTCCAATATTCTAAAATATACATCGAAGGATATTTATATTCACCTTTTTAATTATTAAAACAAATTAAAAAATTAAAAAGGTGAATCATATCCTTTACCCGATAACAATCTCTCTATATCATCTTCCATAATCCTACTCTCAGACGGACTCATTTTACGATTACGAGACTTCTTCTTATTTTTTTTACACCAATTTCGAGATGTATATACTCTCATGGAAGATTTATTACCATGCTTATTTACATGTGTATACATCCGTCCTCTACCACTAAAACCTAATCGCTTTAATGAGGAAAGAGATTTTTTATACACCTTTCGAGACCTACGCCTCCTCCTTGACACCTTTCGAGACCTACGCCTCCTCCTTGACACCTTTCGAGACCTACGCCTCCTCCTTGACACCTTTCGAGACCTACGCCTCCTCCTTGACACCTTCCGATCGAGACCTACGCCTCCTCCTTGACACCTTTCGAGATGATTTATTTTTTATCATATCAAGTTGTAACATTTTTTTAGCCTTTTCAATTTCTTTTCTTTGCGAAGATTTTATCCCTTTTCCTCCCCTATTAAGATAATATGTAAGCCATTTAATTGCTGATCCTTCTCCTCCTGGTGCATAACATTTATTTTTACTGATTATATAGATAGTTCTAGCATTTTTTGTCATTGTACCCTTAGGATAGAATGTAGCCACTCGAACTTTTTTACCTGTAAAATAATTTTTATACATTTATTTTACCGAATATATTATTCATTTTTTCCCTCTTTTTGTTTTAATTTCATATGCCTACAACATACTATTAACCATTGAGAAAACATTGTTTCTTCCATTTCTTTTATATCTTCAGCTGATGTCACCCTTTTTAAAACCTTTTTATTATTATTATTATTATCCAAAGGTATTCGTTTTTTAATATTATTATCAGATTTTACCACGCGAAGACTCATTTATTAAAATATTTTAAACTTAAAACTAAATTAATATTCTGATTAAGAAAGAAATAAATTAAATGGGCTCATTTATTTCCAAAATTTTAATATTTTTTTATCCATATAAAAAAAATCCAATAAAACCCGTAAAACCCCCTCCTAAAAACCCTTACTTTTCTTTTTCCCCCAATATCCCTTCTACTAATAAAGAACTTATAAAGGAATTTAAGAGTATGTCGGACCATAATGAACCTGAACCCATTTTCTACTTTGGATAAAACATTTTATTTCTACTTCGGATTATTCGACCACGTACAATTCTTCGGATCGGTGAGGTAACATACAGGACCCTGATCAAAATTATTTCCTCTTACTTATATTGGGACCTATTATATTATTTAAAGATCCTAGTGACATTTTTTATTGTAATTAATATTAATTACAATAAAAAAAATTAAAATTAAACCCGGGCCCCTTTTCCTATTAACTTTATAATTTTATTACAAAAATCGCTCTCTCTCCCATTAGCATACTTATGAATCGCCTTAGCCGCCTCCATAAAATCAAAATCAGTATTATCCATCTCCTCCTCACTAAACTTCCTAGCCAACTTCTCATAATGATCCTGACACAACTTAAAACTACGATCCTTCAACGCCTCACACAACTTCTCCATCATCTTCCGAAACCCTATATCCTCTATTATATCACCCTCCTCATTCTTATACTTTATCTTATTACGAGCCACGTCAACACAAACTATCCTATTCTTAAAAGGAAATTCCAAAGCATACTCTGCATAACCCTCAGGCCCCTTCACATGGTGATCCAGAGTTAGCATTGGAACGCTTTCCTTAATATGATCAATTTTCAACGGCTCCATATTCTTTATGTAGTTATTAATCTGAATAGTCTTATTACTCGTATGATGGGTTGGTCTTTTTACAGCAGTTATAGCCACATTTTCTAACTTATTTTGCAAATTTTCTATTTTTTCTTCGTAAAATTCCTTCTGTTCTTTAAGAGATTTTTCATAGTTAGTTTTCTGCTCAAATAAAAGAGATTTTAAGTTTAAAATAGTTTTATCTTTTTCAGTCCTTAATAGCTTTAATTGATGTGTTACACATTTATCTTGATGAATCAACAATCTTTGTTTACTACATAATTTTTTATCACATGAAGCACATTTAAAAATATTACCCTCTATTTTGCCTTGAATTTTAAGACAATACTTTGCTCTCTGTTGATGATTAGATAAATTAGATTTATTATGAAATGTATTTTTACAAAATTTACATTGGAATTTATTATCCTGTTGTTCCATTTATTATAAAATTATATTTTTTTAAATAACTTAACAAAAAAAGATAAATACAAAAAAAGATAAATAGTTTTTTTGCTATTTACTAAAAAGTTCGGAAAAGTTCGGAAAAGTTCTAATTTTTTGTTAAGTTTTTAAGGTGGTCACCTTGAATTAAGAGTCGATTGGATTGTCTACAAAATTTGTGTAGTGGCCTATTTTGATTTTGGAGAAATTGCCTATTTTGAAAAATTCCAATTTAGACTATTTTTGAATTTTTAAAAATTTCTAGGATTTTATAATTTTTTGAAAAAATCTAAATTATAAAATTATTTTACGAAATCTATACATTTCTTTATAGTTCCTGAAAATAAATCAATCTTTCTATCCACAGGAAGAATAAACCTCTCTCTATTGGCCTGTTCTCGGTATACTTCTAATTTATCAAAAACCATGCCTTCCACAAGGGACATTTTTTCTTTATTAGGACAAGAAGAATAAAAAACCACTTCATGTTCATCTGTCTTATTGTAGGTAGATAATCGGTTAGTTAGATTAGTAGCTTTACCAAGTATATAACGTCTTTCTTTTTTTAGTCCAGGGGTAGTAAGAATATAGATGACATTTTGATCTTCATATTTAGTTCTACCCCTTTTCTTAAGAAATTTCTTATTTAATCCTTCTATCTTGTTTTTACCATCCATGACATATAACTCAGCCAAGCGTTGATAAGCGTCAAGAAGTTCTTGATAATCTTGTTTAATTTCTTTGTTTGTAGTTTCTAATTTATCTAAATCTTTTTCATATTTAGTTTTGTGCTTAAGCAAACTAGATTTTAAATTTAAAATAGTTTTATCTTTCCTAGTACTTAAAATAGTCATTTTTTCCTCATATATAGATACAGTATATTGTTCTTTTACATGTATACATCGTTGTTTATGGTATTTTAAACTTTTATCTGATGATAATATTTTTTGACATCCTTCACATTTAAATATAGTTTCATCTATTTTACCTTGAATTTTAAGACAATATTTAGCTGTTCTTTGATGTCCTACAAGATTAGATTTAGTGTTAAATTTATTTTTACAAAATTTACATTGGAATTTTTTACTATTTTGATTCATTTATTTAGTATAAATATTTCTTTAAGTTGACGGAAAAAATATTACAAATGACGGAAAAATTTTCAACGATTTTATAATTTTTGAAAAAATCTAAATTATAAAACAAATTCTATTTATATCTATTTATAGGTATCTTGATTATAAACCCATGGAATTGATGTATTAGTTTTAACAGCTAATATGATAAAAATTACTAATAATACAAAAATAATTCCTAATAATGATAATAAAACTGTAAATACAGTTTTAGATAATCCTTTAGATTTAGATGGACTTGGATGAGGTGTGGGTGATGGTGTGGGTGATGAGTGAGGAGGTGATGGCGTAGGTGATGGTGTGGGTGATGGCGTAGGAGATGGTGTAGGAGATGGTGTAGGAGATGGTGTAGGAGGTGATGAATACCATGGATTTGTATCACATGTTCCAGTGTATGGATTTTTTTTAGGATCAAATACACTTTGGCTATTCCATAGCTTATCCCCACCTAACTTTTTAACTGCAGATTTACACTTTGAATTGCATGGCGAACCGGGTGCTGTATTTCCATTAGTGTGATATTTTAAATCCCCCCAACACCAGTATTTTTCCCCGCTAATCTGTTTTTTGCATAATTCTTTCCATGTAGTATTATTATTTGGAGGTTTATCTGTAGGTTGATATTTTTTTCCTTCTATGTTAGAAAGACTACAACTCATTATTTTATATTATTTAATATAAAATTTAAGAATAAATTAATTATTAGTATGGAAAAGGTCCATAAAGAGGAGGTGGTGGTCCATAACGAGGAGGTGGTGGTCCATAATGAGAGGGAGGTGGTCCATAACGAGGAGGTGGTGGTCCATAACGAGGAGGTGGTGGTCCATAACGAGGATGATAGGATTCTGTATTACGATTTTTTCTCCAATCTACCCAATCGGGGGGTTTATGAAAAGTATTTTCAGATTCATTACCAACTGGACCTTCATAATGACCTTTAAAATTCATATTAATATTTTTTCTAGATTTACGTCGTTTAGATCGTCTTCTAGATTTTCTACGAGATCTACGTTTTCTAGATTTTCTACGAGATCTACGTCTTCTAGATTTTCTACGAGATCTACGTCTTCTAGATTTTTTACTAGATCTACGTTTTCTAGATTTTCTACGAGATCTACGTCTTCTAGATTTACTCTTAGATCTACGTTTTCTAGATTTTCTACGAGATCTACGTTTTCTAGATTTACTCTTAGATCTACGTTTTCTAGATTTACTCTTAGATCTACGTCTTCTAGATTTTATTAAACGGTATTTACGGACTTTATTTGCAATGTATTTTGGTTGAGGTACATATTGTTTCCCTTTTTCATAACCTCTTTTTTTAGTTCTATTAGTACTTTTTATTTCTTTTTTACTTAAATTTTTCCAAGCTTTATCTGGTAAGTATCTTAATTTCCCTTTACTTTTTTTACCGGAACTTGTTCTCCATTTTTGACGTCCCCATTGTGAAAGGCTATTATTTGTTTTTTTATTTCCTATATAACGACCCCCGAGTTTTTGATATCTTTTTGAGGCCCATTGCATTTTTCTAGCGGAATGTTTGCATAATTTAGCTATAGTACAAGCTTGTTTTTTAGAGCGAGTCCATAATTTTGGATTCCTTTTTTGAGATATATTTTTTTTAGTCATTTATTATATTTTTTATATTTTTTTATGATGGCGAAACAAAATGATAATAAAGGCTATTAAGATTAAAATTGCTAATATTACCCAAAGAAAATATATATATTTTTTGTTTGGGTAATTTTTTTGTTTGGGATAAATTGTGTGATTGTTTTGTAATTCATCATATAATGTTTTATTTTCAATTCCATATGCATCCCAATCACGTAGGAATATTTTTTTCAAAAGAATTCTTAATTTTTTATGAGTTAAATTAACACTTGCTCCAGCGGTGTTAAAAAAATATCCCCAGGTCCAATTGGAAGTGCCTATATTTAGTTGTTTATCTGTAACTATATATTTTGTGTGATTTACTCTAGATTTACTTGGAAATTTAGGGTGTTTTATAGTGGGAGTAAAATTTTTACCTTTTCTATCTATTTTTCCAAGTTCAGTTTTATCCCATCCTGGCATTACAAATCTTTTAATTTTTAAACTTCCGCATTTTCCGGGGCTAAAAAACTTATTATAATTTTTGTTACAGTATTTAGCTAATTGTTCTAGTTGTTCTAAAAAATATGTTTCTCCTTTAGGAGATGAGGGCCATTTACTTATCAATATACGAACTTCCACGTGATTTTGATAAACAGCGTGTAATAGGGCGTTAAAAAACTGAGGCCACCATATTTGAGATTCTTTTACATAGATAGAACTTGGCATTAAATCCATTACACTAATATAGACAAACTCTCGAGCATTTTTTATTGTACTTATAATAGCTTCTCTATCAGGTGTTCTTTTAGAATTAATTACTTCATCTGGAGATCCAGATAAATAGCCTTGTCCTAGTTCATTATTTAAAGTAATTTTTAATGGGTTATTTTTGTTGTATGTAACTACCGGTAGATTTGGAAAATTTATTTCGTAAGATTCTTTTATTGAAAAATCATATTTTCCTCCCATTAAGGGGTTTCCTTTAGTCCAATTTGAATTTAGGTTGGACCAAATAGGGACTTTTCTTCCTTTAGTTATCCAAGGACCGTATCCGATAGTTGTTGGAGGTTTTCCTGGAATAGATGATTGGCTAGTAACAGTGTCATTGTCATAATCTATTTTTAATCCTGTTAAATCTGGGTGACTAAAATTCCACCACATATCAAAAAATTGAGTAACACTTTGTATATATTTATAGGTATTATTATCTCCCTTAGAATATAGAACTATACCCATTTCTTTAACTTGAGCTATAGATTTCCAATCCATATTCATTGAACCCACGTAGCAAGAAGCTAATTCAGGATATTCTCTATCTACAATCCAAATTTTAGCATGCATAATCCCTCCTCCGTACCAGTCTTTCATTTGTACTGGTCTAACTTGTACTTGATTATTTTTAGATAAATTATGCCATTTAACTCCTCTATCTTTTCCTCCAAAACCAGGAGA
>Ga0222718_10000866_pt1 | contig 30895 bp, 25 predicted proteins | sample C33_27DmetaG_FD_165045 | JGI IMG/M metagenome (GOLD analysis project Ga0222718, IMG submission 165045) | Estuarine water microbial communities from San Francisco Bay, California, United States - C33_27D | ecosystem: Environmental > Aquatic > Marine > Unclassified | place: USA: California...
GGGCCACCCCTGAGAGGGTATGGCACGCCAGCTTTCTCATGTCAAGCTCTCGTCATTATCAATCGATAGGTTATCAGGCGGAACATACTGACCTTGCCTTCTTAGCTTGCGAAGCTGATTCACTACATCAGGCTTATGCTGATAAACAACTGCCTCTATATCACTCATCTTAATGGAGTAGATTTCATATGTGCGGTCCGCCAATATAGCTGCAGTGGCTTGTAAGGATTGCAAGAAACGCACAACCTCTTCTTTATACGATTCTCTAGTACCCGTCATAACCATAAAGAATAATATCACTAACAGGCTCTAGTAAACAATTACCAAAAGCGGATAGGTGGCAATAAAAGCAAGCTTCCATCGGACCCTATTAAATTTGCAGAGATACAGAAATATTGCAAAAAAGGCAATGTAAACAAAAGCCTTGAACGAGAGAAGCCATGCGTATGGTTCTCCCATATAACGAATTGATTCAGCATATAAGTCATACACAAAGAAGTTTACGAGAATTACGATCCATATCAAAATTGAAATCAGATGCTTAATCACATTCACTGCATTGACCTATCTGTAGATTGGCACCGCCATGTGTAATCAATTGTCATTTCGCTGCAACAAATCTACTAGCTTAAGAACTACACGCAGAGCATCCCCCCTCCTCACCCTCTACTCCACCCCAAGCTTATCCAACAAGAACTCGTTCGCATTCGCGTACTTCTCCGACTTCGAATGGCCGTTGATCAGTAGGTGGCATTCGACGCCCAATTTGTCGGCTTTCTCTTTCATCTCTACGCCGTAGACCGGATGGTGGATGCCGTGGCCGGCGGTTTTGCTTGGCAAGGTCATGTTGGAGCCGTAGGTCATCAGCAATGGTGGGTCGTCTTTGGTGAGGTGGTTATAGGGGGTGAACTCTTTGTAGAGCGGCTTGTAGTCCGATTCGTATTTGGCCCACGCTTCTTCCATCGTCTTCGCACCGACCGACGTCCAGATCATGCGGTGTAAGAGGACGCCGTCACCCAGCCACTCTTTCGCTTGCGGCGGATCGATGGAAACCTGGCCTCCACCGACGGCGGCCGCCGTCACGCGAGTCGATTGACGTTTGACGGGATCGTCGCTGGATGGGTCGGCGAGATCGTCGTGACACAGAATCCACATACTGGTGCAGGCTCCGGCGGATCCTCCGGTGAGGACGATGCGGTCGGCATCGATGTTCCACTCTTTGGCCTTCGAGCGGATGTACTGGATGCAATAGGCGGCATCGTGAACGGGAGCCGGGAGCGGTGCTTCGCCGGTGAGTCGATAATTGATTGACGCGAACGAGACGCCTTTGCTCAACCAGAAGGGTGCCTGTTTGGCGGCAGACTTTTTGTCGCCGCCGGTCCAGCCACCGCCGTGAATGTGGACGTGTAATGGTCGCGGCGTGTCTCCCTCGGCTTTCCAGAAGTCGAGCGTACAAGATTTATGCTCGCTGTATTGGTGATCGGCGAGGGTCGGTTCGGGGGGGCCTTTTTTGTCCTGCGCGTGAGTGAGCGCGGGGAGCAGGAGGAAAATGATTGCCAAGATTGAGGAAGGCAGGCGGGAGCCAGCCCTACAAATCTGGATGAGTTGAGCGATTGAGTTGGTGCGATGCATGATGGATTCTCCGATGATGAGTGCGAATGTTCACACTGTAATGGGAGACACCCGAGAAATCCAACAGAAAACGAGAGAGATTATCAGTCAGCCCGAGGCGCGGCGTGTCGGGAGAATTGTTGTCCTAATCGTGGTCTTCTACTGGTCCGGTCCAGTCTGTTCAGGAACACTCACCGGAATTGAAGTTTTCGAACTGCCTCTAGTTTGAGTGCGGTTCAACCAACTCGATCATGGCCTCCCCCATCGATTTGCCGATCAGGTAATAGGTTTCCCAATTGCGATTCCAATGATATTCCTGCTTGGACGGAGATTCTTCGGTTGTCCGTTGGAAGTCGCGAGTTTCGACCCCCGCCACATTCCCTTTGAACTGCGGATATTTGTCAGCGTCGCTTAATGCCAATTGTGCCTCCATCAGTTTTTCAACCTTTGCCTTATAACGGGGAGGATTGTTCCAGCCACCCATTCCCGTATTGGCAATCACGAATGGGAGCTTCTCAATCTTCAGATCTTTGCGCATGTCGTTCACAAAGTTGACCATGTTCTCTTCATACACATCGACGGCTGGTTGGCTGATACGATCATTCCAACCCTGATGCCAACCGAAGCCAACAATCTCATACCCCTTGCCTGAATAATGGGGATCGTATTTTTTCAAGTTGCCGGTGATCTCCTGGACGTGTCTGACCACTTCGGCGTACTGAAATCCCCGATCACCATCTTTTTGAGGAGTCGGATAGTCTGCCGAACTGGGTGGCAGAAAGTTGTGAACCAGCGACCGGCCACCCCAAGCCGATTTGATGATGAGGACGGGGTCTTCGTAATAATCTCCCAACACCATCCCGAATCCGTATTCCGGTCCGATGTGCTCTTCACTGGCTCCAAACCCCGTCGTCAACCAGTCCATTTTGTCTTTGTCTTGGTAAGACAAATTCACAACCCAGACATCATCCCGCACAGTCGGCTGGCCCTTTTGATCGACCAGATGCCCGTACGCTTTCGGATTACTTTTCACATACGATTCCATCGTGCCGGTCTCTCCCTGCACCTGACCAAAGCCGACCATATTTGACTGACCAGAGACAATGAAGATTTTCAGTTTTCCATTGGCGGGGCAGGTCTTATCCGCGGCCATCAGATTGGGAACCAACAGAAAACTGAATAACATCAAACAAGCGATTGCGAGCGGCTTAGAATTCATTCAAACTTCTCCCCGGAAATGATGTTTGCAATCCTCTCATAGTACGCGATCAGAGACTGAATACGAGCTCCATTCCTAAATCTTCTGCCACTCTCGATACCTATCACCATAGGCTTCCAGATGATTTTGAACTTTTTGATTTTCTGTCGGCAGAACCTTTAGATAGAGTACAAGAGACTCGTTTTCTTCTTCGTACAATTTATCCTACAGGATCTGTGATCATGTTCCGCTCCTCGCTGCTTTTACTGATATGTTGTGTGGTCACTCAGTTTGAACCACTAGTTGCCGTTGCCGGTCCGTTGCGAGTCGGAGCATCGGCTGTCGATGTCTCGCCGCAACAGTTTCCCGTCAGCCTGCGGAGTGGAAAGGCGATGGATGCCAGTGCGGTGCACGATCCGCTCCATGCCCGCGCGATTGTCTTCGACGATGGTGAAATCACGCTCGCCATCGTTGTCCTCGATGCGCTGGGTGCGCCGCCCGAAATGCTCAATGAAGCAAAGCAACTCGCCTTTGAGAAAACAGGCATTCCCGTCAACCGCATGTTAATATCTTCGACGCATACCCACTCGGCCCCTCCTTCCAATCGAACAGAAGGCTCTCCCGGCGATGTTGCCTACCGTCAACTTCTCATTGAAGGGCTGGCGCAGTCCATTGAAGAAGCCTTCCATCGTCGGCAACCCGCCTCGGTCGGTATGGCGTCACAAGATCTTCGTGAGGAAGTTTTCAATCGACGCTGGTTTTTGCATCCGGGTAAGATGCCACCCAATCCGTTCGGCAAGCTGGACATCGTCAAAATGAATCCCGGCACAAACCCGGCAGTTATCGACCGTCCCGCAGGTCCGGTCGACCCCGAATTAATGGTCCTCGCGGTTCAAAATCAAAAGCGCAAGCCGCTCGCGCTATTTGCCAACTATGCGTTGCACTATGTCGGAGGAGTCGCCGAGCGACATGCTTCGGCAGACTACTTTGGCGAGTTTGCCCGCGTGATGCCGAGCCGCCTGCGCGCAGATCAGAATTTTGTCGCAGTGATGTCCAACGGAGCCTCGGGAGATATCAACAACATTCCGTTTCTCGTCAATCGTCCGCCCCGCGAACCGTTCGAGCAAATTCGAATCGTGGCTCGCAAAGCCGCCGATACGGCGTACTTCGCTTACAAGAAAATTGAAACCTACGAAAACAATGTGACGCTCGGCATGATCGAAAGACAGCTCAAGTTGAAATATCGACGCCCTTCAAAAGACGATGTTGTCGCCGCCAAGAAAATCCTCGCCATCACCGACAAAAACGAAATCGCCAAGTTACCCAAGAAGGCACAAAACTATGCACGACAAACGGTACGGGCAGACGAGCGCGAAGAGGACTTTGTCGAAGTGACCCTGCAAGCAATTCGCATCGGAGACTTTGCCATCGTCGGCAGTCCCTTTGAAACCTTTGTCGAAATCGGACTCGATCTCAAAGACCGCAGCCCTTTCTCGCAGACCATGGTGATTGGTCTAGCCAATGGTCGACACGGTTACTTACCGACCTTCGAACAACACCGCCTCGGCGGTTACGAAACATGGCTCGGCACAAACGTCGTCCAGAAAGATGCGTCGATCATTCTGACCGACAACCTGCTGGAAATGCTGAATGAGCTGCGGTAGAGAGAGTATGTAGTTTCTGTAGGGCAGGGGCCTCCCTGCCAAATCATCAAGCCAACCTCTGAGGCTTACTCGAACCACTCCAGCGTGATTCGATGATCTTTCGATATTTTTCGTCAATATGATCTCCAACGATTTGAGCGAGGTCTACAATTTGTTCTCCTGTTAGAATGGAAGAGCTAAAAAATGCGTGCTTGTTCTTGAACCATCCGAATTCATCATAACCATGTTCTAAAAAAATGTAGAATCGTGTTTCATTTTTGACCACATCAGCAGGGACACCGCAGTTTCGAATCTCATCCCCGTGGCGTTTTAGAAATTCATCCCACTCGTTGCGTTTTTGGCGAAATGACATTTGTGACAGACTTTGAGACTTTTAAAATGGCAGATGCTACTGCAGAGCCCTGTACGATGAACAAGGTTCGTTGGTGTCAGACTTCACTATGAAACGACGATGCATTCTGAAATAAATTAAGTATTTACTATTTGTGAGCTTGTAGGTCTCGTAGATATTCCTAAGTCTGGGTCACGGTTTCCGAAGATCGAGGCACACAATCTCGTTATCGTCGCGGAGGTAAACCAGTCCGTCGGCGAGGGCGGGGGCTTGCCGAGTTTTGCCGATGACCGTCACGCGGCCGATCTCTTGAAACTCCTCACGGTTGGCGCGCACCAAGACGAACTCTCCCTTCATCGTGGAGATCAACAGTTTTCCGTCAGCCGCGATGCCGTTCCCTTTACCGAACCGAATTTTCTGCCATTTTCGGTCTCCCGTCTTGGCGTCAATACAGGTCAAGTGTGTCAGTGGTCCTGCGCTGCCGCCGTTGTCGAAACCATAGAGGTATCCATCGAGGAGCATTGAGGTTTGCCATTCGTTACGAAGGACACTTTTGCTTCCTTGCGAGGCCCAGGTTTTAGTGACATTGAATTTGTCCCCGTTCGGCTTCAGTGCGAGCAGGGCGCAGCCGTGGTTCTCACCTGACGAAATAAAGACTTGTCCGTCGATGGCGAGAGGAGTGGCGATGTTGCATTCGTAGTCGGTGATATACGGATATCGCCAGAGCAGGGCTCCCGTGTCGGGGGCTATGCCGAGAACCGAACTTCCCGTGTAGGTGACAAGTTGATTTTTCCCGGCGATTATTAGCAGTGCCGGTGAAGAATAGCCGGCAGGATCGGAGCCGACCGACCATGCTTTTTCTCCTGTCTTAATGTTGAAGGCGGCTACAGTTCCTTGAGACGCGCCAGCAGTGACGATCACTTGGTCATCTACAACCAGAGGTGAGCAGGCCATCCCGTAGTCGGCGATTTTTCCTCCCAATTGCTTGATCACATTTTTCGACCAGAGAATCTTGCCAGACTCGAAGTCCAGAGCGACAAGAATTCCTTCGCCCGTGAATGCAAAAACCTGATCATTGATGATCGCGGGAGTCGCACGTGGACCGTTTCCCATGCCGTTGGTATAAGCGGGGGCGACGGGTGTTGCCCATTTTGTTTTTCCGGTTTTGGCGTCGAGAGCAATCACAAATTGTTTGCCCGACCTCTGCACCAACGTGACAAGGGCTCCCCGGCTGATGGCGAGTCCCGACATACCAACTCCACCGGGGACGCGGAACACTTCCTTCAATCCGTCCTCAGGCCACTCATCAATGAGTCCCGTATCGGCAGAGATTCCGTTTCGATGTGGGCCGAGATGTTGGGGCCAGTCGGCAGAACGCGCCGGAATGACCATTGCCGTGAGCATCAACAGCGAGACAGTCGAAATCAGACAGGAGTATCGACGGTCGAGGAGTGTCGTAAAGCGAGGCATGGCGATCATCCTTGTCGGCGGTGAAAGAAAGCTTGTTTCGTCAGAATAAGAAGTCTACCACGCCGATCTGTCGATTCCAGCGCGAGTTTTTGAGGATGTCGCCGTTCCACAGTTTTCTCAATGTGTTCTTTGGTGCTCTCGCTGAAGGTTCATCGATAAGTCAGGCGTTAGCCCTGCAAATACTGAAAGTTAGTCTTCTTTAACTTCCACTTTTGAATCGGCTGAAAGGAGAACGCTTGATTGGTCCCAGTTTGAAGCAAGGTTGTATTGAATCCATTCGGGGCTGAGGTGAATGTCTAATGAATCAAGTCGACCTGGTCCCAGGTTTTGATAGCCGTGAGGAATGTTTGCTGGCCCTAACACAACATCCCCGGCTTCTGCGTCAATCGTTTTGTCGCCCACCGTGAAACGAGCACGACCCTCAGTAATCGTAAAGACTTCGTCATATGGATGGACATGGAGAGTCGGGCCTTCTCCCACGACATCCGTAACGTAGCGGATAAGCGTAATGTTGGTTTGTAACTCTTTACCTTCGAGCAAGCCACGCAATGCTTGGCCCGGATTATGCCATTCAATTGCGGAGACTTTTGCAGGTTCTGTTTTCGATGGAATTGGCATAATAATTTGATCCTTAGGCAGTGAGGTTTACGGTATGAAGTAAAAGTCAATAAAACCGGATTGAGATTGGAAGGACTGTAGCCCACACACCAGCACGACCATCAAAGATATCCATCGACTGATGACAGCATCAGCACAGAGATCAGAAAGCAGACAACACCAGACAAACAAGCGTGATTCATGGATGGCAATCTTGAGGATTCAGAAGGGAGTGTGCAGCAGTGTAAGGGTATCTCATCGTGCACGAATCCAAACGCGTTCTCAATTTGTTTTTTCTTTCAACCATTATATGAGTGACATCAGAGACCGTTGAGACATTCCATTTTCGTTCCTTTATTCTCTTCGAACAATCTATGGAACCGGTGTTCAAATCCGGGTATTGTAGGTACTCCGCACCAAACAGACTTCGTTGAAAGAATCACACACCATGTCTAAAACCGCTCGCTTGTTGTTTGCCTGCTTGCTCGTCGTGACAACGCTACAAATCTCCTGCCAGGCAGATGACAAATACGCACTGCCCGCTTCCGCGGAAGGTCTTCCCGGTGAGGGGGAGCTTCGCAGTTACCCCGGTTATGTCAAAGGTTGGCAAACGCGTCGTACGGCCTGGTCAAAGCGTGTTAAACAGGATCAAAACGCGGTCGTCTTTCTTGGTGACTCCATCACGCAAGGTTGGGGAGACAATTTTCGTGACCGCTTTGCTGGCATGAAACTGGCCAATCGGGGCATCAGTGGAGATACCACGCGTGGCATGCTCATCCGACTCGAAGAAGATGTGCTCTCGCTCAACCCGAGTGCCGTCGTCATGTTGATGGGAACGAACGACATCGAAGTTGGCATCGATCCCGAAGCCATTGGTCGCAACTTTGAGAAAATTATCGACGCCCTCAAAAAGCACAATCCCAAAATGCCGATTGTCTTGTGTCGTATGTTCCCAAGTTCAGAAACCAAAAAACGGCCTCGCAAAACCATTGACCGTGTCAATCAGTTGTACGATGAAGCCGTCCGAGGAGACTCACAAATTACGGTTGTCGATACCTGGACATTATTCGCCACACCGGAAGGCAACGCAGATCCAAAGTGGTTCCCCGATCTGTTGCATTTTAATCAAGAAGGTTACGACCGTTGGGCAGCCGCCATTCATCCCGTCTTTGCCACACTCGGCTTTGCCGACACCAAGCCGGATGACTTCCAGCCGGAAGAAGGATTTGTCTCACTTTTCAATGGCAAAGATTTGACAGGTTGGGGATTTCTTCCGACGCCGCCACGTAAGCAGCCGAAGAAGCCACGTCCTGGCGCACCAGTTTTTGTCGAAATCAAAGAAGCGATTTCTTTTGAAGGAAAGACCGTCAGCAATGATGGCCGGTATGTGGCCATCAACGGCAGACTTGTCGTGACAACACCCGCCGAAGGTCGCCGTATCCAGCAACTCTGGACGACTGAAGAATTTGGGGGCGACTTCGTCTTGAAGCTGGAGTTTCGGGCCACTCCAAATGCCGATAGTGGTGTTTTTATCCGCAAGCCTCAGTTGCAATGTCGTGATTACCCGCTTGCCGGGCCTTACAAAGATCTCAAACAGTATAAGACCGGTGACTGGAATGAATTGGTCGTGACCGTCAAAGAAGGCATTGCACACGCGACCTGTAACGGTGAGTTATTGACAGACGACATGGCGGTCCCTGAGACAGGTCCAATTGGTCTGGAAGGAGATCGTGGACAGATGGAGTACCGCCGTCTGCGCCTGAAACGTCTCAAATCAAAATGAAGCCAGAAATGCTATATTGATAGGGTTTTAAAGTCATTGAGGAAGGCTGGTCGCTATTGACCGATTTGGAAATATCTTCTACAAAACCGCTCCAAATCATCTTGTTTATGCCTCAGGCCCCCTCCATGTCCGCAGATGTCCTTCCATTTGAACCCTCGAACAGTCTCCGTTCGGACAATAACCATTCGCAACCATTGCGCATGATGTTGGCTTCGACGGAGCGCGGTTGGCACGGTGGGGAGGAACAGGCTCGGCAACTGGTCGAAGGATTGCGTTTACGCGGTCACGATTGCCGCATCATTGCTTTAGAGAATGGTGAATTCGCCAAGCGAATGAGCGAGGCCGGGTTCCAGGTCTATACTTACCCTAGAAAAGGATGGACACCACGAACATTGGTCAGTATTCGACGTGCGATCTGGAATTTCAAACCGCACGTCTTGCATTACAATGACGCCCACGCGATGACCACCATCGGATTGGGGAGTGTTTGGTATCCGATTCCGGTACGAGTCTGTACACGACGTGTTGACTATCAAATCAGTGGAAGCTGGCATTACAACAACTTGGCCGACCGAGTTGTCTGTATTTCCACAGTCATCAAAAAGATTTGCGAGTCTGGTGGCGTTCTTCCTCAACGCCTCGCCTTGGCGCAAAGTGGGGTAGATCCAACGCGAATGGAGGGTGGAAATCGATCACGAGGCCGCGCCTCTTTGGGGATCAAGGGACGCGACAATCTGATTCTCAGCGTCGCAACTTTAACAAATCACAAAGGTCATCAATATCTTCTCGAAGCGATTCCAGACATTCTCAAGTCTCATCCTGACACAATGTTGGCTTTGGCCGGTGATGGCGACCTGACAGAACAACTCAAGGAGCAGGCAGCCTCCATGGGACTCACTGATCGCGTGATGTTTCTCGGATTCCGAGAGGATGTCCCTGATTTGATGGCAGCGTGCGATTTGTTTGTGATTTCATCACACATGGAAGGACTTTGCACATCGATCATTGATGCGATGATCGCCGGTCGTCCAGTCGTTGCCACACGAGCTGGGGGAATTCCTGATTTGATAGGCGAGACCTACGAACCAGAAGAAGAACCGGTTGCCTGGATGTCAGAAATTAAAAACGCAACCGACCTGTCTCGCATGATACGAGAAGCCTTGGAAGCTTCATCCGAAGAACGCGAAGCACGTGTCCAGCGAGCACGAACACGTGCACTTCGACTCTTTACCTCAGACCAAATGGTCGAGAAAAATCTCGCCATTTATCAAAGCATACTGAATTCAAAATCTGCGAAAGCAGCCTGATCTGCCTTGAATTCCATTCATGGAATCAATCGAACAAGGATGTCCCTGTGAATCACACACCACTGACAGTCATCATTCCCTGCAAAAACGAGTTACCAAACATTAAAGAATGTGTGGATTCCGTTCGCGAAATTGCAGATGAAATTATCGTTGCAGACTCGGGTTCAACGGACGGTACCATCGAGTTAGTGCAAAGCTGGGCGGATTGCGGTTTAATTCAGCGCGACGAATATGTGAACTACGCGAACTTTAATAATTGGTGTATTCCACATGCGAGCCACGATTGGGTTCTCGTCGTCGATGCGGATGAACGGGTCTCGCCGGAACTCGCACTCGAAGTGAAAGCGATGAAAGCAGAAATGCTTGCGAATACCGACAATGATGCTTTCTGGATGCCCCGTAAGAATTACTTTATGGGGCAACTCATCCGCTACTCCGGTTGGCAACGCGATGGCGCGGTCCGTCTGTTCCGAAGTCAGTGCCGGTACCAACCTAAAAATGTCCATCCACAGCTCGATGTTCCCTCTGAAAAATTGGGCCATCTGAAAATGCACCTCTTCCATCACACTTATCGGTCATTCTCACACTACATGGAAAAAGTGGAACGCTATACGACTTGGGGAGCCAATGATGCTTACCAAAAAGGACGCCGTTTTCATTTGACGGATTTAGTTTTTCGACCGGTATTTCGTTTGTTTCGGCATTACATATTAAAGCGTGGGTTTCTCGATGGGAAAGCGGGGTTCGCAATTTCATGCCTTTCTGCAATGTCCGTCTTGCTGAAATGCTTGAAGCTTTGGGAAATAGAAACAAACAAGAAACATGCAATGCAGCCAGCAGATAGAAATGAATCCTCTTTCAAACGCGCCGCTTAATACCTACGACATGAGAGGCCATTCTGAGAAAGCGACCCGATGTAGCGTTTTCGAAGAGTTCTATTAGGAAATTATTCAGTTTTGAAAGCAATCCTCTTCGGACATTCTTATTCAATATTCCTCGATAGAAGATTTGATTTGTCATGACAGATGCCCCCCAAGCCATTGCGATTCCAGGTAAGCATGAGCTGCTGATGCCGATCATTACGCGCACTGTTGCTCCTGGAAAAACGATTCGAGTTTTGGATTTGGGCGCTGGGGAGGGTGCTCTGTCAGAAAAACTATTTCAGCTTGGGTATGATGTTTCGGCGTGCGATCTCTTTCCAGAAATGTTTTGTTATCCTGAAGTCGAATGCCGAAAAGCAGATCTCCATCAACCGTTGCCTTACGAAGATAAAACTTTTGATCTCATATTGGCGATTGAAGTTGTGGAACACCTGGAAAATCACCTGAGCTTGTTCCAAGATATCTCGCGTTTACTGAACGAAGGGGGAGTTTTCCTTTTTTCAACACCGAATATCATGTCACTCAAATCTCGAATGAGATTTCTTTTTTCCGGTTTCTTCTACTCTCATGGTCCCTTGACACCGGGCGTTGATGACCCGGTTCATCAGCACATTGCTGCTTTTACGCCAAATCGGTATCGGTTCATCCTTGAAAAAGCGAACTTGGAGCTTACGACGATAGAAACAGATAAAAAACAAAAATATTCCATGTTGCTATGTTGGTTGGCTCCTTTCATTCGTTGGTACACCAAGAAGAAATTTGGGACCGAGCTGACCCAATTTGAAAATTGCTCCGCAGCACTTTATGGGCGAACAATGGTGGCCATTTCTCGAAAGAAATAGCCTCATCTGAATGCGACAGGGGACTTAGTGTGCTCTCACGAAACATGTTCATAATTGAATTCGGACAACGAGGATTCCTCGTTAGGAAAGCAGGATCCATTATTCCATACCTATCGGAGATGTCAGTGTTATTGAGCTATCTCAAACTGCGGGGACTGCAAGCCAACAATTCACCGAGACCATAATGATTGGATGTCCGAGCGAACCACTCAAACGGGCGGCGTGCAATAGATACGGTATTCCATCGCGCAAGAGATGTTTCTTGAATTCGCGATGGGAAATATGATTCTCCTTGATCAGGAACAGGATCGAAACATGATCAACAACTACAAACAACAGTTCTTTAAAAACCGTCACGAACGTACCAAGTATGCCGCCGATTACATTCTACCGATTGTGATCGAGGCCTTGCCGCAGCATAATTCCGCTGTGGACTTCGGTTGTGGCGTGGGGACCTGGGTATCGACACTGAAGGAACATGGAGCCAACGATATTCTCGGACTGGAAGGCCCGTGGCTCGATGAGAAGCTTCTCGAGATTGAACCGCAGGAATTTCGCTCGGCCAATCTCGAAGAAGTCGTTTCGCTCGACAAGAAATATGACTTGGCCATGACTCTGGAGGTGGCCGAACATCTCTCTCCCGAAGCGGCCAGTAATTTTGTGAAATCGCTCGTCAATGCCTCCGATTTTGTCCTCTTCTCGGCTGCGATTCCGCTGCAGGGTGGAGTCAGACATTTGAACGAACAATGGCCCTATTACTGGGCCGAACTGTTTCGCGCGGAAGGTTATGCGGTTGTCGATTTTGTACGCCGCAAAATTTGGGACGAACCGAATATTCCCGTGTGGTATCGACAAAACATCCTCATGTTTGTGAAAGAGAATCAGGTCAGTCGACTGAACGTCGATCAAGCCGATCTCGGTCACTCCATGGGACTCTCGATGGTTCACCCCGAGATGTATCTCGGAAAAATGAACTTCAAAGGTGGACTCAAACTGATCCGTCGCTCATTCCGTAGTCGCATAAAAAGTCTGTTGGGGAAAAGTTAAGCACGCACAAGAAGACTCGCAACCATCAACAAAAAAAGCCCGACTGTCGATTACAGCCGGGCTTGTTGAATTTACAGGGACTCTGTTGGACAATTTCTTATTGGGTGATCTCGCCATACATGCGAACTTTGATAGGTTCTTTCTCACCCACAATGGCAATCAAGAGTTGATCTTCGACCGAACCGGGATTCGCTGGCGCTTTCAAAATCACGGGGACAACATGGACGGTTCGTTCGGTTTCTGAGATCTCGGCAGTCAATCCGTCATACTTTGATTCGCATTTGACGCTCTCCAGTGCAAAAGGTTTACGACCTTTCACCACTAATCGAAATGATTTTTCTTCACCCGCTTTAATCGTTCCCAGAGACACAATTTCAGGAGTGACGGTGTACGCCGACTCCACTTTCGCTTCCACCAAAACGGGAACCTGTGGGCTATTCGCGTCGTCTGTGATCAACATCACTTGTTCGCGAATCAATCCCGCAGGTGCATTCTCTTTCAAGGTGACTTTCAGCTTGTAATTCGCAAGTCCGCCATTCTCATCGCGGCTGACCTCCACCGCTTCCGCCGTCAAATAATCGCGAGGAGATTTCACTTCCTTGATGTTCCAGTCGGAGCGACCGGCATAGGCGATATCGAGTGTCTTCACGTTCTCCTCACCTTTGGGAACGGCTCCGAATTTCGCCGCACCGGGAGAGATCACAACATCAGTACGGATATAAGCAGTAATGGGAATACGAACTTCTGCGAAAGTCGGAGCGTCGAACGTAATCACAACATTCGAATCTTTGCGACGCATGAACTTTTCAGTGTCCATCTGAATTTCGATGTAAGCTTCTTCAGCGCTTTTAATCAATGTTTTGGAAGGACTGGCTGCCGAACAGCCGCAAGTCGTACGAACATTCGAGATATGAACGTCTTCCTGATAGATATTCTTGAGCTTCAGAGGATATTTCGTCTCGGCAGCGCGAGCAACCACTCCAAAATCGACTTTTTGTTTTTCGAACATTTTAGCGGCCCAGTCGAGTTCCTGAGCCTGAAGCACAGACGAAGACACCGCACTTGAAACCAGTAAAATGATCAAACACCGATAAATTGCGAACATCTCTCCATCACCTTTCAACAGGAACTTAACCTCCATGACGGCTCACCAAATCCTACAGTTCGCTTGATTTGATCGCCTGTCGCTTTTCGTAATTTATCGATTATTCGGCAAACTTACCACTCGAAACCTTATATTAAAGGAGGTTGAATCAGTTCCCGGGTGATAGAACCTTCCGCATAAATTCAACAGGTTCCGTGAAAAACCAGTCGAGAGCCTGCTTCTATATTTCTCAATTGATATTATGAGCATCTAGCAGTGCGAGACCTTTATTCCTTGTGTCAAAGCTCGTAAATCTGGCTGTCTATCTTAAATATCGGCATTACTGCATACTTTTTTGTCTCAGTGCTTTATGACTATTCATCAGCGATGTCCGAAATGTCATGCGGAATTTGATCTACCAGATGAGGTTGCAGGCAAAATTATCCGCTGCTATCAATGTCATCAAATACAAACAATCCCAGAAGCTGCCACACCTTCGGTCGTCAATGATGAGGCTCCCATCGAGCTGGAAAAACCTCTCTCACCAAGACTCCACATCTTCTTCGGGCAACAAACTCATCCCTATCATCATTCTGGCGGTCTTGGCGATCCCGGACATCGGAATGGGCTCTTGGACAATTCTGAAGACCCTATCGGGTGACTCGGGTTACAGTCTGACTGACAACGAAAAGCTTTATGTCGAACTTGCGGAATTAGCCAACGCCATCGCTCTGAACTGGATCTACATGTATCCCGAAGGACAACTGGCATCGGAATGATTTCCCGAAATTGAACATCAGCGGAAAGTCGACCAAGTCTATGATTTGGCAGACAAAATTAGTGACCAGCGTTTACGGTGTGTCGTTCGCGACGCGGCCCAACAACTCGATAAATTTCCGAACCAGTACACAGAAATTCAAAGTGATGCTTCTCTCGAAGCTCTTTGGAAGCACAATGAATAGTTCACGAGTTAATCAAGATCTTCGATGTATTCACAGGTCGGTAAGCTTTCGAGAAAGACGCGCCCGTACCGTTTTGTTTTGATACGTGGATCGAGGATCACAACCTGTCCTGTATCGGTTGTGGATCGAATCAATCGCCCGAACCCCTGCTTCAACTTGATGACAGCTTCAGGCACCTGATAGTCCATGAAAGGATTGCCCCCTTTTTGCCGAATCGCTTCCACCCGCGCTTCGAGCAAGGGTTGATCGGGGACACTGAACGGCAATCGGGTAATAATGACGGTTTGTAGCGCGTCACCTTGTACATCGATTCCCTGCCAGAAACTGTCTGCTCCAAACAAGACACTCCGGTCACTACTTAGAAACTTCTCCAGCAACTGGGCACGTGTGTGTTCCTGCCCCTGACAGAGAAGTTGGTAATCGTGTTGTCGCATCCAACTGGCAACGGCTTGAGCACAATTATCGAGCATGCGATAACTGGTAAACAGTACAAACGCTCGCCCACCAGTGATGTCGATGTATTTTTTTATCTTTTCGCACACTTGCAGTTCAAAATCACGACTTGCCTGAGAAGGGTCAGGAAGTTGAGGCGTGGTGATCAGCTTCACTTGTTGTTCATAGTTGAAAGGGCTACCCAGTTTAAGTTCTCGGCCATCGAGTAATCCCAATCGGTCACGAGTGAAGTCGAAACTGTCACTTCCCACGGCTAATGTTGCCGAGGTCAGGATGACGGAATCGACCGGTTCAAACAATTCTTTGCGTAGCACTGGGCCCACATTGATCGGCGAAGAGGCCAACTTGATTCGCTCTTTCCGGCGACCTGTTTTCTCCACCCAATAGACCGAATCTTCCGCCGTTTGTTCGAGCCAGCTTTCTAATGCAACGGCCAACGCAAAACATCGATCGGCTGCACTCAACAATTCCACCCGCTCTTCTTCTTTCTCCAAGCTATCGCCATACCGACCAATCATGGCCGAAAGTTGTCGTAGTTCGGGGCTCAGCGTGTTTTGCAAATTGGGAAGTTGTTTGACTCGTCCATTTTCGGGAGCGTTATGTTTCAACCATTGTTCTACGGCATAAAAGAAGTCACTCGTACGGAATCGCAGTTCACTCACGAGTTGCTGAGCATCATTCAGGTTGTATTGAAGCAGCAGGCCTTTTTGAGAACGGTCGTTATAGAGCCGATTATAGAGATAGTCGAGTTGCCCATTGGAAATTGCCAATCCGAGATGATCCCCGGCGACCTGCTCCACCGCATGAGCCTCATCCAAAATGACGACATTGTAATCGGGTAAAATGCTGGCCCCTTCCCTCCTCAATGCCAGATCAGAGAAGAAGAGTGCGTGATTTACGACAATAATATCAGCATTCCAAACACGACGACGCGCTTGATAATAAAAACATTGGTTGTACGTCGGACATTTTCGACCGAGGCAATTACCATGCTCGCTCTGAACTTCATCCCAGACACTGATCAGCGGACGAATGGGAAGGTCCGAACGGCTGCCGTCATTGGTTTCCTCAGACCATCCGCGGATGTCTCGAACTTGCTGCTGCTCTTCGTCGCGGTCAAAGATGGACGACGAAACCTCGTAGGCACGATTCATTCGTCGCAAGCTCATGTAGTTGGATCGACCTTTAGCCAATACCGCTGAAAACTCAACTGGCAAAACGGCGTTGAGAAACGGAATATCCTTTCCGATCAATTGTTCTTGCAAATTAATCGTTTGTGTCGACACGACAACTCGTGTCCGCTCATTTTTTGATCGATCAGAAGCGGATGCTGCCAGAATCGCTGGCACCAGATAAGCAAAACTCTTGCCGACTCCCGTCCCTGCTTCGACGATGAGGTGCTCTTTGTCGGCGATGGCCGCTTCGACGGCTTCGGCCATTTGCACTTGTTCGGGGCGGCTTTCATACGATTTCAGCCGCGAAGAAATTTGCCCCTCCGCATCGAGAACAGAACGTGTTGTCAGCGTCACAATGTCATCCTTGTCCGGCTCATTTGTCATGAAAAATCCGTCTTTTCAATCCATCCTTAGTTGCGATTGTAAAATCGCCTCGGGGACTCATTATTTATTGAGGACGACGATGAAGTGCCACTAGGCATACATCATCGCGATTGGTATCGCCGCCTGCAAATTTCTCGATGTCGTTTAACACATGTCGTATCAACCCATCCGATTCAGCCGGAGCGGTCGCGACCGACTCCATCAGTCTCTCCATGCCAAACAATTCCTGCTCAGAGTCACAGGCTTCGGTTGTCCCATCTGTGTACAGCAGAATGGTATCACCCGGTTGTAGTGTTAGTTCAATCTGTTTGTAGGTGTAACTCGGTTCGAGACCTAAAGGCAGACCAGAATCCTTACGACTGAGTGCGTTCACGGTACCATCGGCTCGACGTAAAATTGGTGGAAGATGTCCCGCATTGGCAAGTTTGATCTTGTGGGTCTCGGGATTAAGAACAGCCAGCACACACGTCACAAAACGATGTCCGACACCTCCCGTTGCCAATTCGTTATTGAGACCTTCAATGGCACGAGCCATATTGTCGGTCGTCAAAAGATGATATCTGGCGGCTGAGTACAAGCGTGCCATCAATAAAGCAGCAGGAATCCCTTTGCCAGCCACATCGGCAATTGTGAACGCCCACCGTTGACGGGGAAGCAGAATGTAGTCGAAATAATCTCCCCCCACAGACTGTGCAGACTCATAATAATCGGAGAAGTCATACCCGGTTGTTTCGGGACGATTGCTGGGTAAAAAGCCAAGCTGAATTTGATGAGCATACTCAAGGTCGCGTTGTAAATCGCGTTGTGAAACTAACTGTTGATGCATGGCGGCATTTTCAATAGCCAAAGAAACCTGCCCTGCAACGGAAGTTAACAAATCGAGATCGTCTGACGTAAATGATCTGACCAACGAGTATGCCGCCAATTGAATCACGCCGAGCGATTCTTGGTTCTGATCGAGTAGCGGGATACAAACCAGTGAACGAAGTTTTGCACCGGCAATCGATTCACTGCTGCTGAATCGCTGGTCGGATTGAGCATCTTCCGTCAGGACAGCCGTTTTTTGGCTTAATGCATAATCCAAAACAGTGCGACTTACCCGGCTATCCTGATCTTTACTACGACAGAGGATAGCACGCACCACGGGGCGTCCACTGTCAGGATCGATCAACATTGCGAAGCCTTCATCCGCTTGTGGAAAGATCTGAAACAGGCACTTCATGGTTCGTTGCAGCGCCTCATCGACATCGAGTACACGGTTCAATGCCTGGCTAATTTCCAAAACGGCCTTCAGCTTGGCTTCACTGTTGATATCGAGACGATAAGCACTCGATTGCGAACTCTCTCCCGCGCTAATCGAACTAAGAATCGAAGAACTTTCCAATCCCTCTTCGGCTTCTGTCAGCGCAGGAATCTCTTGACCAATCCGCGTTGATGAGGCGGGTTCCTCAGAATCTGAAGGCCCTAATTCGAATTTTTCTTCCAGAAATTGCGCTGGATAATCGATGGTGAATTCGAGAATGATTTCGCAAATATCAATTTGATCATTTTCTTTGAGTTCACTCCGCTGCAGTAACGGCTTGTCGTTGATAAAAGTTCCGTTGCGACTGCGCAAATCCTCGAGGTAGTAGTGGCCATGGCTGACATGAATCTTGGCATGATGCCGGCTGACCGCTGCGTTATCCAACACAATCTGGCTGTCGGGATGTCGGCCAACGATGGTCTGATCTTCCGTGAGTTCGATGATCTGCCCAGGCGCGCTCCCTGCGATTACTTTTAAGTAAGCCATTCCGTATCTCGCCGACAAGAGAAAAATCAAGACTGCTTGCAAGCCATTCTATCGCGCGCACTCTGTGGGGGTCAAACCCTCGACCAAAAGCAGTTTCAGAGGGATATTCGGCGTTTTTCAAAGAATGCTGATAGTCATCACCGAGATTTTCAAACAATCGTTACTCGAGAATTTCAGCCAGACGGGAACCCAACACATACACAATGACGGTCAAGGACGAAATCATAGCCATTACCATTCCGGCAGCAGAAAGTTTGCTCGCTTTTTCAGGAACCTCATTTTCCAGCGATTCCGAGACAACACAAATGGAAAGATGAAACAACTCCGCGGCCAAACCAGCCGCCATTGCCACAATCAATGTGACCCACTGTTCGAAACGAATGCCCAATACCATGGCCGTCACGATAATGGTCAGGCCTGTGAAAATTTGACCATACAAGGTACTACCGCTTCGAAAGCCGAAAGAAAAACCACGCTCGGCTTCAATCAATCGCATTCTCCAGCCTGACCTTTTTTTTTGCGGTTTGGGCGGCTTACGTTCCTCGGGACTCAAAACTGGATATGATGTTGTCATGAGAGTACCCTCCGATTATCGACGACCGGATAATAACGAGCTCAATTGTGTTGAACTCGAGTTAAATGGACCGATTTTAGGTTCGAATGAGATCGTAAAGTTGAAGTTATCTTTCCCCGCGTCATAAGAGGTTCCGAAATGCATGAGAGCGTACTCGCCAACACGTGTGATAGTGAGTGATTGTCCGCGATTCTGATTTTCTCCAAGATCGTATGCTGTTCCAAATGTTGAGATCCATTTGGGACTCATCACATAAGAATAGCTTGCGGTGATCGCCTGGCTGTTCAATAGTCCGCCAGAATTCTGGCGATAACCAAGGAAAGCACTGCCGCGTAAAGAGCGTTGCGATAATAGCCCAATGCTCCAATTCTGTTGACCGAGATCGAAAGTATCGAGCGTCGCATTGGCGACGACCTTGTTACGGGTACCAATTCGCCACTCATAATCTCCATAGATCAAACCAAAGTCTTCACCAAAGTTGTCACGATCTGATTCCGGGAAAAATGCCGCTCCGGCTTCAAAAATCATCCAATCTTCCACACGAGTCCGTTCAGGAGGCCCTTTTTTGGTTTGTAGCCGTTGTCGCACGCTAAATCGTAACGCCTGTTGATCTTCAATCAATTCATGATAAGGAGCCGTCACACTGTTGCCTGCGCCTGAACGAATCATATAGAAACGGGGATCATACGGAGATGTTGCAAACCCCGGTTCGAGAGGCAGAGCACCGCCGAATGTGTTGGTAAGTAATCGACGACGAAAACGCTCCTGAGCATTTTCATCAAACTGATTATACTGAGGTATGCCCGCGTAATTGGTTGAAGAATCGGTGTAAGTGTACTCGGCATTGAAGTCGATTTTGTGCATCAACCCGCGCAGATTAAAGATATCACTCTGCACATAGGGATACATTTTCCACATCATCAAATGAGCTCGTGCTCCCGCTTGTCCCACAAGTCGATCAAGAGACGAACCTGTTAAATCTTCATCCCAATACGCGGCTTCACCCATCACAAACGGCACAAAATTCAATGGGCCCACCGTAAATGGTGCATCAATTTGTTGTCGAGTCATGGTCACCAATCCTTCAACCGGTGCCACGTAAGGGAGAGGATTCCACAGGTCCTCTGTCGGAGACGGTGACGGATCACCGGGTTCGATCAACCCATAACCGACCGAACTATGAGAGCTGTAGGTCAATAACGAATTGAAGAGTGGCTCAGAGAGTGCATACAGATCAGCTTTTGGTAGCCATTCCGTAGTTGCTTCAAAATCATTCAGCTCAGGACGCGCCAACAGAGACCAAGACCAATTGTCCAAATTCTGTTGTAGGTACGCGAGTGTTTCGACATCTTTATTCCGATCAAACTCACTCTCATAATACTGTTCCATATAGTTACGATCCGAAACATAACCGAACTCGGTCAGTAACCGGATGTCATACGGCAATCGCTCGCTGTGTTCCCACAACGCCATCCCTCGATAATTCTCTTCCACGGGAACTGTTCGACGATCTCGTCCTAGATTATCCCGGCCATCGTCGTACATGAAATCCATCGTGGTGCTTCCACGACTGGTCAGATTGGGGCCCAGAATTCCCCAGCCCTGATATTCAAAATCAGTTCCCAATCGAGGGCCACGTTCTGAGTAATAATCGGTTCTTAAATCCCAATCGATGGTGTCGGGTAATTGCAGACCAAAAATTTGCTCCAAATCCCAAACAACTTCTGCCTGAACACCAAAGATTTGATTCTGTGAAATATTCGCAGTTTGAATGGGAAGATTCGGGTTTTCAGCGGGCCCCGAAACAATCGGTGTATACAGCAGCGGATAACCTTCGAGAATGAACGTATTGTTGATACTCGTCATCCAGAGAGATTCTGGACGAACCGGTTGACTCGTCTCAGGATCAATCGTTAGCGGTTGTGGACCTAGCCACGATTGAGTGGGACGATTTTCGAGATACACGTCGGTCGCCTGCACACGATATCCGGGCTTGCCATACTGACTGGTCGATGTCCAGGCATTTTGAGCATGCAGATGGTCTGGTGAAAGTTGGCGTATGCGATCCGCTCGAACGCGAATATCACTACGTAGTTGCGGTATATACGCTCTTAACTCCGCATCGAGAATCAACGCACGTTGCGAACGAGCATCGTAGAAGGCACGACTCGCTTCGATTTTACGATTTCCCTGACGGATGATGATGTTTCCCTCCAGATAAAGCTGCAATTGCGCATCGCGCGTTTGCAACATCTCCTGTCGAAATTCTCCATCATCTAAAGGTTCCGACCAGATGACCACTCGATCTGCCGAAAGGTCGATGGTCCCCACATCAAAGGAAGAATTGGGGGCGATCACGCCATCAATCAATACCTGAATACCTCCGTTGATGGTCGTAATCTGTTCGGGAGGAATCGTGTTTTCAGAGCGTCGGGATGTTGCATTGAAAGGCTGACTGCTGCGACGGAAGATTCTGACACGTCGTAGACTGTTATCTGTTGTCTGCAATTGTACTAATTCGAGTTGAGACGGATTTGCGATCTCTTCGGGAACAACATATTGAGTTGGTTCCACGCCGGGTGGAAGTTCCGGCTGGTTCAAATGCTTGACGGCACGTAGATAGAGCGGGCTTTCCTGACCACTGGTTTCTGGCAACTGATGTTTAAACCGCATTCGCGTCGGTGACGCAGTGGTCAGCCTCACAAACATCTCATTATCGGTCATTGACCGACCATCGCGTGTGTAGCGAATATTTTTTTCAAGATAGACGACCAACCGTTCGTGTGTTCCGTTTTGATTGGCGGGATCGGAAAGATTATTGTGATCTCTCCAGATCACCATCTGCTCACATGTCACCGCAATCTCGCCCTGTCGCAACAGGCAATCGCCTCGCAAGAGATAAACTTCTAACTCTCCGTCACGCCAACCTTCTGCAAAATCCGCAGAGACGGCAATTTGATCGTCCCAGACGGGTTGAACATTCGTCGCGGGAAGTGTTTGAACTCCAGAAGCACTGCTGACAGGTTCTGATTGAGAAGCTTGTTGTATCGGCTCTTGTAGGACTGAAGGAGAGCCACTCTGAGCATAGCCTTGACCGTATGCCAGCCGCGCGCACGCAGAGATCGTGATCGCGACAAAAAAGCCGCCAACGATCAGCCGGATGCTAATCATTCGATGAACTGAAACCGACACGGACATCCTTGTCTTTTTGGTCGGAAGTGATTGTGAAAATGTCTCAAGGAGACAAGAAGTTACGGCGATTTGAACCTGTTTCGTCAGGGACCGAAGTATAGGCCGAATATCCATCTGCCGTCAATATAGACTGAACCTTTCAAGCAGACACATAACTCCCATAATGATATTGGTTTATGTCTCTTGAAGGAGTCCCCTTTTCACTCCCCGGCCGACTCTATAGAAGACTTCCTGGGAATTGAGGAAACCGCGAGCAGCGCGAGAATCGGTTCAATGGGTGCTCTCATCCGGGCATTGCTCCAATACACGGTATGCACGAGCGAGAGTGAAATCAGCAAAGAGCCTGCGATGCCGAGGAATCTCGAAGAGAGTTGGCCGCGTCTTTTTTTCACGATCACCGAAATCACGGCTCCCAGAAATAGCACCAAGGAGAAAAGTCCGATACTCCATTGGGCAATTTGCGAGATGGGCCGACTCGGTGTGCTGAGAGGAACGGGATTCCAGAAACGTAAAAATCGTACGCCACAACTTTTCAGAAAGAGTCCTGGGTTTTTACGAATCGTGTCTTTTGCACGATCCCCCATCCACTGATTTCTTTCGACCTCACTTGTCAAGGCAGGTTTGTGATCATTCATCCGGTCATCAAGACCGTGCTGCCAACTTTCAAGGGACTCTCCACTCCAGGTGGTTCGCCATCCTCTTTCCACAACTTCTTCATAGAACACTTCGTTATTAGCCAACAACAGCGTATATCCACCATGAGTGGTCATCGGAATGAAGGCATCAAACACGAAGTAGTTTCGGATGACCCAAGGTGCAACCGTGAACAACGCACACAATACCACTGGTATCGCGCGTTTCAAGATGTCTTGCAGAATTGTTGACTCAGAAGAGCTACGCCATTGTCGAAAGCACCAGACGATTCCGACAATCACACCGAACGCCCAGATTGTCGGTCGGCACAAAGCAGTCAGTCCAAAGAGTACGCCGAGTGCCATGCGATGAGTGATCGCGGGTTGAGGTTTGACAGACAGCGTGATGACCGCAAGGACTAATGTCGTAAAGAGAAGTTCTGTCATGGGAAGCGTTGTATTGATCAGCAACAAGGGATCACAGGCCACAATGCCAGTCGCAAGAGTCGACCAAATTGGACTCCAATACTCTCGTGCCAATATCCACACGAAACTCACAATCAACAACGAGCACACGAGATTCACCACGGCCACACACCCCCCATCAGGGAGGGCACGCATCGGGAGAGAAAGAATCAACGGATAGAGTGGAGGACGATAGGCGGTAAGAGGAGCATCTTCCGCAACACGAAAGCCGTTTCCCTCTGCTAACTGCCGTGACAGTGACAAATATGCGTCACGGTCGTCCATCAAATTGTCTGAATAGCACGCAATCACACCAAGACGAAGAATAAAGGCAACCACCAATAAGCCCCATAATTTCGGTTCTCGAAGGAGAAGTCCGATGTTCGATGGTGTGGTATCGTGCGGTTGAACGGCCATAGTGACTCGACACAGATGAACTTTTCAGAAAAACGGGGGAAAGTCGCTGGTCTCAGCAGCCAATCTTGTTTTAATTTTACATGCACCGCAAGTAACTCTTTTCCATAGTCGATTTTGCGCAAACGCATGTCCACACCCAATCGCTTCACCAATCGTCTGATTTCGGCCATTTTTCGAGCCCGAAATCTCTTGTTTGGTGTCGCATGTATTCTTCTGGTTGGTTCGATTGTGATTTCGACAGACTTGGAGTTCGACCAAAGTATCGAGTCGCTTTACTCCCAGGATGATCCTCAGCTTCAAAAATTTCTGGAATCCAAACAACTCTTTGGCGGTGACGAATTCCTGATGGTTGCCTGGCACCAACCTGATCTCTTTATCGATGACGACAGCTTTGAGCTGACTGAAAAAGCAAAGCAGGAAATTGAATCCGTTGTGGATGAATTGAACGAGCTTCCCGGAGTGAATGCGCCCAGCACACAATCACTGGTGTCGGCGTTAAAATTTCCATTTGGTCGCGTTCGTGTGCTCAACATGGTGGAAGGCGTACTGATCGATTCACAACATCAGATCACGTCAGTCGTCGTGCGATTAACTCCTGAGAAAAATCCTGACAAACGAGCCAAAACTTTCGAACAAATTGTCGAGATCGCAGAAAGTCATGAACCAACGGCATATGTTGCAGGAGAACCCATTCACATTCATGACATGTTTCGCTACGTGGAACAAGATGGGACGATTTTGTTCCGCTTCTCTTTTGCATTGCTGGGAATTGTTCTACTCGTTTTGTTTCGTTCATTGCGATGGCTGTTACTGCCTGCACTAATCGTTGGCCTGTCGGTCAACATGACAGAAGCGATTTTGGTACTCGCCGATGTTCAACTCAGTATGGTCAGTGCCATCATGAATTCACTGGTGACCATTATCGGAGTGGCCACGATGATGCACTTGGCCGTCCATTACCGCGATCACCGATCCACTCAGTGCCCGGAAGATTCTTTACGAGAATCACTGAGCGAATTGATTCAACCGATCTTTTGGACTTGTGCCACAACTTCGATTGGTTTTCTGGCATTGATGTCAAGTCAAATTACGCCCGTCCGCAGTTTCGGTATGATGATGTCGATTGCTTCGATGCTGGTTTTCTTCAGCGTCTTGCTGATTATTCCGGCTGGAATTTTGCTCGTTTCTCGTTTTCAAAACGATCCCCAATCCGCACCTGCAGAAGAACAGTTGGTCACTCTTCTGGATGTGAATTCTCATATCGTAGGACGTTTCCCTTGGAATATTTTTTCGGGCTTCGCCGCCGCCACAATCTTTGCTGCATTCGGGTTTCAACATCTGGAAGTGGAAACCAATTTCGCCAAAAACTTCCGTTCGGAAAGTCGCTTGGTCAAAGCACTTACATTTGTTGAGTCCGAATTGGGAGGCTCGACGACACTCGAGGTCAACTTCCCTGCACCTGAAAAACTGAGCAACGAGTTTCTCGATAAAGCCGGTCGTCTGACGGCTCAACTTCGCGAATTAGGTGATGAAGATGGGCCTTATTTCACAACGACAAACTCGCTCGATGACGGGATCCAACTTGTTCCCACCGTTCCGTTCATTACCAACACGCCGCGCAAAAAGCTGAATCGTATTGTCGCCATTCAACCGGAATTCGAATCGACCCTGTACAATGCAGAAGAAGGCCGCATGCGCATCTTCATGCGAACGCTCGAACAGCAATCGGCGGAACGAAAAAATCGTATCATTGAAGACACCACCAAGCTGGCAAAAGAAGCTTTTCCCGATGCGAAAGTTGCCGGACTGTTTGTGTTGCTGACATTCCTGATCGACTCTCTGATGTCCGACCAACTGATCAGTTTCGCTTGGGCGGCTACCGGGATCTATCTGTTAATGTCAATTGCCTTTCGCAGTCCTTTGCTGGGCTTTGTCGGATTGATACCCAACATATTTCCAATCATTCTGGTCATCGGAGGTATGGGGTGGGCGGGATTCCGAATTAATATCGGCACTGCCATGATTACATGCGTCTCGATGGGTTTGACGGTCGATTCCAGTATCCATTTCGTCTCAGCTTTTCAACGAGAGCGAAAGCGTGGACTGCCCGTTTCGCAGGCTTTGAGCATCACATCACACAATGTAGGACGAGCACTTGTCTTTGCAAACCTGGCATTGGTCATCGGCTTCAGCGTGCTAACCTTCTCACAATTCATCCCTTTGGTCTACTTCGGCGTGTTGGTCAGTCTTGCCATGATTGGTGGACTTGCCGGTAATTTGATTCTGTTGCCGATGTTGTTGCAGCTCATCTATCGCGAGTCCAGAGCGACTGATGAATCGAGTTTGAATAATGCAGAGAGTAGCACTCCCTGACGTCGATACTCGACCACAATCTCTGCCTCTTCCAAACGCTGTGTCAATTCTGCAGAATGATCGGCTTTGCGATAGAATGTCATGACATAGTCGGGGGGATCGGGCATATTGGGATCAAAAGGGACAATCTCAATCTGGTGATCGTGAAACACCTTGGATTGTGAGGCCAACGACAGCAATTGGTACTGGTGTAACACCGGTACCAACCCAATTTGAGTACCTTTGGGAACGGACTTCACAACTTCTTCCTGAAACTCTCGATGCAGGCTGTCTCCCCAGTAAGTTGGTTCAAAGCCGAGGTCATCGGCACCTCGGAGAGACAATACTCCTAAGTTATAATAGCTCAATAAACAGGGGTGTAAGACAAACATCGACGTGAGTTGTGCACCCAAAAACGCCGTCAGCCAAACAATAATTCCAAAGAGTCCCGCCCGCTCTGAAAGCCATGCCCACGCGACCGCTCCGCCCCGTCCAATCACGATTGCCCAGAGAGGATAAACCGTCAAAAATAGCCTCACTCCGTCGTAAACGGAAACACTCGGCAAACAAAACAATGCCACCGGAAAAAACGCACAGGCCAGAATCACTTGCAGCGGGGCGTCAAACATCCGTCCTAATGGCTTCACTTTCAGTCCCAAAAGTCCCAAGAATTGAAAGCCCAGTGGAACTGTCACCGCAAACATCAGCAAAGGGTAATGCCAAGGGACTACTGGGTACTCGGCCAATTCGGGAATCGAAGCATCGGCGTGATCGATGTAGGTCTTACTCAGATAAAAGACCTTATTGATAGATCGGTCAGTGGTGCGACCGAGATATTCTTGTAAGTGGTCGAGCGGAGCACTCCACAACCAGGGCCAACAGATAAATAATGTGACAAAGCCGGCCACACCGAACAGGGCTCCCGGAATCACAGACCGCTGTCTCCAGTAACAGAGCCCCCAGATGCCGACCGGCACCATGATCAAGAGGCCCTGAATCTTCGTGAGCATGGCCAGTCCCCACAAGACGCCACAAAAGATGGCCACCTTCCGCGTGGGAGGTTGCGACTTCGTCCAACAAGCCGCAACAGAAAGGACGGCAATGGTATAGAAAAGGTTTGTGACCGTCTCCAAAGACGCCAGATGAGCGTGTCCGACAACGCGAGGCATCATGACCAGTGCTAATGACGAAAAGAAACCGGTCGCAGGGTTGTAGAGATACGCGGCTACCCAACCGATCAACAAGACGGTCAGAGCAAACGCGACTGCCGACCCAAACCGGGCATGCAACAAACTCCAACCGGTTCGTTCAACGGTCTCGGTTGGCAAGACATCAACGGCAAAATCATGGGCGACTCCCAACCATAATCTTCCCAGCGGTGGATGATCGGGAAGATACCCATTCTCGGTATTATAGATTTCCTGCAAGCTGGCGGGGTCAAGTGCTCCCCAACCGTATGTGGCTATCCCACGTTTCAAATAGACTCCCTGTTGCACGTTAAAGGACTCGTCCAACGTCACTCCCGGACCACTGGGCCAATTGGGAAGATCGCCACCCGGATCGACAGCAACACCAATCAGCGTTCCCGCAAGAACCGCCAACAGTAACGGCCCCAGCCAGAATTGTGGATGAAATCGGGAATTGAGTTTCATGAAACCCTCAGAATCGAGCAGTCACCTCACGCGGTTTGATCCGACGAAGACTCTTCTCGTTCGATGTCATTCTCGTCCAGAATGTCGCCCGGAGGACGTTCGCCAACGTATTGGAAATAGGTGCATTGCAGACGACCGTTGTACAACTTCCGTCGGCGTGTGGCTTCTCCACCGTACAGTTTTTCAAAATCCTGATTCGTGGTGATGACATAAACCGACCACGTTTTGAGATGGCGAAGGGTTCGACCCATCTCGCGATAAAGTTCGTCAACTTCCTGATCGGTTCCCATCCGTTCGGCGTAGGGAGGGTTGGTGACAACTACGCCGTAATCTCGTTCGATTTCGATCTCTTCAAATGGTCGATGCAGAATCTGGACATTATCAGTCACGCCCGCCTGAAAGACATGCCGCTTGGCTTGCTTAACGGCTCGCTTATCCATATCGCAGCCGAGAATGGGGACTGACAGCTTGCGATTCTGCAAATCTTTGGCTTCGTCACGCACGTCCTTCCACAATTCACGGGGAAGTTGTGACCAGTCTTCCGAGATGAAATAACGATTCAAACCGGGGGCCGTGTTTGTTCCGATCATGGCTGCTTCAATCGGAATTGTTCCCGTCCCACAAAACGGATCGATGAACGGTCGCCCTGGCTTCCAGAAACTGAGTAACAACAAACCTGCTGCCAAAGTTTCTTTAATCGGAGCAATACCCTGCATGTCGCGATAACCGCGTTTGTGGAGACCCGGTCCCGAGGTATCCAATGTGATGGAAACATTATTCTGATAAACGTGAATGTTGACTTTGTATTCGGCTCCCGTCTCTTCGAACCAGTGGCGATTGTGAAACTTCCGCAAGCGTTCCACAATTCCCTTCTTCACGGTTTTTTGACAGGTCGGTGTGTGATGAAGTTGTGAATGGACCGATTTGCCCGTCACGGGAAACTTGGCATCGACGGCAATCCATTCTTCCCACGGCAACGACTTCGTCTTCTCGAACAATTCATCGAAATCAATCGTGTCAAAACAGGCCATCTCAATCACAACCCGGTCGGCTGTTCGTAACCATAAATTGGTTCTCGCAACATCACGAACGGTTCCCGAAAACCGGACTTTTCCATCTTCGATACGGATATCGTCGTAGCCGAGCGCTTCCAGTTCACGGGCGGCGACCGCTTCGAGTCCAAACGTGGTCGTGGCAATGAGAGTCAAAGTGTCCATGAAATTACTGACGCGCTGCTGCGCATTGGCGGAAAGAGATTCAGGTGAGTGATTATTCAGTGTATCGGTTCCCGTGATGGAGACAATGGTCGCGAAGTTCAATCAACGAGAAAGTGCTTGCCCTGCTCCCCTTTCTCGCCATAATTCTGATATGCTGGCCGTCATAATCCTTTCTGTTGTAAGAGGAAGCCTGATATGTTTGGCGGCCGTGCTTCTTTGAAATCGCTCATGATCGTCTGTCGCTCGCTGGCCTCGATGCTCGATGCGGGTGTCGATGTCAAAAAGGCGTTCGAAATCTGTCGAAACAAACTCGCCGACTCCTCGATGCGTCGCACCATTGGCGACATTGAAGATCAGATTCGGCAAGGTTCTGATATCTCAGCCGCGATGGAAGATCACGCTGGCTATTTGCCAAGGTTACTGATCGACATGGTGGCCGTCGGTGAACAGACGGGAAACCTGCCCGAAGTTCTCGAAAGTCTTTCGATCCACTACGAAAACCGACAACGCTTACGGCGAGACTTCTTTGCGGTCATTGCATGGCCTTGCATTCAATTTGTGGCGGCGGTGCTCATTATTGCTTTATTGATTGTGGTGTTAGGTGTTGTCGCTGACACTCGCGGGGGAGACTCTGTCGATGTTCTGGGGCTGGGTCTTGTTGGAGGGAAAGGAGCCATCATCTGGTTGACCAGTGTCTTCGGATCGATACTGGCAATGTATGTCGGCTACATGCTGATCAACCGCTCGTTGGGAGGAAAACAAATCTTTGACTCTTACCTGCTCAGAGTCCCCGTTTTGGGGGCCAGTTTGAGAGCCTTTGCAGTGGCACGATTTTCATGGGCCTTCGCGTTGACTCAACAATCGGGCATGTCGATCAAGCCGTCGATGGAAACCAGTTTGAAAGCGACCTCGAACGGTGCGTTCATTCAAGCCACCGGCCCTGTGTGGAATGAGTTGCAGAACGGCGCCTTTCTGGGAGAAGCCCTCGATCATACCCGGCTCTTCCCGGAAGAATTTATCGAGATGGTGCAAGTTTCCGAAAGTTCGGGAACCGTTCCCGAAGCCCTCCAACGCATGTCGCCACAGTTCGAAGATGAAGCCCGTCGTAAACTCGGAGCACTCGCGATGACCTTGGGTTGGCTGGTTTGGTGCTGTGTCGCAATCTTCATCATCGTGCTAATCTTCCGCGTCGCAGGCATCTATTTGGGAGCTCTGGAAGACGCTGGGCGAGCGATTTGAACGAGTGATATCGTCCACTCAATCTCGCCATTCCCGAACACTCAACGCCGTTTTCAAGATTTGAAGATTCGGAGATTCGGGGACACACCTTGACCGAATCTTGACCAAATGTTGAATCAAATCTTCCCGAATCTTGATTCCAAATCTTCCATACTCTTGAGCAAGTGGTTGGCACCGTTCATTTTGTGTCGATCTTCATTTTGTGAAGACGTGTGGCTTTTTGTAGGTACGCATTTTCCACGTCACGCGAAATCGCTCTCTTTCTCACGTTGCAGCCTTAGTCATTCTTCAACACGCGACTGGCTGAATCACAAGTGTGGTTGGGGACGAACAGCAGTAAGCCCCAGACAGATTCATGCTCTGTGGGTGACCTGACGGTCATCCACAGCCACCCAAACAATACACACCGTGCTCGTACAAATCACTTGCGACACGCAATGACACTTGAAGCAGCCCCAACTGCTTGCGCAGTAGGGCTATGTTGACGTTGTCATGACATTCTAATTGCCAAAGATCAATTCGCCCTCAGGCGAACCACGAACGCTAACTCTGGTACATCGTGTTTGGCAAGATGAGT
>Ga0222718_10000870_pt1 | contig 30839 bp, 28 predicted proteins | sample C33_27DmetaG_FD_165045 | JGI IMG/M metagenome (GOLD analysis project Ga0222718, IMG submission 165045) | Estuarine water microbial communities from San Francisco Bay, California, United States - C33_27D | ecosystem: Environmental > Aquatic > Marine > Unclassified | place: USA: California...
GTCAGCATTTAAATGTTTAAATTTTCTTGCTTCGAGAAGTCGTGGCGCAACATTAAACAAAACAAACTTTATGTTTTTTGAGAGGAAAGATTCTTATTATTTTGGACCATTAGAGTTTTTCATCAGTCAATCAAAACAATCTAAGACACTTTATGATGAATATACGAAAGTTGAAAGTCAAGAAGAACCAGTATATGATGATGTAAGAAGTGGACAATATACTTATATTTCTCCATACATTAGTAGTCGTTATCATACAATTAAAAATATGAAAAGCGACACATTTAAAAGTTTATTGTTAGGGAATATCAGAGGGTTTCATTCTCAATCTATAAATTCGTATGATTTTGTTACAAAAACTTTGTTAACTATGAAGTATGATAACAGACCAGAATCTAAACTTTTTGCCGAAGATGATAGACAATATATTAATGAATCTTTTGATGATTTCGAAACTATGGGTGACATAAACGTAATCAATGAAGGTGTCATCAGTAACCCTCTAGCTCACAAAAACTTCACTCCGATGGCGACTTCTCCTTATGGTTCGTCATATAGCAGAGGTATTGCACAAGTAAGGAATCAACTTATTAGAAACTTTTCTATGGTCGAGCTTGAAAATAATGTTATTGAAATAACAGTTCCAGGAAAAACAGACGTTGATTTAGGGTTTCTGGTAAGATTGATATATCCGAAAACAGAAGAAAAAACAGCAGAGCCTGATAGAGAAGATTTAGAAGATCCATATGTTTCTGGTCTTTATATGATTGTTGGTATTCGTCATAAAGTTCAAATTGGTAAGCATGATATGGTATTGCGTTTGATGCGCGATAGTTTAGGCGGTTAATATGCAAAATGTTCCTTTTAATTGGTGGGTTGGTGTAGTTGAAGATCGTAATGATCCAATGAAAGTTGGTCGTTACCGTGTTCGTATTCAAGGCTATCATACAGCTGATAAATCAATCCTAAAAACTGAAGATCTTCCATGGGCAATGACAATTCAACCAGTTGGTTCAGCTGCAGTTTCTGGTGTTGGGCATGATGGGACTGGCTTAGTGACAGGTTCTACTGTCGTTGGGTTTTTTACAGATGAAGAATGTCAGCTTCCTATAATTATGGGTTCGTTGGGTGGTGTTGATACACAATCACCAAAAACTGAAACTGGATTTTATGATCCGAATGGTGTTTATCCAAAAGAAGATTTTATTGATGAGTCATCATTATCTCGACTTGCTCGTGGCGGTGATGTTGCCGAAAATCATATTTCTCTAGGGTTGAGAAGAGATACACGAATTACTGGTGTTCCGATGGCAAGACCAGATACATTTGAAGGTATTAATGATCCAGCACCGACTGTTAAAAATAAAAGCGAAACATTGGTCGCCGACGACGACGGCAAATCAGTTCCAGCTTGGGATGAGCCAAGACCACAAGGTGTAGATGAGTCAGTTTCTGTTTATCCTTATAATAAAGTAAGAGAAACTGAAGGCGGACATGTGTTCGAAGTCGATGATACTCCTGACAATAAAAGAATTCTGAATTATCACGCTTCTGGTTCTCATGAAGAATATCATCACAATGGCGATCATGTTCAAAAAATTGTTGGCGATGATTTTGAAATTGTTTACAAAGACAAAACTCTTTATGTTGATGGAGATCTAACACTTTCTGTTACAGGTAATGTTAATATGAAGGTTGAAGGCGATAAGATTGAAGATATCGGCGGCAATTTGTATCAAACTATTCGCAAGGGTCGATTCGTTAAGGTTCAGGGCAATGATGTTTTAGAAGTTATCTCTGATCAGAAGGTAAGCATCGAAGGTCAAAGATATACTGTTATCAGTTGCGCAACTTCAGCTGCTCCAATAACAATACCTCTTATCGGAACTTTAACACAAGGTAGAGATTATCTAACTGTTAAAGGTGGACAAGTAACTCAGGTTGCAGGTAAGAAAACTGAAACTGTCGGTGGAACATATGCTTTGTCAGCTGTAGCTGGTATGAAATTGTTTAGTTCGCTTGGTTCGTTCAAATTATTGACGCTTAAATCTATCGATATGGCAACTGGTCTTGTCGATATTCCTGGAGCCGAGCCAACAAGTGGCGGTGCAGGTTCAATTTCGTTCTCTACAGCACAACTTAATGCAGGCGTGGCTATTAATACTAATATCATCACAGGCGGCATTCTTACAATGACAACAACTGGTGCTATGGCAGTAAGTTCTGCAGCTGCTACATATACTCACGCTGCAACTACATTCACTACAGCAGCAATGACAATGAATACGGCTGCATACACAACAACCGCTACGGCAGCTTTCACTGTTACAGCACCGACCATCAGCTTGAATTAGGGGGATAACAAATGAGTTGTGGACCAGCAGAGTCAGTTCAGCAGTTAGTTGATGGAATTAATAGCGTTGTAGAAACAGCTGATATTGCTATCAGCGCACTTCCGCTAAAAATCGCATCTATTCCTGGATATGCTGAGGTTCAACTTGCTGTTCAGGTCTATCAAGATCTTCAACTATTAAAGTCTTTATTAGATGACCCACTTGCTCTTTTAGAAGCAGCCATTCCTTCTTTGCCGCTAGAATTTCAGCAGTTTATTGAAGAAGGTAATGCTCTTGTCGGTGAAACTCTTGAAAAAGTAGACTTCGTTAATAACCTTTCTGAAAAGTATGGTAATGTTGATTATGGTGATCCAGAAGAACTTTTCAATGCAATCAATGATTTGGGAGGTGATTTAGGTAAACTTTGCGAAATTGTCCCTAATATCCAAACAAGATATGGCGAGTTTTTAGAAAAAGGTAAACAAGTGACACAAACACTTGAAAGACCTAAAAATCCTTTAAAACAAGTTAAGAATGCAGTTTTAGATAGGTATGAAGATGTTTTTGATGCTGCTGAGGAAAGAGCAAAGGCGGCGAAAGAAGCAGCTAAAGATCCTAACAGTCTGCTTGGTAAATCAATATTCGGCGAAAACAAAAAAGAAGTCGAAGTATCGAAAAGAGAACAACAAAAATTCATTACATAGTTAATGTGTGGGTATAAATAGGATATGGCTACAAAAAGAAAAACTCCAGTAAGATTATATAAGGATATCGACTTAGATTTTAAGTTGAACCCTGTTACACATGACATTGGCTTGAAGACCGATGTTCAAGCTGTTAAACAGTCTTTAAAAAACCTTTTTATGACTCAGCGCGGAGAAAAGAAGTTTCAACCGAACTATGGTTCTGGTATTAGAGCATTACTTTTTGAACCAGTCGATTATCTTACAGGGTCAATTATCGAAAAAGAAATCGAATTTATGATTAAAAACTATGAACCTCGTGTTAAAGTTGAGGGCATAGCTGTTTCTGCATCAACAGATACTCATGAATATGACATTAGATTAGATTTTTTCGTTGTGGGCGTTAAAGAGCCTCAAGTTTATACTACGACACTAGAAAGATTAAGATAATGCCAAGTGTTGCCATAGCTCCAGGAACAGTGGTTGATTCGGCAGGCGTTGGAACAGTGGTTCCTAGTAATGCTACTGTATTATCAGGCGGTTCACCTATTCTATTACAGGGTGATGTAGTAACAACTCACTCAAGGGGTGATATTACACATCCAGCAAATGCTATTGCTACAGGTTCAGCGACAGTGAGAATAAACGGAAAGGGCGTTGCCTTTAGCGGATCAGTTGCCGCTTGTGGTGGTCCATTAACAACAACTTTCAACCCAACGGTTCAGATCGGTATTTAAGCCGAATAAATAAAAATAAAAGAGTCAAAAATGGCAGTAAGAAAATTCACAGAACTTGAATTCGATCAAATCAAGTCAAATCTAAAAACATTTTTGTCTGATCAGGACACATATTCTGATTACGACTTTGAGTCATCAGGTCTTTCTGTTCTGATTGATTTGCTTGCATACAATACTCAATATAATGCCTATCTCGCGCACATGGTAGCTAATGAAGCATTCTTAGACTCGGCGATTAAAAGAAATTCAATCGCCTCGATTGCCAAAACCATGGGTTATACTGCTAGATCTGCCAGAGCAGCTACTGCTGTTATTGATATTGATATTATCCCTTCATCAACTTATACTGAAGGTTCTTTTACTCTTGTGAAAGATAAAGCATTTACTGCTGCTGTAAATGGCAAAACCTTTAAGTTTTTCCCAGATAAAGATTATACAGTAAATAAAACTAAGAAAACTATCGGCGGTGTTGAAACAGACGGTTTCTATTTTACAAATGTGAGTATTAAAGAAGGTTCTCGGGTTGATAACTCAGAGATTGTTGATGCGAATACTCTTTCTGGTCCAGTTTTAATGGCTAATCCAGATGTTGATACAACAACTGTAACTTGTTCTATCCAAGAAAGTATTACTGATTCTAACTTGACTGCATTCACTTTTTCAGATAATATTCTTGATGTTAAATCCTCATCAACCGTGTTTTATATTGAAGAAGCCTCTAATGGTTTTTATGAAGTAAGGTTTGGTGACGGTGTTCTCGGTAAGAAACTCACTGCTGGTAATATCGTAAGATTGAATTACCTTGCCACTAATGGCGCGGCTGCTAATGGTATCGAAGTATTTACTGCTCCTTCAGTTTTAACTGGATCTGGTGAAACAATTAGTTTGACTGTAGTTTCTAACTCTTCTGGTGGCTCGTCTCAGGAATCTGTTGACAGTATTCGTTTTAACGCTCCTCGTTTTAATGCAACTAAAAACCGTGCTGTTACAACTAACGATTACCAAGCACTTATTCTCTCTGCCAACCCTAATGTTAAGTCAGTGGCTGTTTGGGGCGGCGAAGATAATGATCCACCAATTTACGGTAAAGTCTTTATATCCTTACAGCCAAAAGATGGTCTGATTATCACGCAAGATGATAAAGATGCTTTGTTGCGCGAGACAATTGAACCTCGTCAGCCTGTTTCAATCAAATCAGAGTTCGTTGACCCTGAATACACTCATATTGGTCTTGGTGTTAAGGTTACATATGACTCTAAGAAAACAACTCAAACAGCTGGTGCTTTGTCTCAAATTGTCACAACTGAAATTGACAACTATTTCTTAAACGAACTGAATAGTTTGGATAAAAACTTTTATTATTCTGTTCTTGCTTCTAGAATCGTTGGGCGTTCTAAATCTTTTATCGCTGTTAATCTAGAAATGCGACTAACAAAAGAAATTACACCATCGTTGAATACAATTGTTAAATACACAGTTCCTTATAACAACAAACTTCAGCCATCATCAGTAAGTAGTGGGTTTTTCACTGCTAGAATCAATAATGCCACATATTCAGTATATATTTCAGATAAACCTAATGCTAATGTTGTTGCTCCTGCATATAATGGTAAGGGCGTTATTCAGCTGAAGACATCGGATAAAAATGTTATTATTGATGCTAATGCTGGTGAGATCGATTATGATACAGGACTTATTACTCTAAACAATTTAGATATTGTTTCTATCTCGGGATCGCAAACAAAGTTGCTCCTTTCAGCCCAACCACATGAAAGTGCCCGAGATATTAAAACTGATGTTCTGAGAAGAACTGCAGCTATATCAGATTCAGCTGTTGTTCCTACTGCTTCCAAAAACTATATTTTGGTTCAAGATAAAACTACTGCCGATATTCCAAATAATATCAGAGCAGGGACTATTGTAACAATGGAAGCTAAAATTTCGGATATTTAAATGGCTCGTTCTGCACCAAAGTTTAAAAGATTTATTGAAAGCATTACAATTGATAATGCAGGCGCAAACTATTCGTCTATTCCAGGCGAAGTTACTCTTTTTATTGGTGCACCTTCTGGTTCACCTGAATCTGAACAGGTTCAAGCAATCGCAACATTAGACATTCAAAACGGTTCTATTGCTGCAGTAAATATCACAGAACCAGGAGATGGTTATGGTATTACACCAGAAATTTATGTTCAATCAGGTATTCAAACAGGAACTTCTTCTCTAACATTTACTGGTTCTGCAGATTCTCGTCGTGATGAGGGAACATATACAGGCGTAGCAGTAACTTCTATGAAAGATGGTATTAATGCCATTGCTACAGTTGTTGTTGATTCTAGCGGTGATGTAACATCAGTAAATGTTACAACATCTGGTCTTCATTATATGGAAGGCGAAACTGTAACGATTACTGATATCGCAATCGGTGGCACAAATGGTGCTGCTGATATGACATTCACGGTCGCCCAACTAAAAGGCGGTGGCACAGGGGCATTATTCACACCAGTTCTACAAACTATCGCTCGGATTCCGAACTATTTTCATGAGAATATGAATTACATTGTCGATTCTCAGATTCCTGCATTCATCAGAGACGATTATCCAGCATTTGCGAAATTCTTAAAAGATTATTATACTTTTATGGATCTTGGTGATGATGGTTATGCAGATCTGGGAATTGAAGGTAATGATTACAATCAAAGTCCGAACTATCTCCTCCAAGAACTTATCGATAAACTTAATCTTGACCATTATGATGGTAGTTTTCTTGACCCATTCTTGGAAACATATGCTCTCGACTTCCCAGCTACTGCTGAGGTTGACAAGCGTCTCCTTATTAAAAATATCCGTGAGTTTTTTGGGGCGAAGGGTTCTAGGAGGGGCGTTGAAGAGTTCTTCAAACTCATGTATAATGAGGATGTAGAAGTATTTCTTCCTTCAGAGTTTATCCTCAAACCTTCTGATGGTATTTGGCAAACTGAAGTCACAATTAAAGTATATGCGAATGATGAGATTACTCCAGTTTCAGACCCATTTGATTTAAGGGGTCGCCGAGTTGATATTCATTATTATGAATCAGTCGCCTCAATCACAGCAAGAAAAATAATCAATACATCAGTCACACGTGCTCGTAAAGTTGCTTACACAAACCCAGCTGCATATGAGTTGACTGTTGACATTCCTTCAGGGACTGTTATTCCTGGTCCAGGAGTTGAGGGTCAACTTACAGCTGTTATCGGCGGTAAAATTGCAACAGTTGATAATATCGGAGCTGCTGATGTTCTGAGAACTGCAGGCACATATGATATTGACAGCGGTTTTACAACAGATGGAAATGGCACAGGGGCTGAGTTCACTATCGTTGTGGATGGATCAGGAGCTGCCACAGTTACTGTTGATACAGTGGGTGACGATTACGCTCCCGATGAAACTATAACTATTCCTGATTCGCTTCTTGGCGGCGGCGGTGCTGCTGACCTGACATTTGATGTTGCTACAATTACTGAAGGTAAAATTTTCTCTGTCACTATTGATGACGGTGGTGCAGGTTACTCTGCTAACCCTTCTGTAGTTATCCTACCAACTGGTGGCGATACTCCAACAACTGATGCTGTTATTGATACTCGTTTGACAAATGGTGCTATAACAAGCACAGTTTTTGTCAATAATGTTCAGGGCGTCGGATATAACAATGTTCCTGACCTTGTTTTGAACACAGATTCTGTTAGATCTTGGATCGGTCTTGAAGGCGTCAGTGATATTATTTCTAATAAAACAGCATTTTTGACGCGAGTGTTGAACTCTGCTACTCTAAAAACGAATACTGGAACATCTGACGGTGGATTTTCTGTTGGCAATACTTTCTCAGTCCAAGAAACAGGTGATATTCTTGGTGTGTATGCTATTGACTATTTCGCAGAAGATTATACCCTCACAGGTATTGAGAACAACGCATTAGTCCGAGTTAAAGCGATTGACGAAGACAACTATCCAACAATTGTTGAAGTTGTTTCGACTGGCACAGGCTTTCAGCGTTCGACCTTTGATTTCATATTGAGGTCAAGTAATGATGAGACTGCCACCATTACATGTAACACAGGTTTCTCTCATTCATATCCTGGGTCTTTTAAAAACTCACAAGGGTTTGTTTCTGATGCAAATAAACTTCAAGACAACGCTGTCTATCAAAACTTCTCATATCAAATTCGTGCAGCAAGACCTAAAACTGAGTGGGGCGAACTTCTAGATCGTATCGCTCACCCAGCAGGTATGATTGCTTGGACAGACTTACAGATTAAACAAACTGTTAATATGGGCGAAGGATACAACGCAACACCAGATGTTATCGTATTCCGTCTGTTTGCTGAAATCGAGACACCATTTGTTGATGATGCCCCAGCATTGTTCTTCCATAAACCAGCAATCACAGATAGTGTTGATTGGTCTGACCAGAGAACAGGCGCATCAGATGATACAATTCTGTTGTTCCCAAATCTTGGTAAGTTTGAAACCCCTTCTGTCGACGATGCAGTAGATAAGTTCGATGTTACAATGGGCAAAGAAGATTCTGTTGACTGGTCAGAGGCTGTTGGAAAAGATTTCAATAAGAATGATGTTACCGACAGCGTAGATTGGTCTGAAGTTGTTGTTACGCTCAAGTTTATCTTCCGTGAACCGATTGAGACTGTAGATTGGTCAGAAGCTGTTGTTATTAGTCCAAACTTGTTTAAAAATGACAGTATAGATATGAGTGATGCTCCTTCTTTGGAGCCAGGATTGGTTAAGGAAGATAGTGTAGACTGGCAAGATGTTATTACCAATAAAAAGCCAGGATTAAGTAAAACTGAAGATCCAACTGTCGATGAGAGCGATGTATTGTTGTTCGGAAGTGCAAGAACGGATACAGCCTCTTTCGGTGAGTCTGGACAAATTATCGCACAAAACTATGCTGGTGATTACTTTGCTGAAGATTATGTTGGTGAAGCCAGAAACATCTCATAACTTATAAATATCGTTATAAATAAAAAACAATTTAGCATAAAACTAGGAGAATTAAATGTTTTTTGACGCTGAAAAAATGAGAGCCGCTGGACGTGTGCACATTCAAGTGTTTGGTCCAAACGGTGAACTCAAAGAAGAAAGAAAAGTGAAGAACCTTGTTGTTGATGATGGTCTCGAGCATATTGCTGACCGTCTCGGCGCATCTTCACCTGCTACTCGTATGTCACATATGGAAGTTGGCACAGGAACAACTGCTCCAGCTGCTGGCAACACTGCCTTGGAAACAGCTATTGCTTCCTCTCGTGTTTCGCTGACATCACAAACTGTTTCAACCAATACCGTTGAATATGTTGGTGACTTCCCAGCTGGCACAGGCACAGGTGCTGTTACTGAAGCTGGCGTGTTTAACGCTTCTTCATCTGGAACTATGCTTTGCCGCACAACTTTCTCAGTTGTGAACAAAGGTGCTGCTGATACACTAAAAATCACTTGGACGCTTACAGTTTCTGACTCCTAAACCTTAAACTAGGAGTTAGAAATGACTTTGCTACTTAGACAAGCTGCCAGAGTAGAAAATGCTCGTTCTTTTTATAGAGACATCTATAATGAGAATGATTTCTTTTATGTCTTTGCATCCCGTGCACGCGCATGGGAAGATGACACTACACCTGAAACCCCACGAGATTCACAATATTATCAAGCACAATATCGTCACGATATGCTTTTTGTGAAGCGTATTCAGGCTTCTGATGTCGTTACACTTGCACCAAGATACGATTGGGAAACAGGAACTGTTTATGATCAGTATGATGATGAATATGCTACTGGTCACCCTGCATTTTCTGGTGCTACTAATCTAGCAGACGCAAAGTTTTATGTGATTACTGATGAGTTTAATGTCTATAAATGCTTAGACAATAACAATAACTCTCAAAGCACTATCAAACCAACCTCAACGGCTACCGATACCTTTGAGCTTGATGATGGTTATATTTGGAAGTTTATGTTTCAAGTTGGCTCGGCTGACAGAACTAAGTTTCTGAATGATGATTTTATTCCTGTTAGAAAAGTTGCTGGTGCTGGTAATCCAGCCTTTGATGTTAATGGCGAGTTAGACTCTATTGCTGTTACAGCAGGCGGTTCTGGATATACATCAGCACCTACTGTAGTTATCGAAGGCGATGGAACTGGTGCTGTTGCTACTGCCACATTGACTGGCGATGTTGTTACGTCTATTACAGTCACTAGCGAAGGACGAGGATACTCCTTTGCCTTTGTCAAAATCACAGGCGGTGGTGGATCTGGTGCTACGGCTACAGCTTCTTTGGGTTCTACTGAAACTCCTAGTCTCCAGTCTGCTGTTGAAGCAGCGGCGGTGAGTGGAACTCTAGATAGAATTGTTGTCACATCAGGCGGTGTTGACTTCGTTGAGGGGGATATCGTTATTAATGTGAAGGGTGACGGAACCAACGCCACAGCTTCAGCTACTGTAAACGAAGCTGGCACAATTACTGATATTCAAGTTACAGATCCAGGTCAAAATTATACATTTGTTGAACTAGAAATACAACAAACTGTTGGTAACGGAACTGGTGCTGTATTGAGACCTGTTGTTTCTCCTGTTTCGGGTCACGGCGGTAATCCTCCAAGAGAACTATTCGCTAAAAATGTTGGTGTTACAGTATCGTTTACAAGTGATGATGCAGATGTCATTGTTGGTAACGAGTTCAGACAAGTTGGATTCATCAAGAATATGCATACATATGATGAGTCTGGAACTTTCACAAGTGCTGTTGGAACTCCATGTCATGTCGTGACAATCGATACAGCTGATGCATCTAAGTTTAATCTTGATGATAAGTTGACAACTGATGACGGCGGAGAGTTCTCGGTAATTCAGAAGATTGACGCTTCTGGTGACGGAAATATAGATACAGTATATTTACTTGAGAAGTTTCCAGGAATCAATGTTTCGTCAACTTTTACAAATGTTACGACAGGCGACACAGGAATCACTATAAATACAGTAACAGATCCAGAAATAAGCAATCACTCTGGTGAGATTTTATATATTGACAACCGCCGACCTATTACGCGGGATGAAAATCAGGTAGAAACTCTCAAAGTGGTATTCAATTTTTAAGGTAAAGAGATGGCTCTCAATCTAAACACAAGTCCATATTTCGATAACTTTGATGAAGCAAAAAAGTTTGCTCGTATCCTGTTTAAACCAGGAGTTGCTGTTCAAGCCAGAGAGCTAACACAGCTGCAAACAATGCTGCAGGATAGTATTGAAAACTTTGCTGATCACCTATTTAAAGATGGTGCTAGGGTCAAGGGTGCAAATGGTGTAATTAGAAAACGCGAGTTTATTAAAATTAATGACTTAGATGCAAGTTCTAGCACTGTTTCTAACGATACTCTTGGGAATTATATCGGAGACATAGTCACAGGCGGAACTTCAGGATTGACAGCAAAAATCTCTAAGGTTGCTACTGGTCTTGATACTGATGCTGTTGATAAGAAAACTCTTTATATCGAATATATCCAAGGTAGTTCTACTGGTGCATATCTTCACTTTGAGGCTGGTGAAACTCTTACAGTAACATCAACAGATTCAGGTCGCAATGGTAATACGTTTGTTGTTGACAATGGCGTTGATGTCAACGATCCTACTCGTAACTATTTCGGTCAAGGTCTTGACTTTGTAATCGAAGATGGTATCATTTACATCAATGGTTACTTCATTTATCATGACCAGCAAGAAATCACTCTTGAAAAATATAAGTTGACAGCTAACGCTTATGTCGGTGTTACTTTTACTGATTCAAAAGTTACAGCAGATGATGATTCAACTCTAAATGATCCAGCTACAGGAACATTTAACTTCAATGCTCCAGGTGCTGATCGATATAAAGTTTCAACAACCATTGCAAAACTTGGTCTAACAGAAACAAATAATTCTGATTTTGTTTCTCTATATACAGTTGAAGATGGCAGGATTTCACGTGGTGACGATGTCGGCGATCTAGACTTTTATAATAAACTCGGTGCTACACTAGCTGCAAGAACTAAAGAAGAAAGCGGCAACTATGTAATCCGTAATTTTGAAGTTACTATCCGTGAACATTTGAAAACAGCTGAAAATAGAGGTTATTTGACTTCTGCTAATGGTGGTTCTGCTGATCACATCGCTGTTGGTGTTGGTCGCGGTCTTGCTTATGTGAATGGTTATCGCCGAGAGTTTCTTTCACCTACTTTTGTAAAAGTTGAAAAGGCTAACGATACAGTCATCGAAGAAGGGTTCACTACTTCAACATCTTATGGTAACTACATTCTTGTTGATGAACTTGCTGGTAACTGGAATTTAAAAGAAGGTTCATTAGTTAAGTTTGGAGATACAGCTTCTGATGCTGCTTCAGACGGCACATATTCAATTCATGCTGCCCCATCAACCATTATCGGTCAAGCTCGTGTTCGTCAGGTTCGCTACGATAGTGGAACAATCGGTGACGCAGCTTGTCAATATCGTCTGTATCTCTATGACATTCGTATGTTTGCTGGTGAGTTTGCTAATATTAGAACAATCTATCACGACGACTCAAATATTAACGGTTTTGCAGATCCAGTATTGGAAAGCAGTAAAGCTGTTCTCAAAGAAGCAAAACAAAACACTCTTGTCTTCCGTTCGCCGTTTCGTGCCGCAAAAACATTGGCAACGGATACAGGTGGCACATATGATAATAACTATACATACCAAAAAGACTTTCAAACAGAATTTACGACATCAGGCACATCGACACTGACTGTCACAGGAACTGAAACTTTCCCATATTCTTCTACTCCAACTCAAACACAGTTGGATACAGAGTTTTATATGGTTTGGCATGCTGATGTCACAATCGATGCAACAACCTATAAAGCTGGTGAGCCTTTCCGTCTGACTTCAGCAATGATCACTTCTATCAGTAACACAGCTGTGAACATTGATGTTGGAACTACACTAAGTGCAGCGACTGATGCTACAATTAAAGTAAAGGTTAAGCAGACTGATGTTACGCCAACACCTAAAAACGCTTTGCCCTCTCGTTATGTAAAAATTGATACATCTACAAACGAAGAAGGTGCTGTTGGTCCATGGAATTTGGGTCTCACAGATGTTTATAAGATTGAAGCAGTTTATGTCGATGGTTCTGCATATTCAGAATCTGGAACTGACTACAAATCACAGTTTATTCTTGATAATGGTCAAACAGATAACTTCTATGGTCACGCTAAACTATTTAAGAAACCAAGTGCTACTGTGTCAACAACATCAAAATATATTGTGGTTAAGTTATCACACTTCGATCCTAACTATGGTGGTTCAGTTGGTTCTTACTTTGCGGTTGACTCGTATCCTGTAGACGATACTGGTGCTTCTGGTATCTACACTTATCAGATTCCAGTTTATCGATCTCAAAAACTCGGTTCTTTTGACCTTAGAGACTGTATCGATTTCCGTCCTTATGTAGAAAATACTGCTACAAGTGCGACTACTATGGCAGGAGCTTCTGAAAATCCACTTGAAACATTCCAGTTCAAGTCGGTTTCAGGAGGCTACGAAATGCCTATTCCTACAGAATCATATTCGACTGACGCGGAATACTATCTCCCAAGAATTGATAAAGTTGTTCTATCAGAGAAGGGTAATATCGAAGTATTGCAAGGTTCCTCAAGAATTGGACCTCGTGCTCCTGTCACGCCTGTAACAGTTATGGAATTGGCAACAATCAATATTCCACCATATCCTTCTTTGTCTCCATATATTGGTCGCATCAATAATAGAAAAGATTATGCATGTAATGTATCTTTGAGACAAAACAAACGATTTACAATGGCTGATATCGGCGCGATTGAAAAACGAATTAATCGCCTTGAGTATTATACATCACTTAATATGCTTGAGAAAGATACTGCTAACTTAACTATAACAGATGCTAGTGGTCTTGATAGATTTAAGAATGGCATTTTCATTAATAATTTTGCTGACCACAAGCTCAGCAATTTAAGGGATCCAGATTTTAATGCTGCTGTAGATACACAACGCAAGTATTTAACGACTAACTTCTATGAAGAACAGATCGATGTAATTTATGACAGCGTGAACTCAACTGGTGTTCAGAAAACAGGTAATCTCTTAACATTACCTTACACTTTGGTAGACAATCAGAGAAATATCAACGCTTCTAAATCTCGAAACTGTATTGGTGCGTTGTTGTTTAACTACAAAGGCGATCTAGATCTTTATCCACAATCTGATAACTTTGTCGCGTTGGAAGATGGTGGTGATATTGTTGTTGAACAAAATGCTATTGGTCAAGCACTTGAGCAGTTTGCCGATAACCTTAATAATGCAGGTATTGTAAATGGTATCGAAACATCTATGACAGGGACTCCTTCTAATGACCCACAAGATGTAGCATTTGGTGGGTCAGATACATTCCAAGATATGGGCGGTATTAGGGGTCGAGTTGAATTTACTGGTGGTGTTCAGTTTGATGCATCTTTTGAGCAAACAGTAGAATCTGATGATTTACAACAAGCAGTTGATGTGTTAACAATTGAATCTACTGGCAATGATGTTGTTACTGAAAACTTTGGCGACCGTATTATTGACATTGGGTTTTCTCCTTTCATGAGAAGTCAAAATGTAACATTCCATGCTACTCGCTTGAAGCCAAATACAAGAATGTATGCATATTTCGATGGTGATGATGTTTCAGAACATACTCGCCCATTGACTTATTCTACATTTACAGCTGCCCTTTCTTCTGGAGTTAATAACTTCTGGTCAGATTTTAATGAAACGACCAACGATTATGGAGATGCTCTTGTAACTGACTCTGAAGGTCGCTTGGCGGCACAGTTCCGTATCCCTGAGTCAACCTTCCGTATCGGCGAAAAGATTCTACGTTTGACAGACGATAGTTTGAATAGAGACGATTTCACAACATCTTCTTGCGATGCAACCTTTACTTCTTTTGGTCTTGATGCTGTTTCACAAGGCGTTATTACTTCTACACAAGTTCCGTCATTCGCGACTGACACTATTGAGGGTAATCCACAAACAATTGCCAACCTCGTTACGGATGTTCGTATTGAAGATGTCACATCAAATGTTAATGTCGATTTCGAAGCTACATCTTATGACCCTGTTGCGCAAACATTTTTGATCACTCAAGCTGATGGTATGTTCTGTCCAGCAATCGACTTGTATTTCCGTAAGAAATCTTCAACAGATGGTATCACGATTCAAATTCGTGAAGTTGTGAATGGTTATCCTGGATCTCGGATTGTTCCATATGGCAGCAAATATCTTACACCATCTGATGTTAATGTTTCTACAGAAGCTGGAGACGGAACAGTAACATTTGCTGCGACGCAAGTTACCTTTGACTCTCCGTTGTTCTTAGAAGGTGGTCGTGAATATTGTATCGTTACACTACCACAAGCAAACAACCCTGATTATGAAGTTTGGGTTTCCGAACTTGGTAAGAACAGAGTTGGAACAACTGAGCGAATTGTTGCTGAAGATGTTTCTTCTGGTATTCTGTTTATTTCTGCTAACAACAGAACATGGAACGCCTTCCAAGCTGAAGACTTAATGCATAGAATTTATCGTTGTTCGTTTACAACAGGAACTAATGGTATCGTTAAATTCACTAATGGTCCAATCGATTATCTGAAGATGACTGATTATACCTCAGGAGCATTCAAAGCTGGTGATTCTCTCCATGCCTTTGATATCACTTTGAATAATGGTGGTTCTGGCCATGCTGTGAACGATATTATCACTCTTGCTGGTTTCGGTAATGGAACTGGCTTGAAGGTTAAAGTTACAGCTGAATCTTCGGGAGTGATTACTGGATTTGAGATTGACAGTATGGGTTCTGGTTTTACAGCAGATGGAACTGCAGTAGCACAATCAGCAACAACAGGTGCTGGAACAAGTGCTGCCTTTGATATCGTGACGAAAACAGGGTCTGTTGAACGCTATTCTCAACTGTTTGATGTTGCTAGGACGAAGTTGATAAAATCAGATTTTGATGTTGCTGATATTATTTCAAATGGCTCTACACAAGGAACTTTGTCTGCCATTGAGAATAAAATCTATAACTCGATTCTCCTTAACTTCGGTGAGCTAGTTCTTCCTAAAACTACGATTTCTCATGAATATGATGGAACGCAGTCAACTGGTGTTTCTTCTAAAGGGACAACAAGTCGAAAACTTGTTAAGGGTGAAAAACAAATCACAACAAAAGAATATGCTGTATATTCTAAATCTAATGAAGATGCTGATCTTAGCGGCGACAAATCTTTCAACAATCAAGCGACGCTTACTTCAACTTCTGAATTTATCAGTCCTGTCATTGATTTATCTCGCTGTGGTTTCATTACAACTAAAAATAATGTGAATAACGATTCAACCAATGAAGATTCACAAAATAATGGTAATGCGCTTTCAAAATATATTTCTAAGCGTGTGAAACTCGCTGATGGTCAAGAATCAGAAGATTTGAGGGTTTATCTCGATCAACAAACTCCTGTTGGTTCATCGGTAAAAGTTTATGGTAAGTTTCTTTCTGCTGAAGATGACGCTGACTTCCGTAACGAACTTGATTGGTTCGAACTTAGCCTCGTGAGCACTCCAGATGCAGATGGTTTGAGCCAAACTCAGTTCATTGAATACCAATATCAAATCGCCAATGCTAACCTCGATGGTAATGATGTATTGTCATACAGCATTGATAGGGTTGATGCTACTTCTGTTACAGCTGGCGGTTCTGGTTATACAACAGCACCGACTGTAACTTTCTCGGGTGGCACAGCAATCAGACAAGCTAAAGGTTATGCTGTATTATCTTCTGGCTCAGTTGCTAGTATCGTAATCACTGATCCAGGAAGATATGAAACTGGTTCAGCTGCTCCTACGATTACAATCACTGGCGGCGGTGGCTCAAGTGCCACTGCTACTGCTACTCTCGGCTCTACAACTTATACAGAGTTCAAAGAGTTTGCTGTTAAAATCGTTATGCTAACTGAAAACACATCTAATGTTCCTCGTTTGAAGAACTTGAGAGCGATCGCATTACAGGTGTAATATGAGTGAGTTTTTTACAGATAAATATAAAAGAGATGATGCTACGAATGCACTGATCAGCACTGATTATTCTGGTTTAGCAGCATATAAAGCGAAGAAAAAACAATCTATGAAGATTGATGAAGTTTGTGATGATATAAATAGTTTAAAACAAGACTTGGCTGATATAAAAGAAGCCCTGCAAGTAATTCTAAAGAATAGGTAAGAAAAATGTCAACACTTACAACTCGTTCAGGTAAAGGATCTCCGCTCACTAATACTGAAGTGGATACTAACTTTACAAACCTCAATACCGATAAGTTCGAAAGCGGAGATGATATCACAGTTGATGACATTACGGTATCTGGACGCTTTATCGTTGGTGTTGATGCTTCTGTTACTGCTGCTGGCACGACTCAAGGAACTGCTACTGCTCTCACAAAAACTTATAATATCGTAAATACTGCTTCAGCTAACCAAGGTGTAAAACTTCCTGATGCTTCAGCTGGAACAAGGGTTACGATTTTTAACTCAACAACTGCTACGATTAAAATTTATCCATATCTTGGGGAATCAATTAATGACTTGACAGCCAACGCTGCTTTGTCGCTTGGTCCAGAAAAGGGTCGTGACTTCGTTGCTGTGTCTGCTACTCAGTGGCAATCAACTGACGAAGGCGATGCCGTAGTTGCTACAACTATTGACGCATCTGGTCTTGCTTCCCTTGATGGCGGTATTGATGTGGATGGCGCATTTACTGTTGCTAACACTTCAGGTAATATCGACACTTCTGGAACATTAACTGTAGATAGTCTCTCATCTCTTGATGGTGGTATCGATGTTAACGGTTCAAACTTCACAGTTGGAACTGACGGCGACATTACTACTGCTGGCGACTTGAGCGTTACTGGAACTACAACACTTTCAGGCGACCTGAAATATGGTATTACTGCTTCAATTACGGCTGCTGGTTCGACACAAGGTGACGCTGTTGCTTTGACTGAAACTGTCAATGTTGTGACAACTGCTACTTTGAACCAAGGCGTTAAGTTAAAATCTGCTGTCGCTGGTCTTAAAGTTGAAATTTACAACACAACAACTGCCGACATTAAAGTTTATCCAAATACATCTGATACGATTGATGGTGGTTCGGCGAATGCTGCAAAAAAATTGGCTTCTAAATCTTCAATGGTTTTAGTTTGTAAAGATTCAACAAATTGGGAAATCCAACGCCAGATCGCAATATATAATTCAAGTGGCACTCTAGTCAATTAAGGTGAAAATAAATGGCAGGTCCAATAAAAATTAAAGCCCAAAGTGAAACACTAGCGAATGGTGTGCAGGGTGTTCAAGAGCTTACAGAAGCAGAAATTAAAAATTATACTGCCAATATTTTGACAACAAAATTCGCTAGTGCCACAGACGTTGGTTCGTTACGAGTTGGAACATCTGGTGCACCAGCAAACTTCACATCAATTGGAACATTTACAAACCGTGAAATGAATAATGCTGTGGGGACACACCCAGTAGACCCCAGTGACTTTTCATCAACAGTTTATACATTTTCACAAGGAACTGCTACCTTTCTTGATGGAAAAACAGCACGTCCAGTTAGATATAATGGAACCGATTTAGAACAGTCAACTAATGCTCAAATTGATGAAGAGGTAATTGATCCTTGTATTAAAGCAATGGTTGACCAAGATGCTAACACTTGCGGTCAATACTACCTCTCAGGGTCAGCCCCAGCAGGTGGAACTTGGACAAGCAGAGGAACTATCACAGACACACAGGTTGATGGCACAGATGTAACTAAAACTCTTTGGCAAAAAACTGCCGCTACAACTGTTCCCTCAACCACAACAAATAGAACACTTGTTCAAACAATTTCCAGCGACCTCAACCTTGCCGAGTTTGAAGATTATCAAATTCAACAGTTGGAAGGTATGTTCCGCAATCGTATCGCTGCTAACAATATCGGTAAATATGTTGTAGATACTGCCGCTCCTGGAACTGGCACTTGGCAGCAAATGGGCGAAACAATGACTGATCAGCTCAAAGATACAGCCACATATGCATACGCTGGAACATACACAGGTTCTTTCACTGGTTTCTACACTGCTAGTTATTCAAACATTTTTTCGGGTTCATATTCAGGAACATATCGTCCAAGTTTCAATGGTTTTCTTGGACCATCTTATACTGGTTCATATACTGGAGTTTACAATGGTAGTTTTTTAGGTTCTTGGGCTGGCTCATATTCAGCAAACTATGTTGGCTATTATAATGGCGTGACTGTCATCTCAACATCTTCAACACAAGAGTCGAAAAAACTGTTCGTTCGTATCGCCTAAATACTATACATTATTTTATATTATGGAGTTTATATAATGTCTGAAGAAACCCTTCCGAAATACAAAGATCCGATTTGGCAGGATAAAGCCAATAACCACATCGTTTGCCGAATTTTACAGGGTAATGGTGAGTATGCGGTTGCACATATTGTAGCAGCTGACGGTGTCAACCCTGATTTTGATGCTGTGTTAGAAATGTATGGCGAAGAAGAACTTGACCGCCTTACAGCAGAACATAAATCCCAACAATTCCAAATTGAAGCTGCAAATAAAGAAAGAGCTTTGGCTGATCAGGCTAGACATAAACAAGAAATTTTGTTTAATATGAAGCTCGAAGCGTTCGAAATCGAAGAAATCAAAAATTCTCAAAACAAAGATCTTAAGAAAAGATTGCGTAAATCAAAAACGCCGATTGAGGTTAATGCGTATGCCACCCTGCTAATTCAGGATGCGCTGGCTAATGCAGAATAATGGTTATCTTTACGTTGCATCAGTAAATAAAGCATTTTTCGAAGCAGCGAAAACATCAGCACAGTCTCTTTTAGACTTTTACCCAGAAGCTAAAATAACTTTATTCACCCATGATGAGTGGGTTGATGATGAAGCTCGAGATATTTTTGATAATATCATTACGGACGATGTTCCCATTCATATACGAGCCAAGCTCTGGGCATTATCAAAGTCACCTTATGATGTGACTTTGTATCTCGATTGCGACACAATGATAGAACATGAAGATATTTCAACTGTTTTTAATTTGCTGGGGGACAACGATATCTTGTTCACAAGAAACCGTCCCTATAATGCAAAAATAACAAAGCTATCAGAAACTGAAGAAATGATTTATCATTGTGGATTGTTCCTTTACAAAACCTCTACAACCAAACACCTAATGGACAGTTGGTATGATTGGTATCTAGAGCAACAATCGCCTTCTTGGGATCCGACTCCATACCCTGAGGAGGTTCGTAAATGGGATACATTTACTATGTGGAACCTACTAAATAATGGTAACTTTGATTTAAAGGTTGGGGAGTTCCCACAACCTGACGCAAGGTGGAACTTTGTTTGTGGTTATAAAAGCGATGAACTTCAAGATACAGAAACTGTAGTTTTTCACTATACAATACCAAAAGAGAAAGTAAGAGTCAGTGAGATTTATAGATCTAAATGATGAGATTTTAGAAATTCTAAACCAACATAGTGATTGGTTTTTTGATCAAGATTTGTCTGAGCTGTATATTGATCAGCGTGGTGATTCTAGTAGAGAACATTCTCAGTCATACGAATACCTACAGGAAATGTTACTTAAACCTATGGGGAAAAGAGAAGGCGAACACGCTGGTCCACCCGAAGTTATCAAGAACGCTCACTTTGGTCCAGGAAGTAAGTGTCCTCAAAAATTTAAAGAAGAGTCAGCTCGATTTAATGATGAGTTAGTAAAGTTTCTCGGAGCAAGATATAGTGCTGTCCACGTTTATTATCCCGAAGATGGATATATGGGATGGCATAACAACTGGGACTGCCCAGGATATAATATCCTGTTGAACTACAACAAGGGTGATGGTTATTTTGAGTATTGGGATGGAGAAATAATTACAACTCTACCAGACCACAAAGGCTGGTCAGCAAAAGTTGGATACTATGGTGGTCAAGATGATCCGTTTTGGCATTGCGCTGGCGGTGGTCCAAGATTAACTTTTGGGTTTGTGATTCCCGATAAAGGTATGTGGGAAATGATGATTGAGGATATTACTTAGATCCGATCACCATAAATCTATCGTATTTTTTCTGACCATCCCAAGAGTAATATGTTTGTTCAACCTTACCTTCGTAATAAGTTTCATCTAAACCTATTTGTTTCTTAAGGTCTTCAACTGAATTTACACAGTTGATACCATACATTTCTTCAATAACATTACTGTTTTGACAAGCAAATAATGCCATTGGGTTACGAGTTTCTAACTCAGCCAATGGATACATTTGCTCAGTGTTGATAGCGATTACAACATCAGCGTCGATCTTATTCAGTTCTTCAAAGGCAAATGGTATATCCAAACAATGATGACGCATCTTTATAAACTTTTCTTGAGCATAGTGTTTATGAAAAAGTTTAGATAGATCTAATGCTTCCTGATCAAGATCGACCAAATGTAATTCACCAATATCCATATTCTCACATAATAGTGGAACTAGAGGCATACCAAGCCACGAGTTTAATACAAGAACTTTTAGTTTTTCTTGTCGGGCGCAGTTATCAATGTTTTTCAACAGCTCCTCTGTGAGCCAAGATGCAGCCTCTACATGGTTCTCCTCGAAGCATTGGCGAAGGTCTGTAAGTTTATGGGGTGCTTTCTGTTCAATGAAGTATAATGCCTCACCCCAGAATTTATAATTGTTTAAGAAATTTGAATTAATCATCTTTTAATATGTCCACTGCGACTTTTATAAAAAAGCCTTTCTCATAATCTTTGGGATATTTATGGTGATATGCATGATAGCCTTCACCAAGTGTTATAACATTTTGTAACAAACTGTTTTTCGGTTCACCATTCACATGATTGTTCACTGTGATAATTTGCGATAAGAAAGAGTATGCAGTTGGTATGATGAATAGGTAAAAGAACCAGTCATATCCTAGCGTCAATGTAAACAAAGCATAAGTTAATATCATTAAATGTTTGTATTTGTAAAGATATTGATGCCATTTTTTGGTAAGCAATCTGGTTACTGTGTAAGTTGGCTCAACATCTCCTGTTTTGTGATAATAAAAAAACCAGTTTTTCCATCCGAGATATTTTGAACTATGCACGTCTGTTTCAGTGTCAGAATATTTATGATGATGCCAATGACTATAAGCCCATTCAGCTGGACTAAGCCAAGTGCCGAAGACAGTAAGAATTGAAAGAATCTTTTCTTTAATAGGAGATACTTTAAATGCTCTATGTGTAAAATATCTGTGTGCGCTTACAGCGAAACCTATACCTCCGAAAAGATAACAAGTTATTAGAGTTGTTAAAATTCCAAAAAAGTGATGATCAGCAGTAAATATAAACCAAACTGCAGGAATAACTAACAATTGTCCCAGAGTCATTAACGCTTGATTAAATTTTAACATCTTGTTCTTTACCCATTGAATCAAATAAACAAATATATGGAAGCTCTCTGTAGACATGCTTCTCGGTGTCTTGTGGATAGATATATCCTTGATTGAAACTATATACCCAACCTAATGGAAATATTTTCATCGGGATTACATGCTTGTCACAAAGGAAATTATCAATACCTCGATAGTGCCACATAATCTGCTTCTTATATTTAGTAAAGTATTCCCATAACTCTGCTCCGTCGAAAAAATCATTCCAACGTAATACGCTTGAGTTAATATCACTAAACTTATGCGGAACATGCTTAGTTTCTTCGCGCATGCGCTCGAGATCGTGCCACCAAGTTTTTACTATACCCAAACAGTTTTCAGGATCAAACTCCTCGAACGCTTCGATATCATGTTGTATTAGAATGTCAAGGTCAAAAAAAAGTTTTTCACCTTTCTGCTCAACAAGCGGCGAGAATAAATACATTTTATTCCACCATTTTTCTAAGTCGTTATCTTCAGGAATCATAATTGGTGTAACACATTCAGCCAAACCTTCTGCGTCATCCGTAATACAATACATTTTGCGATCAGTTTCTGGAAAATCTGCTGCGATATCATAAGCAATCTTATTCACATAATCCGAACTATACTTATCGCCCCATTTTACTGTGTATATGTTCATAATTTTATCATACATTGATTGTTATATAATTGTATAGGTTCTAAATTATTATCTAAACAAAAATCATCTATAGCAAACCTCACACCTTCATGTTGTGCTATCATATAATCATCACAAAAAATAGTATCCTTTGTTATTTTTAAAGCATTTTCTAAATCTCGGTAACAACCTTCATAGGAATGATCACCATCAATATAGATCCAATCTAATTCTTCATTAAAATGCTTAAACCATTCATCAGAAGTTTCTCTATAAATTGTTACAGGTAACCCCTTTACTTTTTCGCAAACTTCTTGATATACTTTTTCATAATATGCATGATTACCTTCTTCTGTTTCGGTTCCTGTCATTGGTGAATTATATTTTAGTATCTCATTGAAACTTCTATTCACCCACCCAGTATCATCTTTTTTGTAAACCTCTAAACTCCAAGGATCTACCATATGTAGGTGTTTTGCTTTGGTGAGGAACTTCATTGAACTCTCAGCTTTCCAAACACCAATCTCTGCGCCGACACTATTCATGGGTATATTATTTTCTACCAAATAAGTAGTATCAGGATTTTTACCCCTCATCATCGCCAATGCTCCAATAGTTTAGGATCTGCCAACTCATCTTGTTTTGTTCCCCATTTTACAGTGTAAATATTCATAGATACAACCAATCTAAACCAAACTTCTCAACTCTACGATATCCTAAATCGAATAAAATTTCTTCTCCGTTGGCACGTTCTAATGCTACAGCAGGATGACATTTTTTCAAAGTATCGAGCATACCTTTTAGCGCATGTGGTTCATGCCCTTCAATGTCTAAGTGAACCAAATCAGGTTCTAAGCCATAATCGTCTAATCTAACTTGTTTTATAACACCGTCATTAATCACTCTTGTTGCTCCTGAATTAATTGGATCAATATTCAATCCAACAAAACATTCTTTGTCACCAAGTGCAAGCTCATACATTGTAACATTATCTTCAATAATATTATTTTCTAAACACTTAAAGTTATTTGGTTCTGGTTCAAATGTAATAATGTGTTGGGCATGTTTAGCGTATTGAGCTGTATATAATCCACAATTACCTCCAGCTTGAACAACCGTAAATACTCTCCCAAGTTTTTCTATGATGTTATCTGGGATGCTTGGGTGATCAATAGTTAGATGTTTCCAACAGTGATAGTCAGCTTTTGGCCAGAGCCATTCTCTATTTTCAAATATTCTGACTTCGTTCATTGCCAATGCTCCAATAATTTAGGATCCACTAATTCGTCTTGTTTAGTGCTACCTCTGGAAGAATCTTCAAACGGTAATAAGTCAACATTGAATACACAAAGAATACAGTTCTCACGATATATGCCAACATTCAAATCATCTTCATCCCACGAACGTCCACGATTATAAGAATATGCCATCCAGCTCGGGAAGTAATCCCATAGCTCACGCCATCTCCAGCTATGATAATTATCCGTGCCATCGGTATAAGTGAACCAAATCTTCTCCTGATGCTCTACCACGTCCCTCCAGATAGGCTCACACTGGTCATCGCTCCATACCTGACAACTTCCATTGGTAAATGCACCATGAGAAACTTTGAAGCGGCGAGTGTTCATAGGAGCAGGATCCTGCCACCAAGAACGCATTTTGGTAGGTTGTTCCATATTATATGTGATGATAGGAGTAAGGTCGTTCTGAATAATAACGTCTAAGTCTAAAAAGATAAAACGCCCATGAGGTTTGTCATCAGCAAAATTATGAGTATTAAACACAAAAGTTTTAGGACGATCCCAACACCTTGCCATGCCATACTTAAAATCGTCGAGACCAAACCAATACTTAGGATGAATATTAGGAATATCAGGAAAAGGGATAACATTAACATCTGAGTCTAAACCTTCTGCATTATCAGTGTAACAATAAAAATGAAAATCAAATTGTTCTGGAGTATGACGTTTAGCCATATTCTTTAGTCGATTTACAAAGTGTGGTCCATACTTTGTTCCCCATTTACAGCAGATATAGTTTACACGCATCGCCCACACTTCACTTTACAAATTTTCAAATGGTCTTTTTTCAAACTATCATTATAATATTCGAAGTCGTCATTATATACAATATCTTTCAATGCAAAAGATTTGGCGTTATTGTATTTAGGGTTGTAGGGATAGTCGATCGGGTGCAATGGATACAATCTGTTTTCTAATACATCCCGTGCAACATATGAACAGGGAAAAATTTGCCCTTTAGCATTGACATATATGCTATTGTCATTTCTAGCCTCGCAATCAATAATCCATTTTTCTTCTTTTTCAGTATTTCTGTATTCATAGGTTTGTGTGAAACTTTCTATATTTTCTCTTGTGACGCTTTTGTTAATTTCATTTGTTGAGAAGTTATTTACAGGTTTCTCGGTTATATCTGCAGTCAATGCTGGCATAATAACTTCGGCTCCCTGATCAGAAAACCAATCTATAATTTTATAATAATCTTTACATTTTGTTGGTTCGGTGAGAGTTCTGAGTAATGTCACATATTCGAGTTTGTAATCTTTAAAGATACGCTTCACATCTTCTACTGTTAGCTCATCGTTCTCAACAAATATATCATTAAATTTATTATCAGTGTCATTACTCTTATTTGTAAGTTCTAAAACAACACGAGTTGGAAGATCTTTATACATGTCATACTTACCAAACCAGTGATTTAGTATAGCAGCATCGTCACATTCTTCAAGGCTCACCGTATCTTCGCCGCCCTGCATATTTTGATTAAACAATGCGAGTTTAGCATCATAGTTAGTTTCTTGATAGTTGTAACTATAATACCAATCATTTGGTAGGAAGTTCCAGAACTTCTCGCCAGCAGGTTTTCTCCATTGGTGATAATTATCTGAACCTTTATAGAAAACTTTGAATATATCGGGATTATTTACAACGTCATCATATATTTTTATTGGCTGATCAGCCCACCATAACATACAGCTTGAGTTATAATAAGTTCCACGGAGATCTCTGAATTTTCTTTCTTTTGTTTGACCTTCTGGTTGCCAGTGAGAATAAAGAATATGTGGTTGAAATGCCAGTTCGTAAAACTCATCAATGCTATTTTGAATAACAATGTCTAAATCAAAATAACAAAATGGACCATCGGTGGATAACCACTTTTGAGCATTGAACAAAAGAAACTTACTGCGATCCCAGCAATAGTTTTCCTCGCCAAACCAATACTTTGGATGCAGCGGTTCAACATCAGGGATTGGGTGAATTTCTACTTCTTCGCGAATACCTTCTGGCTCGTCAGTAAAACATACCATACGAAACTGATTGACATAGTTTGCATCAATCATACCATAAAGATTATTCACATAATTGGCAGAGTATTTTTCACCCCATTTTATTGTTAGAAAAGTGAGTATAGTAATCAGTCCTCAAATCATAATCAAAATGTTGTTGACCATTTAATAAACATATAGATGGTTCTGGTCGATATTTTCTACCACGTGGACTTTCATCAGTTTCGTGATCAATGCCAAACATATAAGAATAGATATCGCCCTTTGGATAAGTCATAAACTTATCTTTGTGTTCGTGAAACAGATACTTATCATCTTGGCCTTTGTATTTAGTTATCCAATACTCAGGGTCTTTCATAAAATGTTTGTATATTTCGTCAGCACCAGATATATTCCAGCTCATAACACTAGAGTTGAAATCGCCGCCACCATGGTCAGCCTCAAAGCCTTCAGGTTTCCAATAAGTTTTGCATATAGCAGGCTTATTATTTCCCCAAACAAAAAAATCATCTAAGTCTGGATGTTGAATTATGACATCAAGGTCTAAATAAAGGCATTCTTGAAAACGATCACTGTCAAACATCACAATTTTATTAAAAGTTTCCCACTCAGAGTCTATAGAAATAGTATCAACTTCTGGATACAGCCCTTCTTTTCTAAGTTTTTCAGGGTTATCTGTGTATAATAAATAGCTGTATCGGGATTGTGTTGCCGCAACTACACGATTTACATCATCATAATCGTATCTATCGCCATATAATAACATCATTATAGTTTTCATACTCTATATATTACTCTTCTTCAATGTCAATGTCAAGAAGTTTATTAGTTTTATAAATAACTGTAAATAAAGGATTCATACGAATATGGCAATCGTTCAAAATTTACTCATTGATCAAGGAACAACATTCGCATTAGATTTAACTGTTTCTGGTGTCGATGGATCAGCTAAAAATTTAAGCGATTACACAGCTGCTGCTCAAATGCGAAAGAGTTATTATAGCTCTACTGCTACAGATTTCACCGCAACTATTACTGACGCTGCATCTGGTCAATTAGAAATTACACTAACAGCCGCACAAACATCTGCACTTAAAGCTGGAAGGTATGTTTATGATGTTGAAATCACTAGTGCTAGTGAGACTTTGAGAATTATCGAGGGAATCATAACTGTAACACCAGAGGTAACGAAATAATGGCGATTAAAGTAACAGTCGGCTCTAGGCAAACAGCAAATGTAACCTCAGCAAAATCACAAGTTAAAGTTACTAAACTTGAAGAAAATGTCGGGAATATTGACTTAACTGCTGGTTTAACAACTGGAAAAACATTAGTTTATAATGCAGAAACTCAAAAATGGGTTGTGACAGATCTTGCTACAGAGGTTGCTGAAGATGTGGCAACTGCAGTTGCAGAGCTTTCGTTTGATGGCGGCACGTATTAAAAATAATAATAACAAAAACTAAACTTACTCTGAGGAGAGAAAAATGACAACTATTCAAATTAAACGCTCCACGGCGGCAACAGCTCCAACTACTTCGGATCTTGCGCTTGCTGAATTAGCATATGCTATGGACGACGGCAACGACGGTGTTGGTGCTAAATTATACATCGAAGCAACGGAAAGTGGTGCTGCTGCTATTCATGCTATCGGTGGTAAGTTTTATACATCCGCTATCGATGCTGCTACAAATGCAAATACTGCATCAACAATCGTAAAACGCGATGGTTCTGGTAACTTTAGCGCAGGAACTATTACTGCTGATTTGACAGGAACTGCATCATCTGCTACTGCTCTTGAAACTGCTCGCACAATCAACGGTGTTAGCTTTGACGGCACAGCAAATATCTCATTCGATACTGATTCAGTAAGCGAAGGTTCAACTAATGAATACTTTACAACTGCTCGTGCTCGTGCGGCAATTAGCGCAGATGGCGACATTAGCTATAATAGCTCAACTGGTGTTATCAGCTTCACTAACGATGCTGGCGATATTGAAAGCGTAACTGCTGGCAATGGTTTGACTGGCGGTGGCACTTCTGGTGATGTTACTCTGAATGTCGGGGCTGGCACTGGTGTTACTGTTGCAGCTGACACAGTTAGCATTGGTCAGGATGTTGCTACAAATGCTGACGTAGTATTTAACACAGTCACTGCTGATGTAACAGGCGACTTAACTGGTAACGTAACTGGTAACGTAACTGGTTCTTCTGGTTCTACAACTGGTAATGCCGCTACAGCTACTGCTCTTGAAACTGCTCGCACTATTGGCGGCGTATCATTCGACGGCACAGCAAACATTAACCTTCCAGGCGTAAATACTACTGGTAACCAAGACACATCAGGAAATGCGGCTACAGCTACTGCTCTTGAAACTGGTCGCACAATTTCTGCTTCTGGTGACATTTCTTACACATCAGGTTCTTTTGATGGAACAGGAAACGTAACAGGCACAGCTACACTCGCAACTGTTAACTCAGACGTTGGCTCTTTTGGTTCAACAACTGCTGTTCCTGTTGTTACAGTGAATGCTAAAGGTCTTGTAACTGCGGTTTCAACTCAGGCAATTGCTACATCGTTTAACATTACGGCTGACAGTGGAACAACTGATACTGTCGCTGGCGGTGAAACAATTACTTTTGAAGGAACAACAAACGAAGTAACAACTGCTGTTTCAGATAACAAAATCAAAATTGGTTTGCCAGATGATGTAACAATTGCTGGTAACTTGACTGTAAACGGAACAACAACTACAGTTGCTACAACTAACTTGGAAGTTACTGACCCATTGTTCTCAATTGGTTCTGGTAATAACGCTTCTGATTCTGTTGACCTTGGTTTCTATGGTTTGTATGATACAACTGGTTCGCAAGACCTTTATTCAGGTCTGTTCCGTGATGCTTCAGACAGCGGTAAATGGAAACTCTTTAAAGATTCACAAACAGTTCCAACTACAACAGTTGATACAGCAGCAACTGGTTATGCTGTTGCTACTTTGGTTGCAAACCTTGAAGGTAACGTAACTGGAACAGTTTCTTCTTTGTCAAACCATGACACTGATGATTTGTCTGAAGGTTCAACTAACCTTTATTACACTGACTCTCGTTTCAACTCTGCCTTCGATACTCGCTTGGCAGCTGCTACAATCGACGGTGGAACATACTAATAAATAGTATAGAGGGGGGAGGATTTCCTCCCCCCATTATTTAAAATGGAGAATATTATGGATGAAAAATTGGTTCAGAGATACGTTGATATGTTATCTGGAAAATTAAATGAAATTAATCAGGAAAATGTCCTGTTAAAAGCTAAATTGAGTCTTGCGACTGAAGAAATAACTCTTTTGAAACAAGCAAACCAAGAGACAAGCGTTAAGTCTAGCGATTGGACTCAAGAAGAAGTAGAAGATGACAACAGTAATAAAGCCAAAAAGAAGTAATACTTCTGCCGCAATACCAACGACAAGCGATCTCGATGACGGAGAGTTGGCTGTAAACACGGCTGACAATAAAATATATATGCGTGTCGGAGGAACGGTTAAAATTATTGCTAACCTCACAGAAACTGTTATACCAACAGGTGACTTTGGGTCTATTACTGACACAATTATTGAAGACCAAGATGACTGGGGGACATTGACGTAATGGCAACACAAGTTCAATTAAGACGTGGTGATAATACAGGGCACGGTTCCTTTACAGGCGTAGTTGGTGAAATCACTGTAAACACAACAAATGATAGTATTCACGTCCATGATGGTGCAACGACAGGAGGTTTTGAACTTCTTCGTGCTGACATGGCTAACATAACAGGCGATACTGACGATATTACAGAAGGTTCTAGTAATCTTTATTACACAAACGCTAGAGTAGATGCTGAGATTGATTCATATCTTTCTGGTGGAACAGGGATTACAGTAAGCGGCGGAGCAATTTCAATTGACTTCACCGAGTTTAGCACAACAAATATTACTGAAGGCACAAACCTTTATTATACTGATGCTAGAGTAGATGCTAGAATAGCGGCTTCTGATGTGGGTGGCGCGGTAGATAGTGTTAACACCCAGACTGGTGCGGTTGTTCTTGATGCTGATGATATTTCTGATTCTGCAACAACAAATAAATTTACAACTGCTGGTGACATCTCGAAGCTGGCTGGCATCGAATCTGGTGCTACTGCTGATCAGACTGGTGCTGAGATTAAAACAGCTTATGAAGCTGAAGCTGATACCAATGCATTCGATGATGCTGCTGTTACTAAACTGGCTGGCATTGAGGCTTCAGCCGATGTAACAGACACAGCTAATGTGACTGCGGCTGGTGCTTTAATGGATTCAGAAGTCACTAATCTTGCACAAGTAAAAGCATTTGATTCTTCAGATTATGCTACAGCAGCACAAGGTGCTTTAGCTGATTCCGCTTTACAATCTGAAACAGTTACAAGCATTGCATTGAATAGTAATTCGCTTGATTACACTGATGAAAATGGCACAACAACTAATATCGATTTGAGCGCATATCTCGATGAGGATTCACGAGCTATT
>Ga0222718_10000871_pt1 | contig 30837 bp, 51 predicted proteins | sample C33_27DmetaG_FD_165045 | JGI IMG/M metagenome (GOLD analysis project Ga0222718, IMG submission 165045) | Estuarine water microbial communities from San Francisco Bay, California, United States - C33_27D | ecosystem: Environmental > Aquatic > Marine > Unclassified | place: USA: California...
GTACTACCTCTCCATTATCTCTAGTACAGTAACTATACATTCCATCGATACTTCTGAAGTTAAGAATCTCTTCTCCTTCTACCATAGGCGAAGCAGGAGGGACTTTTATATCCCCCACTACTTTAATTCTACTATTTCTAGGTACGTTATATAATTCCATTATACTAGAGCAGTTGCTAATTTAAACAATTCTTTATTAACCTGAAGATCTTTTTCAAAGGATTTAATCTTACGTACCTTACGTACTTTCGCTCCTTTTAAAGCAGCATGAAATTCTCCTTGAGTAATCTTCTCCTGGATTACGTTAAAGATTTTCCATAAATCATCTCCTTTGTCAGCCTCTCTTTTAGGCTCTAGAATATCTTCAATAGTTTCTTGATCATATTCGAACTCTTTCGCTTTATCCGAATCAGGAGTAATGCCAGCTCTAATAAGCATAGCATCTAAAGCAAGTTTCTGCTTTTCATCTTGAGTAAGAATTTTATTACGCATTTTATTTAACACCTCTACCTTGTTAGGGAGATCTTTAACTGCCTGTGCTACAACGTCTCTAAGCTCGGTAAACGTATACCCCTTATGTCTTATTTTAAAATCAGAGAATTTCTCATCAGCTACAACCAGTCCATTTGAACAAACTAATCGAAAAATACCAACAGAGAATTTAAACGCCTGAAGTCCATCATGACTATTGGTCATAATAATACGAGGAAAAGCATTATCGCCATCCTTAGCAGTAATTTTAATATCCGGGTTTTGAAATGAAATCATATGCTTTGAGAAGATAGTATCTTTACCTCTACTCTTACGCATAGCAGCTGAAACTGGTTTCCAACCTAGCTTTGCTAAATCATCTACAATAGTCTCAGTATTAACAAATAAATACTTATCTGTTACGTTAGGGTTTGTAGGAGCGTCTTTAAACGCTACAGGACATACTTCTTTTAATTGATCTTTTGTAAGGTAAGAATCTAAACCTTTGTTGAAATTTTGAACCAAATCTTGCATAACCTTTAATTTTAAATTTTTATCTATACTTAAATATAAGAAATATTTAGTTAGTAGGCAACTATCTTACTAACTTTTTTACCCAAAAAACTGAATAAGTATAGGTCCTAGTTTGTATCCTAAGAATGCTCCTAAAGCTGTTGGAATAGGAAATATTATAAACTTACCTAAAGAAGTAACATACTTAGGCCTGTTTACTATCCTACCTAAAAAGAAGTAATAAGACATGTAAGCTACTAAAACTGCTAGATCTAATCGCAAAGTAATTGCTACAACTACTAGAGCACCAAGCATTCCATAAATAAAGTTGTAAAGTACTCCGTCTATCCAAAGCTCTTGGTATGTAGCTTGCTTAAATTCTTTTTTTAATTTTTTCATTGTTCTATAATTTCAGCATCTAATACTCTTCTAACCATAAGATATTTTCCTTGATATTTTAATACATGGTCACAATGTAACCTATCTCTCCAGGCTTTTAACCCTTCCATATTGCCCATAACTTGCTCAACATTAATATCTCTAACAAGCTGGTAATATTCACCATCTAGGTAGATTAACTTAACCATTTACGTACTTCTTTTTGTAGTAAGTAGGTATCGATTGCTCTATCAGACTCTTCTGCATCTCTATAGAAATTTAAACAGTTTTCTAAAGCTATTTCCCATTGGCTAGAAGGTAAAGCTATTTCATAAATCATATCTACATTTTCAAAACTAATTTCAAATAAATTAGCTGTTTTCTTTTGGTATGATATAGCTTCTTGTATTCCATCTACTATAGCATTAGTAATCGATAGATCTTTAGCTTTAAAAACTCTTTCGAATTCGTTTGTATTTTCAAAATTTAATTTAACCACGACTTCCTGATATTTTATTTTGTTTATCCCAATAAGGACTTGTCATTATTTTACCCTCTTTAGTTTCATCTAATATTTGATTATTAGTTCCCCATAAAAAGACTGGTCCGTTATAATCATAGGTTCTTAGATCAACCCAAGGATTTCCTTTCTCTACTTTGATAGGTTCGGTAATTCTTCTTTTACCATCAAACGATCTAAAATCCTTTGCAGTAACTCTATACCATCCTTCTAAGTTAGGCATGTAGACCTCTAGTACCCCAGCTGTATTAAAATCATTAATCAGCTTTTCGGTTTCTCCTCTCTTCTCAGCCATAATTATATATTAGCTAAAAGAATGTTGATATCTTCTCTAGATTGCCAACCAGTAACTTCCCATTCCTGTTGTTCTTCCGGTAGATTTTCATCTATAATAGCAACTTCAAAAGTCGAAGCATCTTCCACCTTAGTACAAGCTGCCCTAACTCCTTTTTTTGAAGTACTATAAAAACCTTCACCTGCTATAACTGAAATAAACATTTTAGGTTTAATTTCTAATGTTGCAAGAATACCTTTATCCGTAACAGGATGTATTTTAAATTTTAAGTCTTTAAATGTTTTCATAACCTTTGTGTATTGTATGCTCTAAATCCTTTAACTATATTTCTAGACGTATTAACATTTTCTACTAATATGTTTTCCCTCTGCTTTATCATACTTAAAGTAAGTTGAAGAGTTTCTACATCTGTTTCAGTTTTTACCCAATCTTTAAATAGGTAAGTAAGTAAATTAGATTTTAACTTTTTTATCATAACCTTTATTTTATATTTAAATATAAGAAATTAATCTCAGTTAGGCAACTATTTTTTAGAATAAATCTAAAAAAGATGTACCTATATCTTTCTCTCTTAATTTTTCGTTTTGTTCCGACTTCCTTACTAGGTCATCTGCTACTTTTCTCTCAAGAGGTTTTTTCTTTTTGAAGGTAGAGAATTTATTTACTTTCTTTTTTGCCATATTAATAAATAGTTATTGACGGCTGATATACTTCTCTCCTGGTTTTTCTTCTTCCTGGTATAACCCTAATTCTTTAAGGTGTTCGATATGATGTTCATCCAATTCCCAACTAACTTCTTCTACATTCCTATCAACATAGTCTTCCATAGCTTCTACTTGCTTATCTGTAATAGGAGAAGTAGCATATAAGAATGCATGATTGTAACATAAGAACTCTATATTATCTAAGTTCCAATTTTTCTTATTACCGTCCTTATGATTAAGCACTAAAGGTACTTTTGTATCTAAAACTCTTCTTTCTGAAAAGCCGCAGTAAGCACATTTCTCTTCTATAAGTGCTTCAAAGATCAATCTTTGTTTTATCTTTTGAGGATCAAAATGCTCTACGGGTACCCTTCCCTCAATTAAATCTATAATTGGAGGTTCTTTTCCTCCATTGGAAAGGAATTTAGGAATACCTCTACCGGCTTGATTCTTATGTAACTCATATAAAGTAGAACCAGATTCATCGTCCTTATACATCTTAGCATACTTTTTGTAATGCGTAAAAGAAACATGAAGATATCTAGCTGCAGCTCGATTAGAACGAGTCATAGCCATAGCTCGCTGGATATCTTCTTTCTTTAGTATTTTGGACGGTCTACCCATCAGAAACTCTTTTTAAACCACTTAATTAAAATAGAAGCAGTTTTATAGTTAGTCGCAAGTGGAACATCATGAACATCACATAGTCTCATTAACATAGAAATATCTACATCATGTGGATGCTTATCAAGTGGATCTCTCATAAAAATAACTCCTGTAATCTCTCCTCGAACAACCATTGCTGCAATCTCTGCATCACCGCCTAGAGGTCCTGAGTTGACTGTTTGTACTTTTTCGATTCCGGCATGTTTTACTTTCTTACCAGTCGTTCCAGTTGTAACAATCTCTACATCTTCTCTATTAAAAAAGTTGAGTCTTTTAGATACAAAAGCTACCATATCAGCTTTTTTATTATCGTGTGCTATTAATGCAAATTTCATACTAATAGTCTATACCTTGAATTCCTTCTTTATCTTCAAACTCATCTTCATCCTCAAGATCATCGTCTGTAATTCGATTAACCTGTTCTTTTACAGATTGAGATACAGCTATCTCATCTTTATCAAAATCTAAGATTTCGATATGTACTTTTCTTCCAGATAATTCAGCTTCCTTTTCTGCTATCGCTCTAGCTTGCTTCTGATCCATTATAATAAGATCATTGTAGGTATGGTCACCTGAACCTTCTACAGTAGTAATTCCTACTACAGCTTCAACTGTTGAACAATTTACACAGACATGGTATCCGTATTTTTCTTTTCTAAGTTTTGGAAAATCGTTGCCACATTTTGGGCATGGAATCATTTCTAATTGCATATATAACCGTTTTATTATTTATATCTAAATATAAGAACTAATTTTACGAAAGGCAACTTTTAATCAAAGTTTTTTATCACATTCCAGACATCTTCTGGAGATTTAAATGGTACTGTTTTTTCTTCTTTGCCTACCTCAACTACAATTGTTCCGTCCCATTCTTTGTCAGGGACTAGTTGATAAAGGTACATTTGAATTAATCCTAACTGAGATTTATTAAATACTAATTTAAAAAGGTTTTCTATAACATTGAAGAATTGATCTTCGTACATTGTCATATCCATTCCTATTTCTTCTACTAAAAAGTCTTTTCTATCTTCTATCTGTTTAAGACCTTCTATAACTTCAATGAATATTTTTTTATTCATAGTCTCCTTGTCAGGTTCTTTAGTTTTAATTCTATAACTTAAATCTAGTCTTGATTTTAATATTTTTCTGATATTATCTTTCAGCGACTTCATATAGTTCTAAAAATTTATCTTTAGTTAAAACCTTAATTTTTGCAAAGAACTCTATTGCTTCCGTTTTATTTCTAAAGTCAGCAGTTGTAATGGGTTCTTTGCTATGCTTTGATTGGTAGCTATATTTCGGCATTGTCTATATTATCTGAATTAGAAGGATTTTGGCCTGATAGAGCTTTTCTTACTAATTTATCAAAATACTCTATATAAACAAAAAAGCCAATTATAGTCTTATCTTTAAGGTTTCTATCTCTTTCTACTCTCATATCATATTGATCTAAACCAGCCTCTAATCTCTTTTCTAGTTCAATAGCAATATCGTTCTGCTCGGTTTGAGATAACTGCCCGAAGGTAGTTGGAATAAATTGAATTTTTAATCCTTTCTTTTGAGGATCTTCATTAACATCTACCTTCAACATAAACTGGTGACCGGCAAACTTAATCTTTGCTGCTTCTGTAATAACTCGTTTTACAGTTTCTAATATAAATTTTCTATCTGCTTTCATTTAATATAATATAAGAAAAATAATTGTAGTATGCTAATAAATAGCTAGTTATTTTAACCAAAAAGCATTTGTTTATTGCCTCCTGTTCCTTCATTTAATATACGGTGTTCAACTATAGACCTGTTTCTACAGTACTGTTCTATAGTCCATTCTATATTATCTGTTACAAACTCAAATTCATAAGAAGCTCCACTTGCTTCTGTAAACTCTACTAGATATTTTTTTTTCATAATTTAATAAGATCGTTTTGATATTCGTTCATTTGTATTATATTAATAAATAGATTTCCTAATTGAAATTCTCCTATCTCACCGCTATCTTTTATAATTTCTGACAGCTGTTGAATGATTTGAAAGTCTTGTTGAGTAAAAGTATTTCTATCTATAGTAACTACTATTTCATTGTTTAATGATTCAAAAGGAGTAGATTTAATTCTTTCGTTTAATTCAAATAAAGTATTTTTTTGTTCTTTATCTACATAATGAGATGTTAAGACTTGCATTTCATCATCAATTAGTATGTTACTACACCAAGGCTCTAAGGCCTCTAGTAATTCTGAATTACAGCTCTTAACTATAAATCCTATATCGTATTTTGGAGAAATAATAGGCTTCATTAAAGGATCATGTTTAATAAAATGACCCCATTTGCGTATAAAGTTCCTACCGTTTTTAGTTGTAGTATGTAACCACTCTTGAGAATTATTACCTGCTGATCCTCCAGCATGTTTATTAAATCTAGATCCTCTGGAAGTAAAGTGGTAGACTAAAGCATCCCAAGGTTGTATAAATTTATATCCATTTAATTGAAACCTATTAAATAAATCAGAATCTTCTTTAGATTGAGGAGCAAATAATTCATCATGACCTCCTATAGCTAAGAAATCCTCTTTATACATACACCAAGGAGCAAAAATACCAACAGTAGTTCTGTCTTCTTTTAGTTTATCACTACCTTCGTACCAGGTATCAAAATTAAACTCATCCACTTCTATGCCATAATTACGCATAATCTTTTCTGGACCGTCTGGATGCAATGGCGGTTCTACTCTAGTAGCAGAAACTACTTTACCTTTTTCTAGGTGTTTAAGTATATTTTTATCTAAATCTCTACAAGCTACCATATCGGCATGAAAAGCCATAATAATATCTGTACGGGACATTTCAATACCTTTATCAAACATACCTACTATACCTATCCGTTCAGGTCCTGGATTATGGTAAGTTATTAAATCTTTATCGTTTTGACTTTCTATCCACTCTTGAGTTCCATCAGTAGATGCATCATTTAAAACTAATATCTCATGCTTTATATTTAAATTACGTATAGATTTATAAGCAAGTTGTAAAAATTCTAAATTATTTCTAGACGGTATTACGAATGTTACTTTTTCCATGAGTTACCTTTTATATAATCTACGATATTTTTTTCAGGCTTCCAACCTAAAACTAGATTAGCTGTCATATCTGTATTTAAAGTTGTCTGTGCTTCTCCAGGCTTATCGTCTTCGTATGTAGGTTTAATTCCAAACATCTCTGCTATCTCATTTACAGAATGATTCTGTCCTCTTCCTAGTTCAAATTCATATCCATATTTAGATTGATCCATTATTCTAATCAATGCATCTACTATATCATCTACGTGGGTAAAGTCTCTTCTCTTTTCTCCAGTTCCATAGATAACACATTGTTTTTCATTTTGTATATTACTAATCCATCTTCCAATCAACGTAGTATAACCACCTTCTAATAGTTGATGCGGTCCGTATACATTATAGAAACGAGTAATAGTTGCATTAAGATTAAAATGTGATTGATATAGCTTAACAATATCTTCTCCCAAGTCTTTAGAAAAGGTATACGGATTTTTAAACCTACCACTATGCTTTGAGGAAGACCCTGCATAAACTAGAGGTATATGGTTCTTTACACAAAATTTAACAATCTCATAGGTACCATTAAAATTAGTTTCAATATAGTCTTCTGGTCTTTCAAAAGAAGGTTGTATTCTAGCAATTGCAGCCATATGGAATACTATATCAAATACTGGATGGAATAAATTGCTAATATTGGTTATATCTCCTCTAGTATAAGTACATCCTTCTACTTCATTCTCTTTCAAGCCTGTGGTGTAGTTATCTAAGGACATTACTTCATGTCCTTCTTTTAATAGCTTTTTAATTAAGTTTGTTCCTACAAATCCTGCTCCTCCTGTAACTAGTATTTTCATAATTTAAAATTAAGTTCACTATAATGTTTGCTATAAAGAGTTTTAGCTTGTTGGCTACACACTTTATAAAATTCAGTATTATTATTTAGTTCTTTTATCAACTCTCTAGCATGTTGCAAGTCTCCTACCTTTACTGTAAGGTCTGGGTGACATATTTCTTGAGTATCTAATCCTTTATAACCTATACAGGGTATACCTAAGTAAGCACAATTAAGAGCAAAAGTACCAGCAGCATGTGTTCGCATTAGATGTACCCCTATTTTGAATTCATTTAATTTATGTATCCATTCCTTCCAAGACATATAAGGTAGTAGTTTAACCATCTGCTCTTCTCCATCTATTTTTCTTCCCATAGAGGGAGCATATACCTCATCGAATTCTTCTGAGGCAATTACGTAAGAATCGAACCCTCCATACCATGAAACAAAGTTACCTCCAATGATTACCCCTTCTCTCTGCAAGTCTTTTACTTCTCCAATAGCATCTTCTATCATTAAGGAAGGCATTACTCTAACATCAGCATGTTTAGTTAATCCTTCATAATATTCTTTGTCTAGTTTATTATGAACAAAAATAATATCTGCAGATGTTAACGTATTAAAGTATTCGATTTGTTTATCTAAAGTATAATCTTGGAAGTACCAGTGTGGGCCTTCTTGCATTACTGCTACCTTATCACAGACAGATTTTATACTATCCAAATTAAAATTAGGATTTTTTTTAGGTATAATTACTATTCCTAAGTCAATCTTCGTTTCGTAACTTATCTGATGTGCTGAATTTATATTATAATGATCAGCATTCAATGCAACCATCCATGCAAATTCCGTTCTCATATTATCATGAGTTCTAGGAACTTTACCTCTGAAACTCATTTCAGTAAAAAATGCTACTTCCATACGTCTTCCCAAGTTTTAGATTTATGAGCTGGATTGAAAATATTGTAACAGTTTTCTTCTGAGTATTTATTTGCTTTTACATACCAGTCGTTACTCCTTCTTTTTTTATTCATTGTATCTCCAGACTCTCCTACAATATTATTTCTTTTGTTAGGGTGGTTTCTATTGTGTACAAGAAGTATATTTCTAATAACATATTGAGGTATATTCCCCAAAACCTTTTGCATCATTAACATAAATGATGTGTCTTCATGAACAAAAAATACTGATTTTGGAATATTAACTCCTGCTTTAATAACTTCAGAACTTATAACTAATCCACATCCATTGAATTTATGCTGAGGTAAAATAGCTACTTCTGGTTGAATAGTCTTACTATTGATCTTTTCCATTTCATCAGCTGTCATAGTGTACTTTAAGGACCACCAATTATCGTAGTCATTTTCAATAAAGGGTTTATCTGTGAAGTCTGGATGTTCTAATGCTTTCCAGCTTTCGTCCCACATCTTACATATCCCAAAGAATGCTATGTACTTTGAAGCTTGACTCTGTTGGTGTAAGCTATCTAATACTATAAACATTTGAGAAGGTACAAGCATATCGCTTTCTCCCCAAACTAATACATCAGCTTTATCGCAATACTCTTGGTTAAAGTTTCTTCTATAATCTGCTATCGTATAGATACCGTACTCAAAATTTAATTTAAATGGCTTACAGCCTCTATTAATTTTAGCTATACATTCTTTTAACCTATCTAATGTAACTGCTTTTTCTAGCTGCTGATTTACACAAACTTTGATATCAACTAATACTTCTCCATCATACGATTCGATAGCTTTCTTGAGGGTATTAATATATTCTTCTATGATATCGCTTTCATACCATTGAACTAGACATCCTATTGCAAATTTAGTTTTCATTTTTATTTTACTTATACAGTTCTTTATATGTTCTCTCCATCCAGTAAGATACATGACGTGGATTTTGAGGAATAGCATTAAAGTGGTAAATCCATCCTGCCTGTGTAAATATAAGTTCGTCTTTAAACCAAGAATGTCCAGGAATATGGAGCAAGTTTTTTCTAAATAAATCTTGTAGATTATAACATTCAGGAAGGTACTTTATATTAATATTTTCTTTTTGTGCTAAATAATTTATAATTGTTTGATCTGTACCTGCCTTAATTTTTTCAGTTAATTCAAGAACACTTTGCTGATTGGTAGTATAAAAATCCTTTACTACATCATAGAATTCTTTATGCTTTTTAGATGTTATCTGAAATCCTCCGTTGAAGTATTTCCATGGTTTAACTTTTTGCTCATTAGGAAATAAATTATCTCCCCAGTCTCTAATACTTCTTGTAACCCATTCACTACATCCATTGTTTAGTACAACGCTAAATTCTCCATCAGTTTCGTTAAAGAAGTTAGGACAGTTAGGATGTATTATCGTATCGGCATCAACAATAAGTATCTGATCATATTGTATATCATTAGATTCTAAAATATCATGAACCCAGTACCTCTGTAAAGTAATTTTAAGTTGAGCTGGTGGACAAATAGGTTCGGTCCACTCTACTACTTCTACATCTTCGAATTGTTCTGACCATTTTTTCCAACTTTTAACTGAGTAGTGGTAAGGAGAATTCCTATTATCTCCTGTTGATATATTTGGTATAAAAACTATATTTGACATGGTTCTATTCTTTCGAATCTATTATCCGCAGGATTAGTGGAAGAACAGATTTTTAATTTTAATTTACGATTTTCTAGCCAATTATACAACTGTGGTGTAGTATTTATTGAATCTTGAGTCCTTTCTACTTCTGCTGTATTTACCTTATAGTTAACATCTTGTTCAGAGTACGAATGTGCTCCTGTACCTAAATCCCATCCTATTGTTACAATTTCTTTGCAACCCAACAATAAAGCCATTGGAATTGCTTGTTCATATAAAATAGAAGTTCCCCACCATGTCTTAGTTTCTTTTCCTAACATGTAGAACTTATCATAATCGGCTGCTTTATGAATAGATTGCTCATAAGATATAGAAGGAGGATTAATAACAGGTACCCAAATATCAACCGGGTGTGGTTTGATAGCTAACTTCTCCATCTGATTATTAACAAACGATTCTGATAATCCGTAAAAGATAATACAATCTAGATTACCGTAATCATATCCGTTATATTTATCAAAGTTATAGGTATTAACTATATGAAAGTCGCTCTGACCTCTTACATTATCTTGAGCTTGCTTGATTGACAGTAAAACTATATCGTCTCTATCAGATAATATAGATAAGTCATAATCGTTAAGAGAAGGTCCTGGTGCTAAAATAACTGCTTTACAATCAGAGTAAGTTTCTTTTAGAATTTGTAACCTTTCTTCAACGGTTTCTAGTCCTATTAACTGTTCTTTTAATTTCTTAGTTCTAGAATTCATAACTGATTATAAAAATTAAAATTGTTCTTCTAAATTTACAAGAGTATTTTTAAAAGCTTTTTTCGTTAGAACCTTTCCAAGTATCTTATTTCTATCTGACCATTTTACACCATTACCAGGAGAAATCATATGTAAATCTGCTTCTGTTACCGTTTCTCCTACATTAATATCTCTATTGAAAGCTAATGATCTTTCTAATTTTTCTTTAGCTGCTGCTACAGATTCGTCTCTAAAAATTCCACGTTCGCCAAAGCTAAACTCCAACGATCTGATATCATGCATCATTTGATGAAAAGTATTCATATCGGCTGAACCTTTATGATCAGTTCCTTTCATAGAAGTATCTAACGTGACATGTTTTTCTATAATCTCTGCTCCCATACCAACAGTTGCTACTGGTATATGAGTACCAATAGAATGATCTGAGTATCCTATTTTATGCTCAGGGTAATGATCTTGTAACCAAAATATAGTCTCCAAATTTAACTTACTATATTCTGAAGGGTATTGAGATAGGCAATGTAATATAGATATATTTGTTTTACTATTACCTCTAAAGATCTGCATTGCAGCTTCTAAGTCAGATTTATCAGCCATTCCTGTTGATATAATTATATCTTCTGGACGTTTAGATATAGCTTCTATTAATGGAATGTTAGTCAAATCTCTAGATGCTACTTTAATTTTATCTACCTTTACCATATCAAGGAGCTTTAAGGTCTTAACTGAGCATAAAGTTTGTACAAAATCAAATCCTTTAGATTTAATATAGTTTCCTAACTCTACATGATCCTCATAGGAGAGTTCTAAAAACGCTCTATGTTCTCCATATGTAGGACCAAAACTATTTGGACCGGTATAAGGTCTTTCCATACCTTCTTTAGATAACTCTTCATCTAAGTCCCTCTTAGTAAGTTTAATAGCATTACATTTTTCATACCTATCACCAGAATGCTCATCGTAGGTGTACCTATCAATTTGATCTATAAGTTTTTTAGCTATGTTAATGTCTCCGTTATGGTTCTGGCCTATTTCTGCTATTATGTAAGTCTCTTTATTTGATTTAATCAGGCTCATATTTCTTCTATTCTTTTAGTTTTATCACAAATTAATAAGTCATAAGGAGGCTTTTCTCCTACACTTAGGTTATGGTATTTACAACCCCATAGCTTTAATTGCCCTTCTGTTAAGTTGATATATTCTTCTATTCTATCTTTAAATACACTCCCTCGAGCTGTATAATATGTAATCTGATTACCTTCTTGGTATAGTTTATTGATTTTATCTATATTACTATTGATAGGTTTAGCTAGATGGTATTCTCTTTCATCTTCATAGTAACAAATAGTTTCATCTATATCTACGTATATGTTCATACTACCTTATTTTTGTAGAGTAATTCAGCAGTAGTAAACTGCCATTCAAAATCTATATCAAAAGATTCTAATTCATTCATAGTAAATAACTTTACTCCACCTGGTTTAGAAAAATCACCCATGTACTTATATTCTTTTATAAGGTCCATAGGAGAAGCATAAAGTATATGAGCTGCCTCATAAGTGGGTTCTACTGCCTTTGTATTAAGCAGTGTCTGTCCTTCTGGCCAAGGAGTAATCATAACACCTTCCTTATTCCAGTAGTATTGCTTTTTTTCTATAACACCAAATAAATTATCTTCTTCTTGATTAATAAACTGATCAACAAAAGCATCTATAGTCTCTACCTTAAGTAGAGGGTTACAAGCTGAGATTAATATAACATACTTGAAGGGAAGTTTATCATGCCATTCAAATATCTTTGCAATATCACTATCGTTATTAGCTGATTCGTAACTTCTTTTAAATACATTGATCTCTTTACTTACAGCAATATCTATTAATTCAGGTTCGTAGATTGAAGCGTAAACTTGATTAGATGGTATAATGGAAGAAGTTAGTAACTTATCTAATACTATACTAAACAAATTTGTTCCGTCAAAAGGTTTTAACATTTTATTAGGAACTCTTTGACTGTTAAGTCTAGCTTGAACTATGAAAGCTATATCTGAGATATTTTTCATAATGTATCGTAATAAGAGTTTTGTTTTTCTTGTCTATCTATAGTCTTAGGATGTAGTAAAGCTAAATCATGATAAGCTGGAAGTGCAGCATAGGTTTTAAACCCTTCTAATCTTTCATGTACTTTATTTACCCATTTTATCTCTGGTTTGTTCTTCCAGATTCTCCATTGATAGTCCGGCCAATTAACTCTTCCTTCATCATCAATATTCCATCTCCATTTAGTAACATGTTCTTGAGTTAGTCCTTCTACTGTGTTAATTCTAGGAACTAAGAATACTTCATTAGTAGGATTACTTTCTATAATACCTTTTATATTGCTAAGTAACACTTCGTTAGGTATCTCATCTGCATCTATCTGAAAAATGTAATCTCCTGAACAGTATGATGTTAGTTTATTTTTCCAGTTAGCAAAATGACCTTCAAATGATCCTTTATGCCAACTAAAAGTACTGTTAACTGATTTAGCTCTTAAATATTCCTCGATTTTTTCGTCACCATTATTTGAATCATATAATATTATAATTTCATCTTGATCTTCTTTATATTCCAAAAGAAAAGCGACTAATCTTTGAATCTCTATAAACTCATTACAAACGGTAATTGCATAACTTATTTTCATACATCAACTTTAAACATCCCAATATAATCGGCAGCTTCCATAAAATCTTTTTGTTCGAAATGCTTTACATTTTTCATATCCATTTTATGAGTCTGATCTTGAGATACTTTTTTATCTCCCTCTTGTAGAGGTATAGCTTGTACACCAGCCCATTTCCAATTAGACTTATCTGTACCGTCAATAAAAACCATACCTTTTTCAGGAATAGTCAAAGTAGCTGGTAACCAGGTAAGTTTGTCTTTATCCTTATGCATTAAGTCTTTATACAGCTCAGGAGATGTTTCAATTGCTTGTGATATTACTTCACTACCTTCTGTCATTAAAGTTGATGTAGTAAATCCACATCCCCAACAAAGCCAGGTAGTTACTTGTTCATTTATTTTCTGTTCATAGCATGCATTACCACCGCATCTATTACATTCGATTAACTTATCCATATTATAACTTCTTTAATTTAGGTAATTGAATTTTAGGAGCCTCAGAGCTTTCACCTACTTTTTTTAATTTTGGTAGATTTAATTTAGGCAATGTAAGTTCTACTTGTTTAGCAAACTCTGGTATATTACTATCTAGAATTGAGCTAAGCTTTACTACCATAGCTTCATAAGAAAACTCTGTTCTGCTTCGATGACCTTGTCTCTTAGCTTTTACTACCCATTTTTTATAGTCCTTATAAACTTCTTTATACGCTTTTCCTACATCAACAGGATCTGGTGCAAACCAGAGTGATTGCTCTAAAAGAATATTCTTTACTACTGCAGATTTATGTACATTTTTTAAGTCTCCTTGAACATATCTTACAAAATCTTTATCTAAGAAATCTGTCTGCCCTGACCAAGAAGAAGCAATAATTGGTTTATTAACCAGACTAAACTCTAAAAACGGTCTTCCAAATCCTTCTCCTTTTGGTAAAGAAACGAAAGCTTTAATTTTATTGTGATTAAAGAGTAAGTTCATTCCGGCATCAGATACCTCTCCATGTAGTAAGTATATGTTAGGGAGTTTTCCTTTTACGGTTTTCCTTACATTATCAATTCTGTCAAGCATTCTTTCTCTATCCATTATAGAGGTAGACATTGTATGACTTTTCATTACTAAAGCAGGAGCATTAGATTTATTTTTAAAAGTTTCTAAAAATGACTTGATAGTAAACCCTATGTTTTTTCTATCCTCTCCAAAATCTCCTTGCATCCAATGACCGGTAGTTAGAAAACAAAAACTCTCGGGTATATTATCTAAAGTATTTTTTAAATTTGTAAGATTTTCGTCTAGGTCTTTATTATAAGAAGCAGGAAAATATTTTGTTAGATCAGCTCCTTCAAATAGTACCTCAATCTTAGTTGTAAGTTCTATTTTTTGAGTAACTTGTTTTGTCTTCTCATCAGTAATATCAAATTTACTTCTATTGAAAGATTCTACTGAGTGATTTGTTGATGCTAGAATTAAATCCATATTGTTTGCTCCTTTAATCCAAGAAGGGTCACATAGAGTAGTTTCAATTCCAGCAGTTACTCCGATATTATATTTACCTACTTTCTGAAATTCATTTGGAATAGATATCTGAACCCATATGTCAGGTTGTTGAGTTAGCTTATTGATAATTCTAGGTGTAAAAGTGGTATCGTTATGATCTTTTAAATAACCCCATCTAGTTTCTCCCCAACGTTGTGGTAGTATATTTACATCATACTTATCAATATCAATTAGAGCTTTTACAAAATCTCTTGCTCTTGCCCCATACCCGCTATAGGTATCAATAGGACAGCTTATAACTATGTTTGGTTTACTCATTTTAATAACCTGTTAATTTATGTTCAATATATTTTGCTGGTCTGTCTTCTATGGTATAAAAATCAAAAGAACTTCTAGGAATAAACTTATCAAAGCCATTATCTAGTACTTCAATAACTCTGTTAGCCATTTTATCGGCTGTCATATTAGCCTCTTCTCCGGTTGTCCAATCGTATCCTTTTCTACCTCTTGCTTCTCTCTCTTCTTTAGATAAGCTATACATCTTTTCTATAGCATCTGCCGCATCTTCTGGAGTACATCTGTCATCAAATATATAAGGAGTTGGTATAGAACCTGCTACAGATCTATTAGAAGGAAAAACTGGAATGGCCCATTCTCCATGTACTTTAACAGTACCTCTATGGTTAGAAGGAAAATCCGGTGTAAAATCAACCCACTTATCATTAATGCTAAATCTCATTTGATCTTGCATACCTCCTGTTACGTTAGCAATTATAGGAGTAGCAGTTACAAGAGACTCAGTTAAAGATAATCCCCAACCTTCGTTAGAAGAAAGTAAGATAGTAGCATCAGCAATATTATAAAGTAAGTTAAGTTGAGCTACTGGTATCTTATCTGATGAGAAAAATACATTAACGTATTCTGGATTACAGAAGGCTTCTCGTACTGCTTTTAAATCTGTACCGTGCTGGTCTTTAGGATCAGTATGTAATATAAAAGCGCATCGCTTTGCTTTTTCTTTACCTATTTTATCACAAAAGATTCTATAAGCTAATATATTATCAGCTGTACTTTTTCTACGAATATTTCTAGAGTTGTAAAATAATACAAAATCTATATCCTTATCTTTAAGAACAGCTTTTTTAAACTCTAGTAACTTGTCATAATCTTCATGATCTTCTTTAATAGGAAAATAATGTTTCGTATTAATTCCATGAGGAACATATTCAAGTACTTTATCTTTAGCTTTATCTCCTAAAACAATCTCATTAATATTTTTAGTTTGTTTAGATATAGCCATTAATACATCCACCGATTCATAATACGGTTTGTTATATAATGGAGCAGGATAATCATCCCAGATATTTAACCAGAAGATAGGCATTTTTACTCTAATCTCTCTCTCAATTTCAAACAACCAAGTCCAGTATCTTGGGTCAGTAAAGATTAAAATGGCGTCTGGTTTCTCTACTGCGATTAGCTCTCTAACTCTTTTTGAGTTACCATATCCAGTAGAAGGAATTAACCTAACATAAGCATCATCAATTCCCATTTCCTCATTAACTTGAGTTGATAAATCAAACGCTTTACCTTCTTCAGGATGCTTAAGAGCTGCTCCTAAATTAACCCAGTTAAAATGATGGGCTGTACCCAACACTATTTCTTTTGCCATATTTCCAATACCAGAATGCATTCTGATATCATCACATAGTAGTAAGATCTTTTTACGATCTTGTTGCTTCAAATAACGAAACTTATCTTTCATGTAACTTTTTATTTAAGTAATTGTTTTTGTAATTTATTTCTGAAGTCTTTATCATTAAGATAAAGAAAAATTGCACGAGAGGCAAGTTTTTGAAAAGAAAAATCATCCTTTAAGCATTGGTACTTAAATTCTTCGTATAACTTAGGATCTAACCTAACCGAAGTTAGTTTTTTATCTTTATTTCTCATAACTTAATTAATATATATGTATATATTATAAATAGTGTAAATTTTAGAAAACAGCATCCGGACAGAGCCTCATTTCTTTTATTGCACAAAATCTACAAGCATCATTTGATGGACTAGTTGGATAGTCTTTATCTATATATTCCCCATCCATAGCAACTGCATCTTTTACAAAATTCTCCATCAAAGACACTGCTTGTTTCATTTTACGAGGTCCATCAGATGGTCTAAATTCCTGTACTCTTTTCTGCATAGAAGCAAAATCGGCATCTTTAGGAACTTTTCTTTTTAGTATAAAATATTCTACGTTTATTTTTTCTACTGGTATATCAAACTGTCTGGAAAAGAATTCTTTGTATAAAAGTATTTGTGATTTTTTCTTGTCATCATTTTTAGCAAACTTATTCCATCCTGAAGTTGATGTTTTGATATCCATTATAGTCCACTCATCTACTCTTTCATCATAGAATACTAGATCTACCAGGCCTTTAAATACTACTCCAGGACGTAACTCTTGGTATAAGAGCGTCTCTATGCCTGCTAAATACACTCCCTTAGTAGTAAAGTACCCTCCTCTTTTTTTCTTTAAAAAATTGAGAATATGCTTACCATCTAAATAGAACATATTTAATTCTTCTTGAGTAGTAAAATGCTCATGACCATTCCTTGCCTTAGTCCCTTTGTATGCTTTTATCATATTTTCATATAATAATGCATCAAGGTCCATTTCATTAGCTGTCTTTACTTTATCGTTATAAAGTATATCTAGCCAAGATTGAATAGTTTCATGCATAGCTGTTCCAAACACTGCATGAATGGAAGGTTGGAAAGGAGCTAATTTTCTAACATAAGTTAAATACCATTGCTTTTGGCATGTAGCAAAGCTAGATAGTTGACTATAAGATATATGCTTATTAGTTTTAGGAGATTGTTTAATGTAGCTCTCCTGTACTTGCTTTACTACTTTTGGTAGTTTCTTCGACATAACTTGTTTTTAAACGTTCTAAATACAAAGTAGCATCCATGAGCTCTTCTTGTAAATGATTAATCCAATCTAAAAAATTTAGATCTTCTCTCTCCAACGTTGTATTATATTTTTTAATTCCTGTTTGAGATCTCTCTTCAAACTTTTCTTTTACAGACTGAACGAATTTATCTCTTTTCGGTATACTTCTCACTCCGTTCATCGCATTATAAATTTCCCTACTACTCATTCTTTTATTTAACTGAATTAATAACTCTTTGCATAAACTTATTTAACGCTTCTCTAAGAGGAGTTCCGTAATGTATATGATCTTCTTGTACCACTTTAGCTCCTTCTATATTAGAAATAAGCTCTCCTATAACGTCTAACTCATCATCAGATAATCCTCTGGCTTCAGCTAGGGTTTCTAAAACTCTTACTGCTGCATATAAATCATTTTCTGCTAAATTTTCGTTAGATACTATTGTTTTAATTATAGGTAGCTTCATTAACCGTTTATTAAATTTTTACCTGTAGTTAGGTCATTTAGTATATTAATTCTATCTACGGCATCTACTAAATTTCTTAATGCTTCTTCAGCATTATTGTAGAAGTCGGTTGTAGAATGATCCCCTATCCCTGCAGGATGAGATGATAATAAGTTTAATGTAAGTTCTGCTTTGGATTTGTCTGCTTTAGCACTATCCATAAGCATTTGCCATAATTCTGGTTTCATGTATGATGGTTTTATTTATATTTAAGATACGAACTTTTATTGAAATAAACTACTACATATACCTAATTTTATTAGGATCTTCTTTTGCATCGTTTTTATCTACCCAGCCATTAGAACCATCAGTAAACTCAACTCTCCATTTAGAAGGGCCTTTTTGAAGAATTCGTCTTATCTTTTTAAATTGTTGATTTTGTACTTTTTGTATTTTATCTATCTCTTCTATAAACTCCTCTGATGTTTTTAATTCTTCTGCGTCTTTTACTTCTATGTCTTTTAATGCGTTCATAACTTCTTCTTCATCTACTACTTCAAGATCTTTTACCATATCATTCATAACTAAATCTAAAGCATGATCTTCGTCCCATTCCTCATCTTCTAATCCATCTTGTAAAGTATTATCCCATTCTCTTATCTCTTCTTTTTCACCGTAGAGATTATCTTCGAATTTTTTTTTTGGATATGCTTTTTCGAATGCAAAGTTAGCTGCAATTACAAGTGAGATAGCTAAAGGATCGAATACAAAGATAATAATAAGAAGCAGGATGTTTATAATTTTATCCATAGAAGTTCCTGTTAGTCCGGAAAGGTATTTTAACGGACCTAATTCCCCTGCAACTTCGGTATTATTATCTAGGTCTAATACCTCCAGTCTGTATTTTTGCAAACTGTCTGATGCAACTGTTCTTTTAATTTGAACAGCTTTCCTATTTTCTTCTTCAACGGTAATACGGTTTTGAGCCATACGTAATTCAGCAGTGGATATTGTGGATCTAAGACCGCCCACAGCCGATGTGTCCCGTACCTGTATTGAGGTTGCCTTAGCATTACTGAGAGTGCTAATATTGCTAGAAATTCTTTTAAGCTCTTCATCATATCTGTCTAAATCATTTTGATAAAAATCTATTTTCTGCTGTATAAAACCTTTTTGGTTTTCAACTATTGAGAGTTTGGAGTAAGTTTCTTGATAAGCAGCTGATAAGAATCCGTATATCCCCATAGAGGTAATTAATACCAGAACCGTTGCTGCAACTATTAAATATGCTCTTAATAACCTATTTAAGGTAGACCAATATTGGTATAAGAGAGACGCTATAACTAACTTAGCTACTTCTAGAGAACCTGCCATTATGATTACTTCCAAGGATGCACCTGCAAATAATTTGCTAAGGCCACTAACTGAATAGAAAGCGGCCGAAGCAGATACTGACAGGGCAGAAGCGGCTATTAAAAATGGAAATAATCCTTTCTTTAAATTTTTCATTTTTGTACCAGTAAAAGAACACTTGCTACAACTCCTACACCTGCTCCCACTTTATAAAGAAAAGTTTTTCTTTTCTCTGCTTTAAGTTCTCTTGTAAGCTTTTTAGATAGTTCTTGTTGTAACTTAAACTGTTCGTCTTTTGTAAGTATAATACTCTGTAGGTTCAGTACTTTATTATTTAATGTTCCGACTACACTATCTTTAAGTTGAAGTTTTTTTGTGTTTAGATCTAATATTTTTTTTAATTCGATTAATTGAGATTTATTACCATCTCCTTCTAGTAGATCTTTTATTACTAACTTAGCGATTGGTACCTTGAGTGGTACTATCGAGTCTTTTTTTGTATCTTTCTGTGAAAAACCTTTCAAGCTCAGTAAAAGTAAGCTTGTCAACAGAATTAACTTTTTCATTTGTCTTTCTTTTTATTGTTCTAATATTAGTCTGTACATTGGAAATATCTGAGTCGATTATTTCCATTTGAGTATGAAGAGAATTAATCTTCATATCTAGTTCCTTATTCAGAGTATTAACAGAATCTACTTTTGTTTGTAGGTTATCTATTTTATCTTCGTACTCTTGAATATTAGTTCGTATCTTGTTATTTACAAAGATATTGTAAACCATTAAAGCTGCCAATATCCATATAATAACGCTTTGTCCTCTCTTCATAATATATAATATAAGAACTTTTTTTTAATTAAACAACTTGCCTATATAAATAGGAAAAGGATAGAGTTACCTATCCTTTCCATGAACGAAATCTAAATTAAACTACAAACTTACTAACATATCTAATAGCTCCTGTTGTGGAAACATATCGAATTTGTCTTTTCTAGTATTAGTGTGTGTCCACAGCCCTTTTATTTTTCCATAGTAAGCATCCTCATTAAATTCAAATGCAGCTGCTCCTTTTTCCTTTATTAAAGCAGGTAATCCGGCTCTTACATCAACATTATCTCTTTCAGCAATCCAAAGAATCCATTTTTTTAATGACTCTATTTGCTTGTCTGAGTAGCGATGCCAGTCTGTATACCCTCTAAATGGTTTATCTAGAGTTACGATTTGATCTTCTACTACATTAGTTCCAGCATATGTTTTACCGTTTTTAATGTATCCAAAATTACAAACCTCTACTGCTACAGAATTTTTATGCATTTGGAAGTTACCGTTTTTACCTAAATGGTAACCCCAGTTGCCTTGAGGAAAAGCCTGAACCATTACTCCGTCATATTCAGTATCATTTCCTTTTACAGAAGGTCCTCCTAATACAAACTCAGTAGCGATAGCTCCTCTATCATCTCCAGCCCATTGTTTAATACAGTTGTATGGGTTATGCCACCCGGCTGTATGATGAATAAATACATATTCGGCATTAATAGGTCCAGCTTTATACTCATCCTTAGGCATAAAGTACTCTACTACGTCTAAACCGTTTTTAGTTATAAATTGTTTCTTAGAGAACTTTAAGTGACCTGGAACTACTTCTGATAATGGAGTATTATCCGTATCAGCTAATCCCATCTTCCCTAAAGTATTAGGACCTACTAAACCATCGGCTGGTAATCTGTTTTTAGATTGCCATTTTTTAACAGCTTCAGCAGTACCTTTACCAAAGATACCATCAGCTTCTACACCTACGGTTTCTTGAATACCCTTTACTACATCTCCTCGAGATCCAACTTTATAAATCATTTTATTCTTCGTTTTTCTTACCAAATATTTTTCCAGCTTCAGCTATACCAAAAGAACCTAAAGTAATAATAACGAATGAATTGTATATAAATTCATTAATTACTAGGTCTTTTCCAAATATTCCTGAACCTATATCTGCAATAGCAAAAGCTGCCATCATTGCAAACGACATAAAACCTACTACGGTTTTTTCATTATAGTCGTTTTTGTCTTTAAAAATGTCTCCAAAAGCCATCCATTTACGTTTTAAATAATTAAACATAGTATAACGTATTAATTAGTAACTATTTTATATAACTATAAATAGCTTATAGAACTGATTCAATCGCTTTTTTTACAGCAGAAGCAAAGGTAGTTTTTTCAAACGGTAAGTTCTCATCATTCAAATCTAAAAAAGTAGATTTAACGGAAGTTTTAGCTATTCCTTCACCTAGTAGTTCTTTATTATCTATTATCACTTTAATTTTAACAATAGTTTCTTTCTTCTTTTTTTGAAAAGGTCCTAAAGATATGCCTTTAGAAGGAGCTTCTATAGAGAGTACTTCAACAAATATAGGTTTTCCTTCCATACATAATTCATATTTTTCTGATAGTACTTCTTCAGTCATTTGCTTAATACCGAAAATAATACGTCTTTGGTTTAACTCTTCTACTTCTGCTTTAGAAACAACTCGTTCTACTTTATAACAATCTTGAGCGTAAGTAAAGATTGGAAATAACAGAATCAATAATAATTTTTTCATAGATTAAAAATTTAATTTACCTCCAGTTAATATTTGATAATTTAAGAAGTTACCTGAGGTCTGATATACTCCTGTAAAGCTAATATTATATTTAAATGTTTTAGTTATTTTTATATCCCATGAGCTAAATGGCACTACAAGTACTCCTGCATCCCACCACTTACCTTCATAGAATTGTGTAAAAGGAGAGTAAACTCCTAGTACTAATAAGCTAGTAGAAATTCTAGGACTAACTCTAAAGTTACGGTGTAACCCTGCTACAGATGATAAATTTTGTAGTGTTCGTTCTCCCAACTTACCATAAGTAAAATTAACACCAGCCATTCCTGTGAATTTCTTTCCTTTACCAAATCTAAAAGATTCTAAAGCGGTTGTCGTATTGAGTAAGTTACTTTTAAAATTATACATTGTAGTATTAGCCAGAACTAAATTAAAAGTCTTTTTAGGATTAATCCAAGACTTGTAAAAAGTAAGACTAAGGTCGTTAGAGACAGTTGTATAAGTAAATAAAGTACCTTTTATTCTAGTATTTTTAGTATTAGCATGAGTAATACTTCCTACGAATCTCATCTGACCTGGGTTTGATTGATCAGTATTTGATATAATTACTATATCCCCTGATGCTATCAGGCTACCAGCTTGTTTTTGGGCTTTATTAGATTTTTTATTTCCACCACTACCTCCACCATCGACTGCATTCGATAAAGAATTAGCAGTAGATTGGGTAGTACCTCCTTCAGTTTGATTTACAGTCCCCTCAGTCTGCTGTTTTCCTCCTTGAGTTGTGTTATTTGTATTTCCAGTCCCTCCAGTTGTTTCTGTAGTAGTTCCTCCGCCTGTTTGAGAAGAGGATTGATTTGGCTGGGTTTCTTGATTGCTCGTATTTGTTTGATTAGTTGTTGAGCCTCCGGATTGATTTGTATTAATTCCATTGGTTTGTTTTTTAGGTCCATCTTCGGTATTGCTTTCTGAGTCATTACCTGTTGACGAGTTGTTTATACTTTCTGCAGGCGGTAACATACCTCCGCCCATTACGGACATAATATTAGTTACTACAGATAAAGTGTTAGAGACTACAGTACCGTTAGTTCCATTAACGATTACTTCAGTAACACTTTGACATGGAGAAGAGGAATTCAACTGACTTAGATTAGCTAGCCAATTATCGAATACTCCATTTGAAAAATCCTGTTGATTAAATGTTCCTACTGTTCCAAAGTAGTTAAGAGCTACTGTACCATCTGATGGCATTACAATAGATTGGCTACTTAGCGTACAGGGATCTGTAAATGTATAGTTATACGTCTGCCCTATAGCAAAGGCAGGAATAATTAAAAGTAAGTATAATATTTTATTCTTTAAAGATACCACGCTTGATCATTTTTTTAACGATTCTAGCAGCAGCGGTTTCAAGAGATTTTTTAGTTGAAATACCTATAGTAGATTTATTAAATTTAACTTCTTCTAAACTATCAGCTAAATTAGATCTTTTGATTGTTACTGCTTCCCCACTTCCAGAACCTGTAAATATAGAACCAGTCTCAGCATCAACAAATCTAACTTGCATACCGATAATAGTTTTTAGTACAACTTTTACTCCCTCTTTAGATATTTCTTCTTCTTCAGATACTGAATAATCATATATTTCTACATATACAAAGTATTTTGCTAATATGACATTTCCTTTGACTTGAATTTCGTTTTTGGAAATACCTTTAGCAGAAGCAATATGCTGTTTGATCATTCTTTGTTTTATCTCCTCTTTATCTTCAGTAAAGATAAATCTATCAGTCCATTCTAAATAAGATAACGTAATATTAGCAACACCTAAACCTACTCTGTTATCTTTTAGTTCTGGATAGAATTCATATAATTCAGGAGTAAATCCTATATTTAATACCTGTATTGGTACTTGAATATCTCCATCATAATCTGATACTTCTTCTATCGATTGTTTTTCTTCGAAAGCTGCTTTATAATTTTCTGTTTTAGTAGAACCTAAAATTTGAGAATATGATAAAGTACTAACTAGTGAGAAAATTAATACTAAATATTTTACCATGATTCGTATTCTTTATCTTTTTTACTTTCTTTCTTAGCAGGTACCTCTTTTATTATAATAGTTTCCTTTACTGGTTGTTTTTGTTCTGGAATATTTATAATTATTTCTTGAGGTTTATTTTGAATGGAATCTTGAACAATAATAGTTTCCTCAACTGGAGGGCTGAACAAAGCCTCCATATTAGAAACCACTAATCCTCCTGCTGTAGTTATTACTATTCCTATCCCTGCAATTATTTGATTTTTTATTTGTGCAAAAAATCCTGGTTCTTTTTCTTCTGACATAATACTGTTTTTTATCCTACTTTTAATTTAACTGTATCATCAATCATACTAGCAGCAAATCCACCTACTTGGGCGATAAACTGACCATATATTCTTGATTCATCGTTTTTATCTATGAATTGCATTACAGCTCCTCCACCAGTACTGGCAGCACCACCAAATCTCATTCTTACCTTTTTTGGTAAATCTTTTGGGTCTACGTACCACTCTCCTGCTACTGGTCCACCACCAGCTGCAATAGATCCACTGCTTTTAGTGAATTTAAAATATACTTTTTTGCCCTGTCCTTTTAAAGTAACCTCTATTTCGGTTGCTATAAAAGCAAATATTTTTAACGTTCCTGCTTGTTTCCAGCTCATACTAATTTAGTTTTTAATGATTTTAAATGATTTAACAAATTTATCATTTGCTATCTGTAATAAATATACACCTATTGGTAAGCCATACAAATTTTCTTGAACACTAACATACCCTTGAAAGAAATTTTGCTGTCTATATCTATATTGTCTACCAGCTAAATCTATAACTCTAACAACATACCTCCCGGTGTTAGGTAATGTAAGTTCTAATGTTACAATACCTGGGGTTGGTACTGGATAGGCTATTCCGGATATGCCGTCTTTAGGGTCATACCATTCCGTTCTATTATAATTTATATACCCATCTACATTAGCAACTGGCAAATCCCAACCTAATTCTGTACCAGCTGTCCTTCTTCCAATTGTAATTGGAGTTTCTGTCCAGTTTTGATCTAAAACAGTAAAGCGGAGTACAAATAATTCCGTATCTGTTATAAGATTAAAATCACCAAAAGAAGAATCATATCCTCCCCATCTTATCTTACCGTTACCGGTATCCATAGTATATGTTAACCATTCCTGAGCTTTATTAGATATAATAATATCTGTAAATTGAAGAATAGTTTGATTATAATTCAAAGCAAATTCTAGACTGCCAACTACATTACCGTTTGTATTAACTATAACCGGTAGTTCTATAGTGGGTCCAGCAGGAACAGTTAACTCCGGCACTGTGAATTGTACCGGAGATTGATCTGCTATAAATAAAAACGATATGAAAATTAGTAACCTATTAATCATACTAGTTTAATCCAGTTCCGTTTGCATCTCCTAAAATTAACATATAGTAATTACCTGAAGTGGTATTATTAATAAGAGGTGATAAGAATGTAGACAGTCCCGGTATTGTACTGCTTTGATCTGTATTTGCATTAAATATAGTATTATATTGAGCTTCTGTAAAGAAAAGTACATCTGGGTTATTTGGATAAGATGTAGCATTTTGAGCTAATCTATTAAATACTGTAAATGAATCTGCTGCTGTAATGCTATTTACTTGGTTTGGGTTAGCAGTATAATACTGTACTCCAGTTGGCGTTTGTAATCCAATAGCAAGTTGAGCAATCATATTAGCATCTGCAGTTGATAAAGCTGAGCTAGCATCTAAACCAGAATTTATTTTAACTCTAATTTGCCAGTAAGATTGATCTAAATTATCTTCAAATACTGCTTGACCAGTAGCAGTTGTATTAACTGTTTGTAGATCTGTCCAGGTTACACCATCAGCAGATTTTTGTAAGATAACTGGAATAGTCTCTGCTGGGTTATCAGCTGAGTTAAGTACAGTTGCTGTATAATTAAATACCGGTTCTTGTAGTACTCCTCCGTAGTTATGTAAACCTAATTCTGTATCAGTACCGTTTGACAAAGAACCGTAAGAACTAAAAGAGGGTGCTCCGTTAAAAGACATATCAGATATAGCACCGTTATTAAATCCAGCATCAAAAGGTAGTGCAATATTAAACATAGATCCAGCAACGATATCAAAGTTAGCATCAGCTCCTGTATATACCCAAGTAGCTGTTACATATCCATCTACATCATTTACGTTATATTGGAAATAGTTATTTGTTTCAGCTCCTGTGTAGGTTAAAGTAGGTGCATCAAATACTGCTGCATCATACCAAAATCTAAACTGAATTGCTTTGTTTGTATTTCCTGTTTGGTTGTCGTAGTATAATGTAACGTTTGTTGGGTTACCAGCTCCTACAGGCTGTAGATCATAAGTTGCATCAAAGATCAAGTAAGGCTTAGTAGCATCCGGTGCAGAAGTTTGGGCTGCAGCAAAGGTTGTTACTAGAACTGTACTCAATCCTAAAAATAATTTTTTCATTAGTTTTTAGTTTAAGTTAATTTAGAAAAACCAGTGCTTTAGAGCACAATCTTCAACTATAAATATAGTAAAAATTTAGTTCCTGTAACCTTTCCTTACTACGTAGAAGTCATAAGTTTGACCATTAGGTATATTTTCTATAGTAACACTCGCTACACCTACATAAGTATTAGTTAAATCAGAAGTACTTGAGTTAATTACAGACCATTCAGTAGATGTAAAGATTCTATAATCAGGATCGTTACCTTGAAAATTAGCAATAGTATTATTAATCTTAGCATATATAGAATAGATATCACTTACAGTAAGTATCCTATTTCCATTTACATCCATCCTGTAGTAGTCTTTTGAATTTAAATCCTGTTGAAGTAGTTTTAAATTGAAAGATTGTGCGTCTGAAATTGTTGGCTGGGTATAAGTAATAGACTGTATTACAACCTTAAAGTTATAATTATCAGCATTAAGGGTAGTTGTTACTTCAAACTCTCCGGCTTCATTAGTAGACAATGTAGTGTATAGTACATAATTTGCCTCTGCCGTAGTTTTATAATATACCTGTAGTGGTATATTTTGAATACCTAATCCTTCTGAGTTAAATACATGTCCTGAAAAATTAAATGGATCGATAGCTCCACTTACACCAGATTTAAAATCAAAAGTATTACCGTAAGAGTAATTACCGCATAAAGTAGGTGTACCAGAGAATACCATAATAAATCTCATATAGATTTCTCCATTAAATACAGTAGTAGGTACAGTAAATGTTTTATTAAATGTCTGAGTAGTAGCAGGAATAACTCCATCATCGCTAAATACTAACTCACCAGGATCGGTTAAATCTCCATTTCCATTAAAATCTATCCATAATTTAAAGTATTGATGGTAGTTTCCGTTTGTAGTTACGGTATAGTTAATATCTATATTTTGCCCTGCTTCTATAGTAGGTACAGGAGTGTCTGTATAATCGTAGTACCCTGGTCCGCTGAAGCCTGTATTGCCGGCATATGACTGTCCATTGATTGATATTCCACCTACATACTCACAACAAAAATTAGTTGACGTAGAAGGGCATAATGGCGATTGAGCATGTATTGAAAATGCTACAAGTAAAAACAATAAGTAAAGTAATTTTTTCATATTAATAAATATCAAAAAAAAAAGAGGGCATTGGCCCTCTCCTCTTTAATATAAAACTATGTTAGTTTAAATCCTGTACTTCCTTAGGTAAAAACTCACTATTGACATGTCCACATTTTGTACATGCAAAGACCGGAATTGGAACATATGTCGGTTTACCAGTACCGGTTAATAGTCCAGATGCTTTACGTATTACTAATACTTGTTGAAAATGAACGTGGTTACATTCTTCGCAAACTACTCCCTGAGTTTGATTGAGATCAAAATTGACTTGTGGTTGCTGCATTATTTAGAAGTATTTTTTGTATTATTTGATCTTCGAGTTTTACGACCTCGTCTTGGCTTACCTTTAGCAGCATCGACTACATCTCCGGTTTGTTCTACTACATCTTTAACAGCATCTACAACATCTTTGACTTCTTGCTTTACTCGTTTGGTACGTCGTTTTACTTCTTTTACAGTTTTGTCAACATCTTCTTTGATGTCTTCTACTTTTTCCTTTACTTGTTCAACTGCATCTTCTACTTCATCAGGAATAAAATCTCCGTCTCTGTCGTTGATTTTGCCTTGCTTGTAAAATCCAAAATAATAAACTCCAGCTGCTACAACTAAGAGTCCTAAAATAATTAAAATAGTGTTCATGTTTAATTTTTAAGTTAAAATATAATTATAAATATGCAATACCATTCTTACGAGGGTATTTTTCTGTTATGTGGTAATAAAACTCTATAAGTGAATCTGAGTATTCAGCTAGTTCATCTAGGACCTGCTCTTTAGTAAGTCCTATTAAATCTCTAAAGCTTCTAGCTAAATCATCTAACTTTCTTTTCTCATCAGTTTCAAAGTCTTCCAACAACCTCTTACGACGTGCTTTATCTAATGAAACTTCTTCTACGTACCTCCCTTGGTCATTGAATAACTCTCGATACTTCTCATTGATCCTATGTTCTACTACCTCAGCTTCAAACTTATAAGGTCCGAAATCAAAATCACCATTAAGTATACGATCTCTTAGATGAGCTCTATTGGATAAAGGTTTTTTCTTTTCACAATAGCTTCTCCACCAATGAAACCTATTATAAGGTCTCTTATAGTAATTATCCTTGAAATACTTTTCAAGCCATTCTGGAGAATGAGCTGGTTTATGTGGAAGACTTATATTCATATAACGTTAATATACGAACTAATAATTTAATCGCAAACTTTTTTTACAGAAATTTCATCATTAGTTAGAGCTTTAAGTAGCTTAACTGAAGCATCTGGATAATTACGTGCAATATTTGTGTAAGTCTCTAACCACTCATCCTCACTTACTTCTAGTTCTTGCTTTAATAATTCACGTACTTCTGGATTACCTCCAAAAGGTCTTCTGTAAATAGTTTTACCTTTATCTGGTGATTCGAAGATATAACCATCTTCCAACATTTCATAGTATTTTTTAACTGTATCTGACATAACTTAATAAGGTTTAAAGTAATTGTGTTTTTCTAAAATTTGATTTAATTCTTCTTTAGTAACTGTTGTATCTTTGCTTGAGAATTCCTTTTTAATAGGATCAGAAGCTAAATTACTATAATGCATGAAATAACAATCATATAAATCACTAAAGTCCGTACGAGGTACTTCCTCCTGAGCAACCATTATTTCATGTATCTTTTCTGATATTCTAGGTTTACCGGCTATGAATTTTAAGTCAAATTTTTCCTGGTATATTTCAAATAAATCTTTAACTAAAAAGGATTTAAGATTTGGTATAACATTATACCCATCTACATTTAAAGCTTTTTCAACCAGGTCAATAGCATCATCTATTGAAATCATAAACCTAGTCATCTCTTGAGAATATAATGTTAAATCGTATTTATTTTTTATTGAGTCCCAAATAAGAGGAATAACACTTCCGGTTGAATTTAGTACGTTACCGTAGATAGCACTAGAAAGTTTTACCTTTGATTGTTCTGAATTAACTATAAAAGATTCTCCGGCTATAAATTTCATTGCCCCGTATAGGGTAGTAGCAGCACGAGACTTATCCGATGATATAAAACACGCAGCTTCAAAATTATTTTCTTCTGCTGCACGTCTTGAATTGATCGATCCGTCAATTAATACCCTCACTCCTTCTTCCACATTTTGATCCACGGCCTCGATCTGTTTCAAAGATGCCGCAAATATTCCAATGTCATGTCCGGCCGATGCACGCTTCAATAAATCAAAGTTACGTATATCTCCTATTATACATTTTACTTTAGGAAATTGTTTTTTAAGGTAGTAATGTTTGGCCTCGTCTCTTGAATAAACCGTTATCTCATTATCATTATAATAACGTTTAACCAAATTCGATCCTAGATACCCAGCTCCTCCTGTAATAAATAACCTTTTATTTTTCATATATTAAAAACTAGAATCAGGATACCATTTATCATAATCATCCCAATCATTCTTATGCTTATCTTTTCGAGTATATCTTGATTTATCTCCGTGGTCTTTTTGTACCATCTTCCGACGAGCCAGTTGTGCTAGTTCCCCCTTGGTGTATTTCTCTTTCCCGTATGTTCCAACCTTCTTCATAAAACACAAAATCTATCATATACTTTATTTATATCTTAATATAAGAAATATATTTATAAATATCAACTATATAAATAATAAAAACCCCTCCTTATAGCATTCTCGGAAGTACCGAGCGGTTACGGCACCAAGGCTTTTGGGGAAGGGTCTTAAAAATTCGCGCGTGGCAAAGAGAGGAAAACGCCCCCTACTTCGTTTCGTCCATATTCGCTTTCTTGTAAGGAGTAATCAATTTCTTGATCTCACCTGCAGCTTTTCTAGCTCTAGCTTGAGAAGTTTTAGTAGATCCTTCGTT